>ERZ791903.973-NODE-973-length-31679-cov-3.653428_pt1 | contig 31679 bp, 25 predicted proteins | sample MGYA00510148_ERZ791903 | MGnify/ENA primary metagenome ERZ791903 (study PRJEB30046, sample SAMN00792080) | human gut metagenome | study: EMG produced TPA metagenomics assembly of the A metagenome-wide association study of gut microbiota in type 2...
AGGCGCTTCCTCCCCTGCCTGAAGGCAGGGGTCTCCGCGCCTAAATTTGATGAAAGATGATATTCAGACTTTTGACGTCGTCGTCATCGGCGCCGGTCCCGGAGGATATGTTTCTGCGATCAGAGCAGCACAGCTCGGCCTGTCGGTATGCTGCATTGATGATTGGGTCACCGACGGCAAACCTGCCCCCGGAGGAACCTGTACTAATGTCGGCTGCATTCCATCTAAGGCGCTTCTTGCGAGCAGCTGCCTTTTTGAAGAAATCAGAGACAAAGCTTCAGAGCATGGGATTCAAGTCGAGGAACCTTCGATTGATGTTCCGACGATGATCGCACGCAAAGCAAAGATCGTTCGTCAGACCAACGACGGAATTCTTTATCTCTTCCGCAAGAACAAAATCACGTTCTTAAGCGGACGCGGATTCTTTGTGACTTCCGACGAAGACGGATATCTGATCGGTGTTGAAGGCAAGGACGAAACGCGTGTTTTTGCGAAGAACGTTGTTCTGGCCACCGGCAGCAAACCCAGACAGTTTCCGGGCGTTCCTTTTGATGAAGACCGCATTCTTTCCAATGAAGGTGCACTGAACTTAAAGAGCGTGCCTTCTACTTTGGGCATTATCGGCGCCGGCGTGATCGGGCTTGAACTCGGCAGCGTCTGGAAGCGCCTCGGTGCCGATGTCCGAATTCTTGAAGCCATGCCGACGCTTCTGCCTTTTGCGGATTCTGCTGTGAGCAGAGAAGCCCTGAAGGCATTTAAGCAGCAAGGTTTGGATATGGAATTCGGTGTTCACATCGACAGTATTCAAAATGACGGTGACCGAGTCATTGTCCGGTACAAAGACAAGGACGGAAAAAACAGCGAAATGTGGGTAGATCGCCTGATCATCTCCATCGGCCGCATTCCGTTCACTGCCGCGCTGGATGCGCCTGTCGTCGGTCTTAAGCTCGACGAAAGAGGATTTGTTGAAGTTGATGCAGAAAACCGCACGAACCTTCCTCGGGTGTGGGCGATCGGTGACCTTGTCAAAGGGCCGATGCTTGCGCATAAAGCGGAAGAAGAGGGCGTTGCGGCTGCAGAACGCATTGCCGGACGTAAAGCGGTAACGCACATTGAACGAGTGCCTTCCGTGGTTTACACCGAGCCCGAAATTGCCTGGGTCGGCAAGACCGAAGAGGAAATGAAGAACGCCGGAAGGGCCTATAAGGTCGGCGTCTTCCCGTTCATGGCAAACGGTCGGGCGCGAGCCGTCGGTGAAACGCAGGGCTTTGTGAAGATGCTGGCAGATGCGGAGACCGATATGGTTTTAGGTCTGCACATCATCGGTCCGCAGGCCGGCGAGCTGATTGCGCAAGGCTGCGATGCCTTATCCTTCGGCGCGACCGCAGAAGACATGGCACTGATCTGCGATCCTCATCCGACCTTCAGCGAGGCCATCAAAGAAGCGGCCTTGGCGGTAAATAAAGAAGGCATAAACTTTTAGTTAGAATAACAAGACCTGAGAAGAATAAATCTCAGGTCTTATTTTTTCGCTTAGCCCGCACATCATTCAGGAGCTTTTCGGATGCGAATTCCGCTTATTTTTCTCACTCTCGGCTTAATTAGCTTTAATGCCTGTGCCGTGGAGCCGCCTTCGACCGAACCTTTTGCCATGAGGTACGATCCGCGCTCCATTACAAATGCTGCTCGAGCCAGAGAAGTGATTGCGGCTTATGACGAAGAAAAGCGAGCCTGGGAAAACTGGTACAAAGAGGAAACGGCTCAGTGCTACAGAAACTTTTTTGTGACCTACTGCTTGGATAAGGCTAAAACCGAACGCACGGAACACATCAATGAAGCTCGCCGCGTTTGGCTTGTGGCCAGAGACTTCTTGAGAAAGGAACGCTCCGAGCAAGCTGTGAAAGACCGCAAAGCAGCGGAGGCAAAACAAGCCGCTAAAAACGCCAAGATGGATGCTCAGCCTCCGCGCGCGGCTAAAGCTCCTCCCAAGACACGAGATGTCACGCCTCGCAAACCGGGCGAAGGCCATGCCGCTGACCGTGTTCTGACACAGGAAGAAGAAAAGGCGAATGCCGAAGCTTATGCGAAAAAACAGCAGGAACGTGAAGAACGCGTTGCTGAGCAGGAGCGTAAGGTTCCCGAAGCTCCTTCCATGACGCCGGAAGAGCGTATTCAAGCGCGTGCCGAACGCAGAGCTGCTGCAGAGAAGAAACGCGCTGAAAATATCAAGAAACGTGCAGAGAAAGCGGCTGAATACGAGCGCCAGGTCAAGCTTCGCGAAGAGCAGAAAAAGAACAGCGTTACCGGAGACTTAGTCCCGCGCTTGTAACAATCCCAAAAAGACCGGAACTTATTGATCTGATAGGATTGTGTTCCTAACCAAGGAAGCTAAATGCCATCAGAATTCGTAAAAGAAGTTGCCGACGTTTTTGCTAAGGACGGACCTCTCTCTAAAGTTACCGCAAACTACACACCGAGACCCTCGCAGATTGAATTTGCGACCTCGGTGGCAGAAGCTTTGGAGCAGGGCAAAACATTGGTTGCCGAGGCCGGCACCGGCACCGGTAAGACGTTTGCTTATCTTGTTCCCGCTCTTTTGAAAGATCAAAAGGTATTGATTTCTACGGCGGGCAAAACACTTCAGGATCAGCTTTTTACGAAGGATATTCCGGCGCTTTTAAAAGCATTGGGCATGGGCTGCCGCGTGGCTCTTCTTAAAGGACGCTCCAATTACATCTGCAAGCAGCGCCTCGAGCATGCACTTCAGGAAGACTCCTACGTAGCGAAATCCCGTGAAGAAGTCGTACACCTTCATCGCATCAAGAAGTTTGCCGGACAGTCTGTGACCGGCGAGCGCGGCGATATCACCGATGTTCCGGAGAACTCCGGCATTTGGCCCGAGGTGACGAGTACGGGAGAAAACTGTCTCGGAGCGAACTGCGACCATTACAACGACTGCTTTGTGATGCAGGCTCGCGAAAAGGCAAAAGAAGCTCAGCTTTTGGTGATCAACCATCATCTGTTTTTGGCGGATATTTCGCTTAAAGACAATCAAATCACGGACTTTTTGCCGGAATTTGACTTGGTGGTGCTAGACGAGGCACACCAGCTGACTAATATCGCCACGAATTTCTTTTCTCAGACGCTGAACCTTTACGATGTCAGAAATTTAGCTGCGGATGCAGTCTCTCAGGGATACGGTGTCAATAAACAAATTGATTGGAACGGTATCTATAAAACCATTTCCAACGCCTGTGATGATTTAATCAGTACGACGCACAACATTCTGAACTGCAAAGACAAGCAGCTTGCCGTCGCTAAATTCAAAGATAAACACCTTTTGGTTGAGCCTTTTAAGAAGCTGTTGAATGCGGTTGAGAAACTCAGCAACGCCGTTCATGTGCATAAGGAAGCTTCTCCGGAAATGACCAAGCTCGACGAGCGCTGCACCGAAGCGCTAGAACTCATCGAATACTGGCGTGACGTATTCAGCGGCAAAGCCGTGTCTCGTTCGATGAAAGGCCCGCTTTTGGATTGGTTTACTGTCAAACCGAAGAACATCTTTTTTAACACCACGCCGCTCTCTTATGCTGAGATGCTCAAGAGCGCCCGCGAAGTGCAGGGCAAGCCGTGGGTTTTAACTTCTGCGACGCTGGCGGCTAACGACGATTTCAAGCATTTTGTGGATCAAGTCGGATTGGAAGATGCCGAAACGAAGTCCTGGGAAAGTCCCTTCGATTTCAAGGCACAAGGAATGCTCTACATCACTGAGGACTTGCCGATTCCCAGTGCGCCGAATTTTTCTGACGAAGTCGCTAAACGTATTTGGCCTTTTATCAAGAAGAATAAGGGCAGGGCCTTTGTGCTGTGTACTACGCTTCGCGCAATGGAAGTGATTTCCGAAGCATTGCGCTACTTTGCCGAAACAGAAAGCGTCTCGATGAACATTCTTGTTCAGAACGAACAGTCTAAGCAGGAGCTGCTGCGGCGTTTCAGAAGCGAAGAGAATTCCGTTTTGGTGGGTTCGATGAGCTTCTGGGAAGGCGTGGATATCAAAGGCGATGCTTTGTCTCTCGTCGTGATCGATAAGATTCCTTTCCCGCCGCCTGATGATCCGGTTTTTGAAGGACGCTCAAAGGAACTGGAAGCCGAAGGCAAGAGTTCATTTAACGAGATTTCGATTCCCGAAGCGATTATGCTGCTCAAGCAGGGCGCCGGCCGACTGATTCGTGATGAGAAAGATGAAGGGCTGTTGATTCTCTGCGATAACCGTCTGTTATCCAAGGGATACGGGACGAAGATTTGGAAGAGTCTGCCGGACTTCGCCCGTACCAAGGTTTTTGATACGGCAATGAATTTCCTGGAAAGATGCCAGGAGCCGAGAGGCTAAGTACAGTCCTGAAAAAGTTAATTGGAAACGGAGGCGTCCTGAGAGGCAGCCTCTGTTTTCTTAACTGTGGTTACCAGAAGGTAATGGGGCTGTAGAGGTTCTTTAGGCAGGCTGCTGCGCTGAGCGCTGCTGTCGTACTGGACTTCGGATTTGCCGGATCGGGCTTGCCAGAAAACTCCATGGTGGCGTCGGCCAGAGCTGAGCGATAAGTAATCTTATGTGTATTGCTGCGGGCAGCAGGGTCAGCAACAATTCGGACTTTGGTTTGCGGATTTTCAGAGGCCAGAGCAGTGATAACTCCGACATTGATGTTCTTCGGAAAACCTTTGATTGCCTCTTGAACCCCGCCTTCAAAAACCACGGCTCTTTTCGCTAAATCCAAATCAATTCCTTCCAGACCAGGTGCGCCGAGCAGAGATTTAGGTGACTTAGTTGTCTCAATGATGACTTCATGTTCACCGTGCTGCAATGAGCAGGTTTGAAGGAAGTCCAAGCCGCCGACGGCACCATTGACGATGTAGATCCGTCCGTTGTTTTCAGCTGCGATACGGATTGCTTCCTGCTTGAAATCGTCGTCAGCAAAAGCTCCGGTGGAGAGACAAATCAACGTCCTTCCGGATTTGAGGATCGGGAGCGCATATTCTTTCAAAGCTAAACCGCCGGCAAGTTCAACAACGACCGGCGCCGCATCCTTCAGAAAATCTTCGATGTTAAAGACTGCTCTACAGTTATATTTTGAGGCGAAGGCTTGAGCCTTCTCTTGATTTCGACCTAAAACAGAATGGAGTTTGAACTCCGGCAAAAAGTCATGAAGGACGTTTGCAAAGACATTGGCCAGAGAGCCGGAACCGATAAGTGAAACTGAAGAAATAGTCTGCATAACCCGAGGATTTGAAATTTGTTTGAGTAGGCGGAGTTAGAGTATTTAGTTCCGTATTCTAAAATTTTTTGCTGCTGCAGAGACCTTTAGCTAAGCGGACAAGGCTTTTTTCTTCTTCTGAAAAAAAAACGCCGATCCCAAAACAAGACCGGCGTGTACTGAACGATAAGGTTGAAAAAAATCAATTCACCTTCGGTGCCAACATGATTAATTCGTCGGGTGAACAAGGGCAGCGAATGGAAAAAATTGACGGTAAGTACAAAATTTTTCCGCAGAGGTCATTTTTGTAAACAAGATACTGTGCGTGAGCCTCCGCAGATACGGAGCCCTCTTGATGCATTTGAACCTGTCGAAACCACTTTTCTCCGAAGAGTTCATCAGACAAAACGTAAAGCATGGCTTTATTTTTGTAGCCGATTCTGAAAAACATATGGCCGCCGGCAGCCGAACGCGGAGCCTCTTTAGGGGCTCCGACACTGTCAACTCGATATCGACCTTCTGTAAAAGCCCGGGTGAGCAGTTCAAATCCGTCTCGGACTCCGGGACCTGTATGGCCGCTGAGGATCATGAAGGCTTTTCTTTCAGGGATGTCCGAAGGAGACAAGTCATGAATCGCTTCTTTCATTATCCTGAAAACTAAAGCACTTGCGATCATGGAACGAGGTCCGGAATAACGGTAAAGATCGTCGCGACAGAAACTTACGGTGCCTTCAGGTTCGCGCAGAAAGATGCAATCGTCGATTTCTTGATACATCTTGAACTTCTGAAGTTATTTGAGCGCAGACGGAAGGACCAGTGATTTCACGTCTACACGGTTTTCCATCATCTTGTTATTGATGAGAAAATTCTGATCCTCTTCCAAGCCCTTAATGTCCTTTTCCGTCAGAGTGTTGTAGTAATTGGACCAGGAAGCTAATTTTTTAGCTTCTCCAATGTCAATGCCATGTTCTTTAGCGCCTAAAGCCAAAGCTTCTTCTGGATGTTTTTCAATCCAAGCGAGGGCATCTCTTTGGACTTTGACTACGACATCCAATGCTTCAGGATACTTTTTGGCAAAGTCTTCGCGTACTGTCGTCACAAGATTCACGTTCACCAAATCTTTGGCGGTGGTGATTACTTTAGAACCGGATTTTTCTGCTTTGATGACGCCGCTGGCAGCCAGCAAAGCACCGTCGATGTGGCCGGCTAAAAGAGCCGAAAGTGCAGAAGGCTGATCCATAGAGATGAATTCAACATCGCTAATTGACATTCCATTCTTAGCTAATGCAGCGACCAAAAGCTGATGTAAGACGGTGCCCTTAGGACCGGCGATCTTTTTGCCTTTGAGATCCTTAACGGAGAAATTTGCACCGGGTTTACCGACGATCGCAAAAGTGTCTGCAGGATGCGCAACGCCGGTTGCGATCAGCACCTTATTACCGGCGCCGTTGGCCATCAGTAGAGAAGAGGTGTTCATAACTGCGGAAATATCAATCGCGCCTCCGGCCATAGCTTGGGTTTGCTTGGAGCCGGAAGTAATCGTCTTCCAGTTGACCTTCACTCCGTCTTTTTCGAATGCTTTTTCCAGCATTCCTTTTTCCTTCATAACGATGTTCTGAAGATTGAAAGGAGCTTTGACGTAGACAATGTTGATTTCTTTAGGAAGGTCGGCGGCTGCGGCGGCTGACATGGCTAAGGTACCGGCGATGAAAGCAGAGGCAAAGAGTTTGAACATAAGACGATCTCGAATATAGAAAAGTAAAAAAATGATGATAAGAATGATTATCATTATATAAAAATCTTTCTAGAGATCTCTTCCTGTGTTTGAAAAAATACGTTTCAGATCAAATAGAAAACCTCCTAAAAAGGAGGTCGGTCATAGAATTTCAGGAGGGTGCTTTCGAAAACTCGTAATTTGCTTAGAGCAGTTATTTCAGTTCGCTGAGTCTGGCGTGCAGTTCTTCCACTTCTGAGCCATGACTTGCGTTTTGTCTAAAGCCGGGATCGGCTGGAAGCCGCAGATGAGGCGAGCAAGATAGTCCACGGATTCTTTGCCTTTGAAGTCCACTGCCTCTGTGCGGGAGATTTTCTCGGGAGAATCAATGATCAGGTTTTTGTACTCAAGCGTCGCCATACGTTCTTTGTTGGCGTTCTTGCACTGCGCGACAGGAATTCGGACACGATAGGGCGTCTGCTCCATGATCGTGCCGCCGATCTCCAGCATTTCCATCTGAAGATAATCGCGTTTATTGTCACGGACGCGGACACGGCTGCCTTCTTTAATCCATTGATTACGGGCAAAAAGGCGCCAGTCGCCGGGATATTTAACTTGAGTAGCAAAAAAGGGTAGACCGAGTTTATCGATAGATTCCTCGGCCAGGTACTGCAGATCGGCGCAGGTCATCTCCTCAGGGTTCTGAGGAATAGTGCGGCAGCCGGCCAGAAGCAGCAGCGCTGCTCCTGTCACGGCAAAAAACTTCTTCTTTCGCATTAAAACGGCTTATTTGGAAGCTGCGCCTGCTTGCGGAGCGGCGGCAGCTTGTGCGGCTTCAAGTTCTTGAGCACGCAGGTAGGTATCGTAAGAACCGCGGTTCTTATTGGCATCCAGAATTCGCTGAATATCAGCGGCCTTGTCATCCATGCCGAGCTTGTTGTAGCTGTCACGCATGATGATCAAGGCTTCTTCTGCCTGTGGAGAAGTCTGGAAGTTCAGAAGAACGTTTTCTGCGCGGTTAATCGCGGCGATGTAGGCGTCGCGAACGTAGTAATACTTGGCAGTATTAATTTCGTACTTAGCCTGAGCTTCGACGAGTTCATGCATACGTTCGCGGGCATCGCGGGCGTAGCGGCTGTTCGGGAAGCGAAGCACTAATTCTTTGAAAATGTCGAAAGCGTCTCGCGCAGCCTGGGCGTCACGCTTGGAAAGGTCCTGACGTGTCAGGTAGCTCATCCAGCCTTCGTCTTCGTCCAAGGTGGCAATGCCCTTAATGTAGAGCGCATACGGAGAAAGCGGATGCTCAGGATATTGTCTTAAGAAACGGTCACAGACAGCAATGGCCTGCTGAGGTTCGCCTTCTTTAAAGTAAGAGTAGGCAGTCTCGACTTGGGCCTGCTGGGAGTAACGGCCGTAAGGATAACGAGCTTCTAACTTCTGATAGTAGTCACGGGCCGTTTCGTAGTTGCCTTCATTCAGATTGTCTCGGGCCTCGACATACAGTTTGTCTGCCGTCCAGCCTTCCGTCGGGTCTTCGATCCCTTTAAACATACTGCACGATGTAGTCGCTAAAATAACGGAACCCAGACAGGCGGCCGTTAATGTCCGCTTGATTATTGTTTTCAGGGCAAAAGACATAGAACTTAAGGTCAAAATGAATATTGAATTAGATGATTATAGTCAGACTGAGGCTTTTGAAGAAACCGAATTGCAGGAATCTTCAAAAATTGAAACTTTTGAAGTTACCCTCGATCTTGACGGAGAGCGCCTCGATAAGGTCTTGGCTTCTTCCTTAAAAGACATTTCCCGCTCTCGTCTGAAGACCCTGATTGAAGACGAATTGGTCAAAGTCAACGGAGTGACCGTTGATAAACCTAAAGAAAAGATGAGTTTCGGCGACGAAGTTTCCGTCGAAATCAAACCTCGTTTGGAGGATATGGATTTCATCGCCACGCCGATGGACATCGATGTGGTTTACGAAGATGACGACATCTTGGTCATCAATAAGCCGGCAGGATTGGTTGTACATCCGGCCGCCGGCCATTGGGACGACACGCTCTTAAACGGTCTGCTGGCTTACAACCCGATTTTCAGAACACTGCCTCGCGCCGGTATTGTTCACCGTTTGGATCGCGACACCACCGGTTTGATGGTTGTGGCCAAAAACGAAAAAGCCATGCTCGATTTGGTCCAGCAACTTCAGGCCCGCACAGTAAAACGCGAATACTGGGCATTGACACGCGGTAAGGCACCTGCGGATAAAGTTATTGAAGCCGCTATTGAACGTGATCCTCGAAATCCGCTGCGCTTTACGATCGGTAAAGGCGGCAGAGCCAAACCGGCGACCACGCATATTCGCTGCATTGATCAGAAGGAAGTCAAGGGTAAGCCTTTTTCTTGGGTTGCTTGCAGATTAAAAACCGGTCGTACTCATCAAATTAGAGTGCACATGGAATCCATAGGTCTGCCGTTGATCGGAGATCCCCTTTACCGCAATAAGCTTCCCAAACCTAAAGAAGATGGTTCCGTGCTGAATTCTTTCGATCGACAGGCGCTGCATGCCAGTCGTTTGGGGCTGATCCATCCGGTCACCAAAGAAACGATGGAATGGTTTGCCGAACCGCCTCAGGATTTTAGGGATTTGATGGATGAATTGGGCTTCGGTCCTTGGGATCGTCCTTCCGAAGTCTTCGGAGATCCGGTTGTCATGATCGACAACGATGAGTTGTCAGAGAATCAGAAAGCCGTCGGAAAGATCAGCTCTTGGGATGACTTCGATTTCGGAGACGACGATGATGACGCCGATTCCAACTGGAAAATCGAACGCACGAAAGAATAAGGATGCAGTCCATGCAAAGTAAACCGGAATTGGAAGTGATCGTTCCCGAATGGAACGCTCCGGAAAACATCAAAGCTTTCTTTACGCTGCGTTCAGGCGGCATGTCTGCCGGCGCCTATGGCGACAAAGACGGCTTTTGCGGCCTTAATCTCGGAAATCATGTCGGAGACAATAAGTACTCGGTTCGCGGAAATCGCAGGATTGTGACCGACATGTTAGGCGCCGAGCCCAAGTGGCTCAGCCAGGTTCATTCTTCTCGAGTCGTCAGAGCAGAGGACAACAACGCTGAAGAACAAGCCGACGCCGAATTTACGACTGCCGCCGGTATTCCCTGCGTTGTCATGACCGCCGACTGTGTGCCGGTGTTGCTTTGCGACAAAAAAGGGATCGTTATTGCAGCCGCTCACGCCGGATGGAAGGGCTTAGCCGACGGAGTCCTGCAAAACGCCGTCGCAGCCATGAGAAAAGAAATTGGCGAAGAAGACGACATCATCGCTTGGATCGGACCGCATATCCGCAAAGATCATTTCGAAGTGCGGGACGACGTCGCAAACTACTATCGAGCATCTGCGGTCAAAGCCGCTGCTGATGAAGCCTTGGAATCCCTCGGAGATGGCTTTTGGCACCTGGATCTAGCCCGCTTTGCCAAGGAAGCTTTAAAGCAGGTCGGGGTGACCGAAGTCACCGATTGCGAACGTGACACATACTCCGATCCCGAGCACTTTTACAGCTATAGAAGAGATAAGGTAACAGGACGCCATGGCGCATTCATCTGCAAGCGATAGTTCGAGAAGAAGATCCGGCGAGATCAGCTGGTATTACATTCAGCCTGGCTTCAAATTAATTGACGCTAAGAAATGTGCTTGGGCTTTCGCTTTCTTCGTTTTTATTTTGTTCGTGATCAGCCGCTTTTCCCGCAGTCTGATCTTTGATTCTCCGTGGGCGCTCTTGATCGTGCCCGGCGTGGCAGCGTTTGTGATTTGGCTCATGCTTGTCATGCAGCCGCATCGACAGGTTTATTACCGGCTGGATCAGGATGGAGTTTTCTGCGAGTACCGCTCTTCGGCTTCAGCGCTCACAAGTTTTTTAGATTTGATTCTGAGCCTGCTGGGTTCAATCATCAGACTCAAGAACACGTTTTATATCAATAAGCATTCTTCTCGGTCACGTATGTTTGAGTGGGGAGAAGTTGTTGCCGTGCATGAAGCGCCTTATTGGAAAAAGATCACGCTCCAAGCCGGTTTGCACGGCGAGTTAAATCTTTGGACCAACGCGGAAAACTACGGCAATGTACTCACGCTGGTACGCGAATACGTTGCAAAAGAAAGGAAAAATTATGATTAAGAAGATTTTAGGGATAGCTGTTCTTTTTGGACTGATGATGACTGCTGCTCAAGCTAAAACTTTCTTGGTTGATGTTCGAACCCCGTCGGAAATTGCGACGACGGGCAAGGTTGAAGGCGCCTTGGTTGCCAATTACTCCGCGCCGGACTTTGTGGATCAATTTAAGGCCTTAGGCGCAAAGCCTGACGACGATATTGAGCTTTACTGCCGCTCCGGCCGCAGGGCTGAAATGGCAAGCCAAATCCTTGGCAAGCTCGGATATAAACATATCCGCAACCTCGGCGGCTACGAAGCCGCTGCCGAAACCCTTAAACGACCTCTTGTGAAGTAAGTAAATGACTAAACGTCCTCCTCGTGTGGGATTCGTCTCTCTCGGCTGTCCGAAAGCGCTTGTCGACAGCGAGCGTATTGTTACCGAACTCAGAGCCGAAGGCTACCTCATTAGTTCGACCTATAAAGACTCTGATCTTGTGATTGTGAACACTTGCGGCTTTATCGATGCCGCAGTTCAGGAGTCCCTGGAAGCCATTTCAGAGGCCTTGAATGAGAACGGTAAAGTCATCGTGACCGGCTGCTTAGGCGGTAAAAATACCGACGAGGGCAACTTCGTTGCACTGCGTTTTCCTAAACTTCTCGGTGTTACAGGCCCTGAGCAAACCGAAGAGGTCCTCCGTCTGGTGCATGAAAATCTTCCCAGGCCGCATGAGCCTTTCGGAGACTTGGTACCCGCAGGCGGTGTGCTGCTGACGCCAAAGCATTACGCCTACCTCAAGATCGCAGAGGGCTGCAACCATCACTGCACGTTCTGCATTATTCCTTCGCTGAGGGGCCCGTTGGTTTCGCGTCCGATTGGCTCTGTAATTCGTGAGGCTTCCAATCTCGTCAAGAGCGGCGTCAAAGAACTGCTCGTGATCGCGCAGGATACGGCAGCCTACGGTCAGGATGTGAAATACAAGCTGGATTTCATCGGCGGCCGAGCCGTCAAGACCAACATTAAGGTCTTGTTTGAGGAACTCGGCAAACTCGGCGTTTGGGTACGCCCCCACTACATGTATCCGTACGCATCTGTCGATGAAATCGTTCCCTTGATGGCTGAAGGCAAGATCCTTCCGTACCTTGACGTTCCCTTCCAGCACGCCCATCCGAGAATTTTGAAAGCCATGAAGCGTCCGGGCAGCGAATACAATATGGAACGCATTAACGCCTGGCGCGCGATTTGTCCGGATATCACGATTCGTTCGACCTTTATCACCGGCTTCCCCGGTGAAACCGAAGAAGAATTCCAGTATCTCTTGGACTTCCTGAAAGAAGCTCGCCTCAACAGAGTCGGCTGCTTTGCTTATTCTCCTGTGGAAGGCGCTGCTGCGAATGATCTGCCCGGTGCACTTCCGGAAAGCGTTCGCGTGGAAAGAAGAGAGCGTTTCATGGAAGTTCAAAGCGAAATCTCTAAAGAACTTTTGCGGGAGAAAGTCGGTAAGACCATTAAAGTCTTGGTGGATGAAGCGCCCGATGAAGATGGAATTGCGACGGCCAGATCTACTGCTGACGCACCTGACATCGACGGCTTGGTCTTTATTGAAAACAATCCGGACGTGAAGCCCGGGGACTTTGTTGACGTCAAGGTCACGGATTCTTCCGACTATGACCTCTTTGCCGAGGTTGTAAAAGAACCTTAGTCTTCCTGCGCCGAGACTTTATCTCGGCGTCGCAGCAAATAAAAAGCGGCTCCTGTTTGAAATCTCAAGCAGGAGCCGTGTCGTTACTTACCAAATGGATGCTGCAGGCGTAGGTTAGAAGCTGTGGCTCAAACCTGCGCTGATCGTCCAGCTGTTGAGTTCCTCGATAGAAGAAGCAGCTTTCTTGCCCTGACCGTAACCGGCGAAGGAATAGAACAATGTTCTCTTGCTGATCGGATATTCATAGGCAGTGGCAATCGAGTACATGCTGTAGTCGCGAGAGCCTTCTTTGATTTTGCCGAAGCCGTAGTTGCCTTGGAGCTTGGCCGTACCGCCGGCAAACGGAACGCCGATGGAAGCGGAGAAGCCGTGCTGGTTGGCACCTTTAGGACCTAACTCGTTGGCAAACGCGTAAGTCGACAGGCGGCTGGCGCGATAGGCAAACTGATAAGCGCCGTAAAGGCTGAATGAACCGAAGTCATAAGAACCGCCCATCGTGAAGATCTGAGAACTCTTAAGGTTGTGTTCCTTGTGATCATACATTTCCCACATGGCGCTGAAGAGTGCAGGGCCTTTGGCGTATTCATAGCCGACACCATAGTAGTGGTCGTCTTTAGACCATTTCTGCTCGTCTCCGTTCTCGCCCATGCCGTTGGAGTACATGAAGTGAACGGTGGAGCCGTTCATATCCGGAGTGTTGTACAGCAGAACGTTGTCCATACGGTCGGACAGAATGAACGTACCGTAGATGTTGCCTGTGCTGTAGTACGAAGTCCAAAGGGAAGAACCGTGCAGAATGTTGTAGGTCCCGCAGTCGGAAGACAAACCGCCTGTACGGCCGGCTGCAAAGGTACCGTAAGGAGTGGACAAGGACAATGTGCTCTGGCGGGCAAAGGCCTTGGAAGAGTTCATGGCGTCGCCGGAGAAGGTCTTAAAACCTTGTTCCAGGATGAAGCCGAGGTTGTACCCGCTGCCTAAATCTTCGTTGCCTTTGATGCCGAAGCGGGAGCCGGCCCAAATGCCGTTGTCAAAACCGACTCTGGCGGCTTGTCCTTTGGCTTTTGAGACCGACACGGCTCCGTCAACCACTCCATAAAGCGTCACGTCGGAAGCGGCGTAGACGCCGGAGGAGACGGCACAAAGAAGTGCTGCAATAAGCGCTGATTTCTTCATTTCTATCTCCTCCTCAGATTACTTGGCAGCAACGCCGTTCATGATCATCTGCTTGCCGTCTTCGATGTTGTCCGTGTAGATACGGTCACGGCTGACATACGGAACTTTGGCGCGATAGTCCTGATAGAGCTTGCGGGTAGCTTCAGACATCTTGAAGTCGCCTTTGAGTTTCTTTCTCAGGTCGATACCCTGTGTGGAGTGAAGCATTTCAAGGCTGTAGACGTAGCCGGTGTTGTCGGCGATTCGTTTCAGTCTTTCAGCAACCAGCGGGAGGTTGGTGTAGGTGTCTTCAATGTCGCCGGCAACCGGAGTACCGAGGGCGGAAACAGGATTGCTCTGAGCAAGGCTGTCAGCGTGCATAGCGACGAAGGGTTTCTGGATGGCGCCGAAGGCGTGACCCTTGTTTTCAGGATCGGACAGGAAGCGTGTCAGACCGGTGAAATGGTCGTCAGAAAGGTGGATCGTGCGCTGGACGCTGTTATGAGACAGATGAGTCATGGCGATGCCGAGGCGCTGAGCAGCCATGGCAACCGGCAGCGGTTCGAAGTTGGATGTCGGGATGATGGCGCCTTTCAGTCCGTTGCCTTCGACGAAGTACATGGCAACCTGACTGTGGTCGGCGTAATCCTTGCCGGCGTTCAGAATGGTGGCGGGATTGTCGTCGGAAGAGTTAATCTGAACCTTGATTTCTTTGTCTAAGTCCTTGAGCGCTTCGCGAGCTTCACGCATGGTGTAGACCGTGGTGCGGAAGGACAGAGGATCCTGAAGTGCGCGGTCCTTGTTCTTTTCCCAGAGGTAAGAACCTTTCAGATTGTCGCGAATCTTAGAGGCTTCTTCTTCCAGTCCGGAGAAAGGATGGACTTTGGTGACCTGGGGAAGAACCGGAGCAATATTGCCGTTCAGAGCCTCCAAGCTCAAAGCAAAGACGCGGGGTGTGGCATCGATGATGGTGCGGGCGTGGCGTGCGGCATCCATCGTCTCAGCAACAGCTGCGGCATTGGTAGACAAAATGGCAAGAGCGTCTTTTCCTTCCGGAACCAGAGGTTTGAGACCGGCCTTCTGAAGCGCTTCTTTACCGCTCATTTCTTTGCCGTCAACCTTAGCGCGCCATTCACCCATCATGACGGCGCCGACGTGAGAAGACATCGTGATGTCAGCTTCACCGACAGAACCGCGGGACGGAATTTCCGGTGTAATGCCTTTGTTCAGGAATTCTTTATAGAGCTCGGCAACGTAGGGCTGAGCACCTGTCTGGCCGGCAAGAAGAGTATTCAAGCGAATGACCATCTGCAGACGAGTCAGCTCTTTGGACATCATCGGGCCGATAGCAGCGGAGTGGCTTCTCAAAGCATTGTGGTTGAAGGCTTTGGAAGCTTCGATAACTTCTTCGGAGAGTTCACCGTTTGCTTTGAACAGCGGTTTGTCTTTGTTCAGACCGACGCCGACGGTCAGACCGTAAACCGGTGTGCCGCCTTTGGCAGCCAAAAGAACCAGTTCATGAGCCTTTTTGAGGCGGTCCATGGCTTCAGGAGCGATGGCGACGGTGTCTTTTCCTTCGGCGATGGCCCAGGCTTCGTCCTGAGTGAGGTTGGAGCCGTTAAGGGTAACAACTCCGGCATTGGCGATTCCGGCAGACATAAGGAGTAAAGCAATGATGGAAAGTCTCATTTTATTTTCCTCTTGGATTCGAAGGGTTAAATACTGGAGAAATTACTTAATTTGATATTTGAATTCGTGGCAGTTGTTGCAGTAAACCTGAGAGGTCTTGTGCTCGGAGTGGCAGGCCGTGCAGGTGATACCTTCACCGTAGTGATGGCTGGCGTGCGGATTGGGCTCGCCGTTCTTCAGACTTTTGGTTTTTTCAGCAACGGCTGCATAGCTCTGATGGCAGGTTAAACAGGCTTTGTTGTCAGGTGTGACGAACTGGTTGCCGCCGACTGCGTTTTCTTTAGTGTGGCAGGCTGCGCAGTCCTTGATGTTCTGGTGGTAGGGCTTTACTTGCTGAGCAGAGGCCGGAAGGGCGATAAATAAAGCGGCTGCGAGAACGAGAAGATTGAACGATTTCATGTTGTTATCCTTTCCGTGGTGAGGCTATTCGAGGTTGACGGGTGTGTTGGCGACGACGGCGTCTCCGGCGACTCGGCCGGTTACGAGACCGTCAGCGATGGCGCATCCGCCGAGACGGCTGGCACCGTGTGTACCGCCGGTAACTTCACCGGCTGCGTAAAGGCCCGGGATCGGTTTTTGCGTTCTGACGTTAAGTACTTCGGCGTTCTTCGTGATACCGACGCCGCCCATGCAGTAGTGGACTTTCGGCCAGACGCGGGCTGCATAGAAAGGAGCCTGTTTAATTTCAATAGCGAGAGCAAGCGGACGGTCGAACTGTTTGTCTTTGCCTTCGCGTACATAGGCGTTGAACTCTTCAACTTGCTTGATCAGAGCTTCCTTAGGAATACCGTATGCGTCTGCAAGTTCTCCCAGCGTATCGAACTTCTTGATGACGCCGTACTTCAGACCGTTCTTCAGTGTCTGAGCCTGCTTGACGCCGACGCTGTCGGTGAAGCAAATCGGGTAAACAGGTTTGCCGTTTTCGTCGAGCTGCTTAAGGATGGCGTCGGAACGAGCCTTGCGGTCGGCAAGTTCGTTAACGAAACGTCTGCCGGTGCGCTTGTCAACCATGATGCCTTTCGGGAAGCCGGCAATCGTGTTGAACTGAGAAACTAAGCCGAAACCGCGTTCGTCAGGAGAAGACCAAGGTCCGAGCTGAATCTGGTCGAGCTGGATCGGCAGAGCACCGATGGCCAGCATATTCTGAAGAACTTCGCCGGTGGCGCCGGGATGGTTGGTGGATTCAAGGTTTGGTCCGAGTGTCGGATCCTGCTGCATACGGAAGGCGACATTCTGAGAGAAACCGCCGGTTGCTGCGACAACGCCTTTTCTTGCGCCGTAAACCTGAGAAACGCCTGAATTTTCTTTGCGGTAATCGTGGCGTTCAAGAACCTTGACACCGATAACACGGCCTTCGTCATTGAGAAGGAGGTCTGTGACGGCGCAGCCTAAGTGCATATCAACACCGAGTTTCTTGGCTGCTTCAACCAGAGGACGAGTGATGCCGCCGCCGGTACTTTCAACAGTCTGCATAATACGGGGGACGCTGTGGCCGCCGAAATGCTGAACGAAAGGTTTGTACTTCACGCCGTACTTCACGGTGAAGTCAAAAGCAGGGCGAGTACCGTAGACGATATTCTTCAAAAGGTCGACGTGGCTTAAACCGCGGCCGGACTTAATCATGTCCTGGAGCATCAGTTCAGGAGAATCCTTGATGCCTTCTTTTTCCTGGAGAGGAGAACCTGCGACAGCGAAAGCGCCGCCGTTAATGGCAGAGTTGCCGCCGTAGGCCGGCATTTTTTCGAGCAGCATAACGGAGGCGCCTTTTTCTTTGGCTTCCAGAGCTGCGGCCAGACCGGCAAATCCGCTGCCGATGACGATGACGTCAGCGACTTTGTCAAATTTTTGTTTGGTTTGAGGAGCTGCGAATGCGAGACTTCCGAAAGCCGGGGCTGTGCAGGCTGCCGCCAATTTCAGGAAAGAACGGCGAGAAGGTGTGGTCTTCATATTTTCTCCAATGGATGTAAGTGAGTGGATTGCTTTTGATTAATCTCATCGCAAAGACCGTGCCAACTTTTTCGAAAAATCTAACTATTTGAAATTTAAGATAAATTTAATTTGCGCATTAATACGTAAAGATTATTAACGATATTTCGTGAGTTAAAATACTATGAAATATCGTGAGTCACTAAATATCGTGAATAAAGACCTTCAACTCCCGGCGATCCTTGCGATCAACTCTTCGATTAACGCGGAAGAATCCTTATCTCGCGTCTTCGACGTGCTTCAGGATTTTCTTGATGCCGACGGTGCCTTCGTGAATATCTTTGATGCACAGAAGCACTTAATTGTGTTTGTGGCGCACTGCAGCAAAGGCGGCGCATCTTCTCCCTTGGGCTCAGTTGAGCCTCCGAAGTCGCTTCGTCCGCTCAAAATCACTGATAAGGTTTTGAACTGTCCGGACATCGCAGAAGATCGTTTTACTCAGAAAGTACTTTCCGAATGCCTTCCGGAGGTGAAGTCTTATCTGATGCTCTCGATGGATAAAGAAGATCGTCATTTGGGCGTCGTATGCTTTTACAGCCGCAGATACGATCAGTTCAACGAAGAACAGCGAGTTCTTTTGAAGTCGCTCCATGATTCATTTTCTTTAATGACGTCTAATGCGCTCAACTCTATTCTTTTGGCGAACAATGAAGATTTGGTGCATGAAAATGACGGGTTAAAGGATTCGGTTCGAGAAGGCCGTATGGCCTTAGTAAATCGATTTACTGCCCGCGCACCGAGTCTCAGGGACCTGACAGAAAAAGTAGAAAGGATCAGCAGCACAGAAGTTCCAATTTTGGTGTTGGGAGAAACCGGCTGCGGCAAAGAAGTCGTGGTCAACTTGATTCAACGCCTCTCTAAGCGTGGTTCTGGACCCTTTGTAAAACTGAACTGCGGCGCAATTCCTGAGACGCTGATTGATGATGAATTCTTCGGACACGAGAAGGGCGCTTTTACGGACGCTAAAATCCAGAAGAAAGGCGTCTTTGAGCGAGCTTCCGGGGGAACGCTGTTTTTGGACGAAATCGGAGAACTTTCTCTTGCCGCTCAGGTCCGGCTTCTTCGCGTCTTGCAGCAGAAAGTCGTGACAAGAATAGGAGGCATGCATTCCATTCCGGTGGACTTTCGTTTGGTAGCGGCAACCCATAGGGACTTGAAGCAGATGGCCAAAGAAGGCCGTTTCAGAAACGACTTGCTTTACCGTTTGAACTTGTTCCCGCTGCGCATTCCGCCTCTGCGGGAAAGAACAGAGGACTTATTTCCGCTGACCGAATTCTTCCTGAACCGCCTGAGAAGTAAATACGGTATCTCTCAGCCTCTGGTCCTTTCGCAAAACTCTGTTGAACAAATGCAAAACTACAAGTGGCCCGGAAATGTCCGTGAGCTGGAAAACACCCTTGAACGTTCCGTGCTTACCTCTTCGGATTACCAAAATATTCGAGTGGTTTTCGAGGGCGAAACAGGCACAGTAGGTCCGGTGATGCCGACAATCTCTCCGGAGATTGTTAAGTTGGAAAGTTATGAGGCAATGCAAAAGCATTACTTTGAAGCAGTATTGAAAGCAACCAAGGGAAAAATTTCCGGCGCTGATGGAGCCGCAGCTCTTTCAAGAATACACCCCAACACGCTTCGAAGCAAACTAGAAAAACTCGGAGTGACGTTTAAAGCTGTCAAGCCGGAACTCTAGGCTCCGGCTCGATGACAACGAATGTGTTGACTAAACCGCCTTTCCAGTGAGTTCTTTTTCCTGCTTAGGGGTGAGCTCAGGGGCAAGTTTTTCGTCGATAATGCCCTTCCGCAGATCTTCCATCTCGGCCAGAGACTGAGGATCGTTCTGAGTCTTGTAAATCAGAATGTAGGCGGCTGTGAGGAATGCCGCGCCCAAAAGCAGTAGGTGAGTTAAATACGGGAATGCAACACCTGACAGCGAGGCGCCGGCCTGGGAAACACGAAGCATAGCAACGGAGCCCGCCGTCGTCGGTGACAGCCACCCGAAAGCCTGCAGAGGCCACGGGATGTTCTGCCACGGGTAGAGGTTGCCCGAAATAAAGACAAACGGAATGGAAGAGGGCACAACGATCTGGACGACAAAACGGTAACGTTTGAGCAGCGCTGCAACGAGCATGCCCAATGACGTAATCGCAAACGCGTAGATCATCGAGACAACGATGGTTCCGGGAACGTTTTTAAACGAATTCACACCGTGGAAAGAGAAGGACTGTCCCTCAATGAATAAGATCCAGAAAAGACTCAGGAAGAAAAACGGTGCGTACATCGCAAGGAAATACATCGGATGGCGGGCACCCAGCGCAAGCGGGAACGGATATTTTTTCTTCCAGAACCAGTCATTCATGAGCATGCCGATGCCGCAGACGAAAATTGTCTGGAAGATGATCATGAACACGATCGGAACCGTGAAGTTCAGATATCCGTTGACCGTATTAAACATGCTTTCCACGATCATCGACGGCGGATTATTGGCGGCTCGCGCGATCTCGGACAAAGGGACTCCGTGTTCAACCAGATGAGCACTGATGGATGCCGCCACAATCTTCTGCAGCGGACCTCCGACACCGCTCATCGATCCTCGGCTCTTGACAATGAAAGCGCCGTTTGTGACGAGGACTAAAGCGGTCGGAACATTCGTGAGCGTATGCGTTTCGAAGTTAGGCGGAATGATCAGAATTGCACTGATGCCGCCCTTGCGCATCAGATTCTGTGCCTCCGGGAGACTCGTCGTCTGCTGAGTGACCTGCAGGTTTGGAGATGCTCGCATGGCCTGAGTCAGGCGACGGGAAAGCGCTGAATTATCTTGGTCAACTGCCACGACATTCAAATGGTCGGGCAGCTGCTCCATGTACGGCCAGCAGTAATAAAAAGAATAGAAAAATACCGCGAAGCAGAAGAAGGGGGCGCAGGCAAGGTTAGTGGTCGCTTGCTTCAAGGTGAAAAGAAAGCATTTCAGCAAGGAAGGGAATTTAGAGCTCATGCTTAGCCTCCAAAATCTTTTCCTGTTTGGCAAACTTGCGGTATTTCCATCTAAAGATCGGCAGACCGATAACAAGCGGGATGAGCGTCAAAAGTGCAAAGGCTGTAAAAGTCGATCCCATTTCCCAAATTTTTGCGCCCAGTGTCCACTGCTGAGTCTGTCCCTGTATGAACCATGTCAGCGGCAGGCACTTACAAAACATTCTGGCCATCTCGCTCATGGAGTCCAGCGGCATCGAAAATCCTGTAAAGGGAAGGGCAGGGGCGGCATAGCCTGAGGTAACCACTAAAGCAAAACGCCAATTGGGTGCGATGCCGACAATCAAAATGCCGGAGCAGGCCATGACAATCAGGCAGGCGGCGCCGCAAATAAACCAGATAAAAAGGGACCCGGCAGGTGCAAAGCCTCCGAAGCCGGCAAATAAAGCGATGTAAGCCGCAACCACCAAGCAGTAAAAGAAAAAGTGCGGTAGCAGTTTGCCGAACAAGGCAGCAGTCACGCTTCCCTGGGCGGTATCAAACCAATCGTTAATGCGGAACTGATAGTTTTCTCGAACGATAGCAGTGACGAAAGATAGAATGGCAGCCAGCATGATGACGCCGGGAAGCAGGTTGCTCCCCAAGAAAGCCAAGAAGCTGAACTGCATGTTGCCGAGAGCATAAAAGTCCGAATGCAGTCCCGTTACCAGTCTCTCAGCGCCTTTGACGCCGCTGGCCGTCAGCATGGATGTCTTAATCATCCGCTCCTGAGAAATGGCAGTCGCGACATTGGTCAGATCTGCTTGAATGGTACCGGCGACAGCGTAACGGTTTTCATCTAAATACAACACCATCGGAGCGCCGGTGCCCTTTGTCACGTCGCGGGCGTATTCAAACGGAATCTCAACAAATCCGTAAATCGTACCGTTTCTTAATGCCTGATCAGCTTCAGAGTGGGAGACGAAGGGAACGAGGCCCACGGAGCGGGTTGCTTCAATTTTGGAAATGACATCCCGACTGATCTGAGAATGGTCGTTGTCCACGATTCCTATCGGCACCTGCGTCACGATACCGTTGCCCAGCAAGAGCCAGACAACCATTACCCAGAATAACGGCAGGAATCCGCAGAAAATAATTTCCTGCGGTGTGCGCAAGAGCCGCCGAATCTCTCGAGCCGAGACGGCTGCGGCTGCGTTTAACCAACCTATCGGGGAAAGCATTATCGGATCCTAATTTTTAAAACCGTCCACTAAAACACTCATGCCCGGGCGAAGGTTCGCGACTTTCTCAACGGGACGTGCTCTGACTTCAAAAGTCTTCATGTCGTAGCCCGAATCCATACGCGTGCTTCTCCAGGTGGCGTAATTGGCTCTCGGGCTAATGTAGTAGACCTTGTAGTCGATCTTCTTGTTTCCGAGGGCCGGAACGTAGGCATGGAAAACTTTGCCGAGCTCGATGCCGGGCATGTTTTCTTCGCGGATGTTGAAAGAAGCCCACTGATCGTTTAAGTCAACTAATGTGACAACCGGGAAGCCGGCGGCAGCAATTTCGCCTTCAACCAGAATGACTTTATCGACTTGAGCATCCAGCGGAGCGTTGAGCGTCTTGTCGACGGTTAAGGATTCAACCTGTTTCACGCCTGCTTTGGCTTCAGCGGCTAAATCAAGGGCGGCAGATTTTTCCTGTTTACGGGCACCGATTTCGGCAATGTCGTACATCTGTTTGGCGGCATCGGCCTGTTGGTTTGCAGCAATCCACTGAGTCTGAACTTCATCGAATTTTTGCTTCGACACTAACCCGTCTCTATAAAGCGCAGAAATTCGGTTGTATGTCTTAAGTGCTAAAGCTGCTGCAGCCTGAGCGCGTTCCCATTGGGCACGCGCGGCTTGTTTTTCCTGGGGACGGGCGCCTTCATCAACTAAGCTCTGTTTGGCTTGTGCGGCACGCTCCTGAGCCTGAACCTGCTGAAGTTTGGCTTCAAGTTCAGGCAGACTCATCAGGGCGACCGGCTGATCGGCTTTGACGAAGTCGCCCTCAGAAACTAAAACCTTATGAACTCGTCCGGGTACTTTTGAAGCGACGCTGATCGTGCGGGATTCCATTTGACCCTGAAGCGGAGGCGCCGGAGGGAAGGCGGCTTTATAAATGCCCCAGACAATAAAGACGGTCAGGCCTAATACAAAGATCAGCATCAGGATGACACTGATTTTCGGAGCCTTGACTTCTTGTTTGGCAGGAGTCTGAGTCGTTTGCGGCTGAAGATGTTTATTGTTTTCTTCCATGATTAATTTTCCACAATCACTTCGTGCTTATTGACTGCATTCATAAATTCGCTCATCTGGCCGGCGATGGCATGCAGCATGGCGTAGTTTGAGACGAAATCAAAGGCGGCAACGCGGCGGCCGACTTCAGCGGCAAACAGCTGGTTGCGCGCCTCATTGACATCTAGTGCAGTAGCCAGGCCTTCATCGAAGCTCTTGGATTTGAGTTTCAGGTTTTCTGCGGCTAGCTTTACGGTAGAGGCACTCAATTTGTATTGGTCAATCGCGTTTTGAGTTCTCAGCCAAGCGACTTCCACGCCGGTTCTGACTTGGTTAATGGCTTCGGCTTTGCCGGCTTCAGCCTGTCTGACGGTGGCTTCCGCACTGCGAATGCTCGCTCTTCTGTCTTTAGCGTCCCAAAGCGTAATGTTTACGCCGACACCGCCGATCCAGTTCGGCTCAACCAGCGTTTGGTAATGCTTAATAAAGTTGTAGGTACCGAAGGCAAAGACTTGCGGCATCCAAGCACCCTTGGAGGCTTTGACACCTTGTTGGGCTTGATCGGCCTTTGCCTGAATCACGGCAATCTGAGGGTTGGAAGCAAGCGCTGTATCTACCCAATATTTCAACGGTTCAAGGGGTCGATTCAAGACAAAAAGCGGAGTCGTTAACTTTCCGAATTCATCGTCTCTGAGCAGGCGAGCCAGCTGAAGGCGCGCGACCTTGGCGTTGTCTTTGGACTTGAGGTATTCACGGTTTCTGTTGTCGCGCTGGACCTGAACGGACATTCGTTCGATCTTGCTGATCATTCCCTGCTTTTCGAATTTCTTCGCTTTTGCAAGTTCACGATCCTGATGGTGCAGCATGTCCTTTTGAAGTTTTTCTACAGAGAGTGCCAGCTGTGTTCCGAAGTAGTAGCCGGCAAGCTGCGCATCCAGATCTTCGCTGTCAGCACGCTTTTGAGCGACCGCCTCATCGACGGCGTATTTACTTGCATCCTGCATGGCAGAAATCTTTCCGCCGGTATAAATCGGCCAAGTGGCAGTTGCTGCGACACGAGGGCCGTTTAATGACATTTTTTCGTGCAGTCCGACGGAAAAAGAACCAGGGAGCTGAATCGGCAGCGTGCCAGCTAATGGGTTGGGAATCGACTTATCAATATCGATCTTCTTTTGTCCTGCGATTTGCATGGCCTGCAAGGTCACAGTCGGACCGCCGAGGGTTTCCAAAGATTTTTGAGTTTCACGTTTGCTTTGGACTTGCTCTTCGCTGGCCTTGAGCTTGTCGCTTCGTTCATAGAGCCAATCGCGTGCGACAGGAAAGCTCAGCGGCAACGCGGCAGTGCATTGCTGAGCCGCGCAAAGCGCGAGAGCGGCAAGAGCAAATTGAATAGGTTTGTTCATTCTAAATATGAAATCAAAAGCGCATGAATAGGAAGATTGTAACTGCCTCTCCGTGCGTTTGTTCCGATTTGTAAGAAATCGGGGAGTAAAGAAGTTCTTTAAATTTCATACCAAATATCGGTGATCCTCTCTTTTGATAGCTTTTGTCTATGAAATTTCTCAATTGAAAGAAGGTGTAGGCAAATCCATGGCGGAAAATTGTGTCTTTGGAGTAGAAACGTTAATGCAGATTAAGTATGAAGTCACAAGTTCCCGCTCTGAGTAGAAAGTTTGACTTGCCGCTGTCTTCTAATCATCTAAAGAGCTGTAAGGGAAGACACAAGATTAAGACAAGCATCTTTCAGAAAAGTCTTAATCCGGTTGAGCATGCGAAGTTAATGGTTTTGTCTTATTGCTGAGCGTTGACAAGATTACGATCAACAAATAATATGTGTATATACACAGTGTATATACACATAGGAGACAATGATGCTATATAAGAGCGAGCTTTTAGAAGAAAAAGCAGTATTAGCAACGGCAGCAAAGATGTGTGCGGCGGCAAGAACAGCGCCTAAAGCGCACGGCAAAGATACTCTTCACTCACTTGTGCTGACAGGCGAAGAAAAAGAACTCCTGGCCAAGAAAATGGAAGAAATCGGCATCAGAGAGATGGGGGATCGAATGTATACCTGGTACGGCCGTGATGCTGCGAACCTTCGTTTGGCACAAGCCGTAGTCTTGTTGGGAACGGACAAAAGACAGCGCGGCGTTCCGCATTGCGGCTCCTGCGGTTTTGGAAATTGTGAAGGCTGCAAAAAGGTCGGAGGAAATTGCGTGTATGCAGGTATAGATCTCGGAATTGCAGCCTCTTCAGCAGTATCAGCCGCCGCAATGGATAAAGTGGATAATCGGGTTATGTTCTCGATTGGGAAGGCAGCTGCAGAGATGGGTTATGTAGAGAACGTCCTGTGGCTGGGCATTCCACTTTCTGTATCAGGTAAAAATATCTTTTTTGATCGCGGGATTTTCCATGACTAAACAAGAAGGAAGCGGGCAGGGTCGGTCATATAAAAGCCTTTGCTACTGCACCAACCTCAGACGAAGTTCAAATATCATCTCTGATTTTTATGATGCTTCGCTGAGGGCTGCGGGTTTGACGGTCGCTCAATATTTTTTGCTGATAACACTATTCCGACTCAAAAGCGCAAATATTACTCATTGGGCAGAGCATGTCGGTTTAGAGAGAAGCACGATGGTTCGGAACATCAAGCTGCTTGAAAGCCGAGGTTTCGTAAAGCTCACAGAAGGCCGCGGCAAGTTTTTTGCCCTGTCCGAGAAAGGAGAAGAAGTCCTTAAGCTGGCGATACCTTTGTGGGAGAAGGCGCAAGAGCAGATCGAGGCCATCCTTGGAAAACGTGATGCGGAAGCTGTTTACCGAATTAATGAGAAGCTGCAGCAAATTAGCCGCCAAAATCCTGCTGACTGATTTTTTCGGACGGCGTCAATTGAATTGAAAGAGTTACGCATCTCTTTTCAAGAAACGGGACTTCCGGTTCATTAGTTAAAATCTCGATAAGACGTTCAAAAGAAAACAGCGTCTGCATTCAGACCAAGGAACCCAATGATTACCAGTCAATCGAAAGCACTCCATCTCGGACGATGGGAACTTCTGTTCAAAATCATGGACGAAGGCTCCATTACGCGCGTTGCTGACATTGAAAATCTCCAGCGCTCTCAATTATCCCGAATGGTTTCCGGACTGGAAGAAGAATTAGGCGTACAACTATTGGAACGGCGAGGAAAACGATTAAATCCTACTCAGGCAGCGCTTGAACTTCGCTCAAAAATAGAACCTCAAATAGTGATGGTCCGTCGGGCGCTGGAGAAGACCTCTGAGCTTGAGGAAGGCGACAAAGGCAGTATTCGTTTCGGGGCTATGCCCGGCTTCCTTCAAACTCAGGTTGTTCCATTAATCGCAGAATTCCAGCAGCTGCATCCTCAAGTTACTTTCGATGTCATTGGAGATGACAATCCTAAGGCTTTCATGGGCGGAGAGTGTGATTTGATGCTGTACTACGGACCGGTGAATGACGCCAACCTCGTCGAAAACTGGGTGACTCGATCTTTATTCATTCCTTGCGCTTCGCCTAAATATTTAGAAAAAGCCGGTTATCCAGAAAATCCTGACGAACTGTCCGATCATGCCGGTGTGGTTTATACAGGCCGCGTCAGGCCGCACTCGGAAGTTTTGGTTAAGAACGGACGGCAGCAGACTTTTCGCTGGAAGTCGATGATTCGCTTCAACAATATCTTGTTGGCAAAGACTGCAGCAGTAGAAGGCTGCGGCATCGTGCTTGATATGCCGCTTCACCACTGCTTTGAAGAAGTGATGAACGGACAGCTGATCCCGATCCTCAACGGCTGGCAAATTCCCAATCTCGATAATTACATCGGTTCAACCTTGGCTGCTTCCAAGTTGAGGCGCGTTCAGATGTTCATCGATTTTTACGTTCGAAGAAGAAGAGAAATCGAAGGCGAACAAAAAAGGCGCCTGCAGGAAAAATACAACTTCATTATTTAGAAGATTCCGGTTCTTTAAACGATAAGAAGTCGGAACGTTAATGCTAGGTTGTCTGCAAGATGAAAAAGAAATTAGAAACGGTTCAAATCTGGTCGAAAAAGGGCCTCTCAGATCTGTCCGGCGAAACATACCTCGCTAGGAGACGGGCTTTATTGAACGGCATTTCGATGATTGACAGGCTCCAATTTTTTAAGCCTGAAGATGAAGTTGCCGCCTTGCAGTTAATTGAAGTATTGGAGCAAATCTCTCGGCTCAAAGAAACGCTGTTAGCCGCTTGTCGGGCAGCCGAAACCTTATCCTCGGCCGACAGCAAAATTGCGGCTGAGAAAGTCTTCATTCTCGAAACGATAGACGGCGCTGAAAAAGCTATTCAGAAAGTCAAAGAAAATCTACAAGAAGCGGCTGAAAAAAATACGTTTCGTTCAGACAAGCTCGAACACTGGCTCCAACAGCAGTCTTGTCTTAGAGAAATAAAGCCTTGGCTGAACTTTTCCGGAGCAGCTTTGGAAGAAGAACGGCTGATCCTCGGGCCGTTATTTTCGTTGTATACGCATCTCAAAAGCAGCATTCGGACGAGTGTGACGCTGCCGGACGGAACCGTGAAAAAATCGACACCTTCTGTCGCCAACTTTGCGGTTAAAAACACTTCGGATCCGGAACTGAGAACTTTGTTCTTCAACGCTTTGTCTGCTTGTTTTGCGACAAATTCCTCTATGTTCTGCGACATTCTTAATGCCGTAGCCGGTGCGCACTTACTCAGAGCCTCCAGGCTCGGAATGAGTACGCTTGACTACGCATTGGTTATCGAAGGCCTGGATAGAAAGAGTTTCGAAGCAATGCGCAGCGCTTTCCCTAAGAAGCTGTCTGAGATTCGCGAATGCCTTCGATTTGCAGCTCCCTATATCAATCAGGGTACAAATCGTCCGGAGTCTCCCACGATTCCTGTGGCACTATTAGGGTCTGCACTTCCGCATCTTGAAGGCCCCGAATCTCTGAAGACATTTGACGGAACGCTAAAGGAAATCACAGAGGCCGTCGAACCTTACTTTCCGGAGTTTCGGGATTTCATCGAGATCTGCAGACAAGGTCATTGGCTGGAGACGCATAATTATTCGGCCGGTTCAGGAGGTGCTTGGTGCGTTGAAGTTCCTTACGACAAAGCGGTGGCGATATACGTCGATTACCAGCCGAACATCAACCGGTCCTTTGAAACTGCCCACATCTTAGGTGACGCGTTTTTTAGATACTCGATCAGTGATCTTCCGATGCAGGAGAGGAGACTTTCCGAAACACGATATGAACTAATCGGCCGTCTTTTTGAAGAGCTGTTACTAAGGAGACTGGTGCAGGAAGCTTCTTCACCTCAGGAAAAAGCTGCAGTGCTTTGGCATGGTTTGCGGCGAATCATGATCAATTTGGTTGAGATTCCGTTTAGATTCAAGCTTGCAGAAGAGATCTTTAAAGCGCGGAAAAACGGGTACCTTTCCGTCGAAGATATCAATAAACTGACCAGAAAATGCTGGAGTGACTGCTACGGTAACACGGTTGAAGGCGTAGACCAGTACATGTGGGCCAGAAAGCCGCATTTCTACAACGTATATAACGCAGACTCACCGCACCACGATTTTCAATATACCGCCGGATATTTGTCAGCCAACAAAATGCTGAAAAAACTGCGCGAAATACGAAGCGAGGATATCCCACGTATTTGTAGATCAGTGCTTCTTGACAATGCCACGCTGACATTCGAAGAGGTCTTCTCAAAGAACTTCAACACCGATATTCGAACAGAACAATTTTGGACGAATGCCATCGAGGAGTCCCTCCATCCTCTTCGTGACATTCGTCCATACGTCGGTGAACTAGACCGATCACAGAGCTAACGAGCCCGTTCTTTTAGGTTAGAAGTAATGAGACAGACCGAGTGTTCCATAGAAACCTCTAGGCTTAACGGACTGACCGCCGGATTTGTATTTTGCGGCAGATCCGCCGATAGCACTGTACAAACGAGTGGTCTTTGAGAAAGGATACTGATATCCGAGGGCAACAAATCCGCCGTCTGCCTTGAGTTTGATTGCAAGTTCATCGGATTTGGCATGTACATAACCGACCGCGCCTAAGACTTTGCCGCCCATCACCGGAGTTGAGAAGCCCAGAATGACGTTCTCACCTTCCAGACCGTCAAGTTTCTTCATTTGGGCCGATGTGATGCTTCCGATGCCGTGGTCTTTCAAAGCGCTATAAGAAGCGGTTCCCATGGCGTCGGCGTTTTTGAAGTACTGCAATGACAGATAAGCTGTGGCAGCAGAAAACTTCCAGTTTCCGCCTGCAGTGATACGCCACATGTCCTTCGGATTCCTCTTTTCCGTGGTTAAAGCTTCGTTCACTCGTTCAAATAAGACAACTGTCTCTGCGGGGCCTCCTTTCCAAGTGACGCCAAAACCAAAGTAGTGATTAGAAGTAGAACGGTTTTCTTTGCCTTCTTCACCCATGGAATATTCCGTTGTCAGCTGCAGGCCCTTATATTCCGGGGAGCGATAAGTAAAGGCGTTGTCAAAACGAGATGCAGGCATTTTGCCGTAGACGATGTTTTGATTGCCGAGTTCCCAAATACCTGTTCCGAACGGGTTGACGTTACCCAGCATATTGAAGCTTCCGCCGTCGGTGCCGAGGATTGAAGAGCGCCCGGCCGCCAATGTACCGAATGGAGAGACAATCTGAAGAGTTGCTTCACGGCTGAAGGCGAGTCCTTCGGTTGCTTCGGCACCGGTGTCCGCTTCAAAGCCGTTTTCTAAAACGAACTTAATTTTGTACCCGCTGCCTAAGTCCTCTTCTCCTTTGATGCCGATGCGGTTGGATGTGCCGGCGCCAGTAACCATCTGAGCATTGTTCTCTTTTGAACCGAAACCGTCGTTGATTCTTGAAATGCCGACGCCGAGGTCGATGCGCCCGTAAACAATGACGGAATCCTGAGCTGCTGCGACAGAGCCGAAAGCAAGGACGGAAAGGAGGGCTAATGTGAGTTTTTTCATGTCGGATTTGATGTTGAGTTAAACAAGAAGGAGAGTGAAAGCGATGGCTGTTAAGCTCACCGGTGCTGAACGTTTAATGACTTCAAGCGGAGATGTACCGGCAATGCCTGCAATAAGGATGACGCCGGCTGCAAGCGGAGAAGAAACGCGGCCTAACGTTGCAGACAAACAGGTCAGGAAGCCTAAGTCCTGGATCTTCATGCCGAATTCGGCTGCGTGAGGAACGACGGATTCGCAGAAAGCGAACGCTGCAGCATTACCGGATCCGGTCATCACACCAAGAATGTAGGGACCGAAGGAGCCGCCGAGTTTGGCGATTTCGGAAGAATCTTTCAAGAAGTCGATGAAACCGGAAACTACGCCGCAGCTTCTTAAGCCGGCGGCAAAGACACCTGCAGCAATAATTAAGCCGATGATGCTGCCGTAGCCGGAGCCCATGCCGTCAAAGAATTTTTTAACGAGTTCGGCAGGATTGCTGCGTGTGACGAAGATGACATAGATGAAACCGATCAGCATGGCGGTTGCAACACTCATCTTTACTTTTGGGAACCAAAGAGAGATGACAAAGAGCAAGACGACCGGAAGGAGAGGGGCAAAAGCCTTGAGAAGGTTGGGATGCTGGGGAAGTTCCGGCAGAGGACGAATGAGTCCTTTTTCGTTAATGGACTGCTGGAAGCCGCCTTTCTTGTAGTCACCGAAGATGAAGCAAATCGTGGTTAAAGCAACAATGCAAAGTCCGAAAAGAATCAGGATGTTGAAAGAAATGTGGTTGATCTGTTCCATCACCGGAATACCGGCTAACTGAGCGACGAGAATGTTATCTGTTGATCCCGGAGACCAATAATTCGGAAGAGTGGCGGAAATAATGGCTGCAGCGGCGATCGCCGGTCTGAAACCTGCTCGGAGCATGAGGGCTATAAGCGTCGGACCGATGGCCGCGCATAAGCCGGCTAATGAGCCGATGGCCAAGGAAGCGACACCTGTCACCAACATGCAGCACGGGAGAAGCAGAATACCGAGTTTATTAAGCGGTTTGGTAAGGAGGCTGACCAAATGAAGATCGCATTTGGTCAAAGTAACGCAGGCCGCAAAGCCCATGGATGAGCAGATTGAAATGATGAGTGCGCGATTTGTCATGGACTTGTCAAACTGTTCGAAGGCGGCCATCGGATCCAACGAACAACAGCACATTACTAAGCCGGCGAGCAGCAGGACCAAGCGTGTTTCATAACGTTTAATAAGTCCGTAAATAGTTGCGATGACGGCGGCCAAAGCAACCCAAGCGGAAAAGGACATTTTTTGCCTCGTAGAGTGGAGTGAACGAGGCCATGTTAAAGATGTAACCTAAGTTTACAAATAAGCAAATTCAAGTAAATCAATTGGGATATTCACTAATTTCATTCAAATTTATTCTGAATTTTTTATTTATTTATCTATTTGAAAAATAAATAAAAAATATAAAAAATATTACTTTATAGGTAAGTAATTCTACTTATAACATTATCTTGTGTTTAAGAAAATAATTCGTTTTGTTCAAGTTCAAATTCCCATCGAAAAATGACGGTAAAAAAATTCCCAAACTTAGTTCCGAAATTCCTGAAATACGTGAACTTTGAAACTCAATCCTGTCGAGAAAGTCAGGATGAACCTTCCTCTCCGAATCAGCTCAAGATGGCTGAATTTTTAGTAGAAGAGCTCAAGTCTTATGGTTTGAAAGATGCTCACATCGGCAAAGGAGGAGTTGTTTACGCTTCTTTGGAGGCTACAAAAGGATCAGAGGACTGCCCGGCCATCGGTTTGATTGCTC
>ERZ791903.983-NODE-983-length-31429-cov-20.164818_pt1 | contig 31429 bp, 20 predicted proteins | sample MGYA00510148_ERZ791903 | MGnify/ENA primary metagenome ERZ791903 (study PRJEB30046, sample SAMN00792080) | human gut metagenome | study: EMG produced TPA metagenomics assembly of the A metagenome-wide association study of gut microbiota in type 2...
TTTAAATCACGATGGAATTTACTCTTGCACTGGAATTTACTTTTTCAAGTCAACTTCATAAGCGGCTGCATTAATTGTATGCGTTATCGTTCACACCTCAGTATGACCGGTAACAATTGTCTGCTGTAAATGGAATGAATATATGAGCCTCTCATCCGCCTGTATGCTTTTCCCATCTGTAGAAAAAATCCTTCCAAGTGCATCAGCATACAGTTTTAACTGTGTGCTGTATCTGTCAATAAGCTCTTTAGCAGCATTTACCCTGTCAGTCTTGTAATCAAGCAGCACTATTTTATCATTTTCCAGCCAGAATACATCAATAATTCCCTGAACCAATACTCCCTCATAGTCCATCACAAAAGGCTTCTCTTTAAACAAATCGCCTCTCTTATCCGCCTGTGCCATACGCGCTGCCACATCTGATGATATAAACTGCTCTATAAGCTTTGGTCTGGTCAGCCTGTACATGTCATCTGTGATAAGCCCCTTTTTTAGCATTTCATCCATGCTTTTCTTCACAAATGCACTGACTGCCACATGGTCTTTTGTATCTATATCACACAGGCTCTTGAAATCCAGACACTCCATGACACGGTGCACTGCAGTTCCGCGCAACGCTCCCTGATTCACACCTGCTGCATTTTTAGGCTCTTTGCTTTCATTAGAAGCACCGCCTGCCTCATCATCCCTCGCAAAGTCCGGCACATACGTCTCCTTCTCCTCCATAAGGAACTCAGGACGCTCTGCCTCCCTCTCTGTGCTGTCGTACTTTTCAACCATAGAGTCATGTTTCAGCTCTGAAACCGAGTATTTGCTTTTTTTAGTTATATCAGAAGCATATGCATACTTAAAATCAAAGCCCTCTGTGAGCTTTTTGACTTTTGTTTCATCCGCTCTACTTATCTGCTTAACAAGCTGCATTTTCGATATATCGTTTGCCGCCATATCCATCGCAGTTCGTGCAGCAAACTCTGCTGCATCAACCGTGGATACCGTATACTTATCCGGGTATGACAGCATGGCCGGTATAATCCAGTCCAGGTAACACCCTGCGCCCTCCCTTTGTCCGAAGCTTATTGGCTGGTTCGCATTTACATTGCCCCTATACTTCTCAAAGGATTTTTGGGCATTTGAAAGTCCCCCTGTCAGGATTATCTTTTCCTTTGCCCTGGTGAGCGCTACATAAAGCACACGCAGCTCCTCTCCCAGATTTTCCCTTTTAATGCGGCTTTCTATCTCATTTCTGATTAATGATGGTCTCTTTGTCCTTGGGCTTTTTGTTTTTTCCACAAGGCCAAGACCCAGCTTTTCATGTATCACCAGGTCTGATTTTGTATCCTGCGTGTTAAAGCCCTTGCCAAGCCCGGAAACAAACACTACAGGAAACTCAAGTCCCTTGCTCTTGTGTATTGTCATGATACGCACCACATCATCATTCTCGCCTGCCGTATCTGCCTCTCCGTAATCTATCTCGTATTTCTGCTGTATATCTATGTACCTGACAAAGTGAAACAGTCCCTTGTAGCTGGTCTTTTCATAGGCTGTAGCCATCTCAATCAGCATATCTATATTCTGTCTGCGCCGCTTTCCTGCCGGCATGGCCGATGCATACCTGTAAAAGCCTGTCTCATCAAGCATCATGTACAAAAGCTCATGGATTGGCGTATCAGCTACAGCACCTCTTAGTCTCTCAAATACCAAAGCGAAGGCTTTAAGCTTCTCGTCCTCATAGCCATCCTCACCTGCCATGGCGCTAAGTGCAGCCTGCGCAAAGCTTACGCCCTTAAAGGCAGACCTAATCTGTGCTAGCTCCTCATCATCCATGCCCACGATAGGCGAAGCAAGCACTGCTGCCATCGGAATATCCTGCAACGGATTATCGAGTATGCGAAGCATGGACAGAATCACCTGTATCTCATACGATGAAAAGTAGCCTGTATTCGACTCTACATGTGCCGGAATATCACAGTCCTTTAATACTGCTGCCACTGTATTGCCCCAGGTTGCAACACTTCTCGAAAGTATCACTATATCCCTGTACTGCACTGCTCTTAGCTGTCCTGTCTTTTTATCAGTCACCATGCCGCTTTCCATCAGGCTCCTGATACGGTTTGCAATCAAAAGAGCCTCTATCTGCACCTTATCTCCATCCTCATCCTCTATAATTTCAGACAGCTCCTCGTCCTTGTAATCAACAAGCAAAAGCTCAGGACGCATCGTCTTCTCTGGATAGCTTGCACCGGGATACAGTGCCGCATCGTCATCATACTGCACATTGCCCAAATCAGCTGCCATGATTTTGTAGAATATGTCGTTAGTAAAGTCTAACACCTCATTCCTACTTCTGAAATTCTTATGCAGGTCTATTCTCTGATGCTCACTGTCATCTGACGTATATGTGTTGTATTTTTCCATAAACAGCTCCGGACGTGCCATTCGAAACCTGTATATGCTCTGCTTCACATCGCCCACCATAAACATGTTTCCGACTCCCTGGTGCTCTCTTGAAATAGCGGTAAGTATATCCTCCTGCACCTGGTTTGAGTCCTGATACTCGTCAATCATTATTTCCTCAAAATGTTTTGAAAACTCACGCGCTGTCTCTGTGGGCTCCAGTGTCTGTTCATCCACCAGTATGCGAAGCGCAAAGTGCTCTATATCAGAAAAATCAAATACTCTTTTTCTTGTTTTTACATTCTCCATGGCATCATAAAACTCGAGTGAGAGCCTTATAAGCTCTTTAACAAATGGTCTTTGACGCTCCAGCTGCTCATACATGAACTTGGTTGACATGCCAAAGTATTTCTGCTTTATTCCCTCCACCTTCTTCTTGGTGGCATCTCGCATGCTTTTCACGCGCTCTTTTTTCTTCTCGTCTCCATCAAATTTCCTGATGACTGCAATTCTGCCAAATGATATTTTGCTTAAGAACTCCTGCATTCCGCCATAGCCTGTTACATCCGCCATTCCATCAAACAGCGCTATATCCTCTGAAAGCGTAAGCGCATACTTTTCAAGCCCCGGTGTAGACAAAGCCAGTTCTTTAGCCTGTATAAGCTCCTGAACCGCCTCCTCCAAAAGCACCCTGCTGTAATCCACTATCTCATTAATGATTTCTGAGTCCTCAAGCTCTTCGGCTGACTTTATATCATAGAGCCTTAGGAGGCTGTTCATCCACTTTCTCGGCCATGATGAGCTCCCCGCCTTATAGTAGATATCCTCCACCATCTGCCTGAGCGCAGAGTCATTTCTCCCCTTGCTGTAGGTATCTATAAGGTTGATAAATGCCTCGTTGTCTTCTCTTGCATAATTGTCCTCAAATACCTGTGCAAGAGCATCCTTTAGCATAAGCTTAAGCTCTGCCTGGTCACCGATCCTGAAATCAGGATCCAGATTAAGCTGTGCGAAATTGTTCTGCACCACAAACAGACAAAACGAATCGATTGTAGTGATAAGCGCATTGTGAACAAGTGTCGACTGCCTCTGGAGATTTTCATCGTCCGGTTTCTGCTCTTTCAAGCTGTCTATGGCACGGCTGACACGCTCCCTCATCTCAGCTGCTGCTGCCTTGGTAAACGTCACCACAAGCATCCTGTCGATATCCACAGGCGGATCATCTACACATATCCTGTTTACTATACGCTCAACGAGTACAGCCGTCTTTCCTGAGCCCGCTGCCGCCGAGACAAGTATATCCCTGTCTCTTAAATCTATAACCTTTTTCTGTTCACTGGTCCATTTAACATCCATATTATGTCTCCCGATTATGGCTTTATATTATTATCTCCATAGCATGCTTTATGCTCTGCCGCTGCAATCTGTGTACGCATTTTATCAAGTACATCTTCCTTATTGTCACCATTAAAGCTTCTTTCGCTAAAGCCCGGTATCCTTGAATCGTACCTGCATATGGCCTGAAAAGCGCAATATGCGCAGCTGTCTATTTTCTTGTTCTTGATAGGATTGACTGCGACATTTCCATCGTATATTTCTCTTCCTATCTCCCGAAGCTTCTCTCTGGCAAACCTTGTTATTACATCAAACTCTTCGGCACTGGCCACCTTTGAGCTTGCAGCCGGTGTCTGATCTTTTTTTAAGGCGACAGGGATTACGTCAGAGCTTTTCTCAAAGTCCCTGTCCATGCCTCTGTATGCCTTTTCATCCGAATTGATAAGCCCGTCAGGCTTGAGCTTCTTTAATATCATCTGATTGATTTCTTCCTCAGACAGCTCAGTGCCCGGTGTCACATCCTTTAAATCAATTACAGGATCATCGATGTGATAGTACAGCATGCCTCCCGGCTCCACACTTACCTGCTTTAGTGCCTCTTTCTTTTGTTCCATGACAGCGTCCATGTACACTGCAAGCTGAAGCTGCGTGCCATAGTACAGCTTCACCAGGTCAAAAACCGTATTTCCCGACTTATAATCCAGTACCTTCACAAACAGCCTGCCCTCATCCGTATATGTGTCAGTCCTGTCCACGCGTCCCTTTATATCAACCGTCACATCATTTGCCATATCAAGACTCTCATAGAAGGAAAACTCAAACCTCTCCGGCACAAAGCATCCCCTTCGTATCTGGGTTGTGAGTGCCCATACTGTCTGCTTAAAGACCGCCTTCATATGTGATATCGAATGTTGACTTTCCGCTGTATCAAATATGCCAAAGCCTGCATACTCATCAACCACCTCACCTATTGACTCCATCGCAAGCTCATCCCTTTTTGCATCTGTCACGCTAAACCAGTCAGTACTCTCCCTATCAAGCTTCTTACTGTATCTTTCCAGTGCTTCATGGTATATATTACCCATATCAAGGGATGTAAAGCCGCTCTCCTCACGCTCTGTAAGCCTCAATCCATAATTTAAAAAATGCGCATATGCACACCTGGCAAACTGCTCAAAGCGCGTGATACTGCCCTCCATGTGCCTGCCGTATATGCTTCTTGCCACATTTCGGCTAATCGGATCCTTGGAATAATGCTCAAACCTTGCATTGATGAGCCGCTCCACAGAATTTTTTTGAGTAAATTCTTTATCGTCTACTTCATTATCGTCCCCTGCACCACTGACTGATGCGTCATAGAGCATCACTGCTGCTGCAATCTCGCACCATCTGTCATCCACCTCATTTGACAGCAGATAATCCAGTGCACTCTGCCTGCTTGATATATCCAAAAGCTGTTCTACATCCTCTGTCTCAGTCACGACAAGCTCCGGAAACATTCCCTTTAATATACCTATGAGGTACGATGGCTGGGCAGCCTTTTTTTCACTGTCAAGCCTCGTATAGCTGATATAAAGCTCCCTGGATGGCTTTGTCATATTCAGATACAGATAAAACCTCTGTATAAATGCCTGCTCCCTTGCCCCAGGCGCAAGCTCTATATCCAGCTCCTTAAGAGCCTCTCTTTCATACTGTGATATGATGCCGCCCCTTCCTGCTGCCTTTGGCACAATCCCATCGTTTACGCCTGCAAAAAACATGACCTTTATGTTGGTCAGACGCGTTCTCTCAATATCTCCGATGGTCACTGTGTCATATCCCGGTGGTATGACTGCTACATCTGCCGCATCCAGTCCTGCATCCAGTATCTGTGTAAATTCCTCTGCATCCATGCATTCATCACCCAGCACCGCCACATATTTTTCAAAGAGCTGCATGACTATTTTGTATATCTGTCCGTATTCCTTTGATGCGGTCTGGTCCCCTGCATCAAGCAGTGCCTGCTCCTTTTTTGCAAGCTTATCAGGTATATCAAGCAAAACTATCAGCTTATATATAGCGAGCACATAGTCCTTTACCGTTGACTTTTTATCGGAAAACACCTGATATACCGGCTTTAGCAGCTCCATTATATACTCCCTGCTTTGGTTTAAAAGCTCAAGATCATAGCACGCCTTATGCTTCGGCAGTCTGACCCACTTTTTGTCCCACGCGCTTTTTCCTCTAACACCACAGGCGAGCACATAGTTTTCAAGTACATCTATTTCACTGTCCGAAAGCTCCGTAAAGCCGCACCGCAAAAATCTGAACACCGCATCTGCCGAGAAATTTTGTGCCGCAATATCAGGAATTGACCTGATAAACTCAATAAACGGATGGAAAAGTATCTCCTGTGTGGCATCAATAAAGTAAGGAATATTGTATTTGTCAAATATTTCACGCACATAACCTGCATATATATTCACATCTCCTGTGACTATAGCAATATCGCGGTAACGCAGGTTTTCATTCCTTACAAGCTCATTAATTCTTCTGGCTATCTTTGTCAGCTCCTGCTTCGGGTCACGCAGACAGTCTATATGAATGTGCTTTGGTGCTTTTTCAAAGGAGTGTCTTCGTTTTCTGAAAAGCTGCTGTTCCATAAAGCTTAGCTCTTCGTTTTCTGCAAGCCTGTAGTTTTTATCAAGGATAATGGGTTCCTCGACCTCTATGCCATAAAACGCTGCCATTTCGGTGAGTGATTTCACTGTCCTTTTTGGCATGTCAAACAGCTCCTGCATGCCTCTGCTCTTAAAGATATCCTCACGACAGTCTATTGTGAGCGTTACATATATTTTCTTTGAAATAACAAAGAGCTTTTTGATGAGCTGGTTCTGTATAGGTGTAAATCCAGTAAATTCATCAAATGCAATGACTGAATTTCTAAGAATGGCAGACTCATCTGCCACATTGCAAAGCACATTAAGTATTTCCTCTGCAGTGATATATTTATCCTGCATGAACTTCTCAAATGCTTCGTAGAGCACAAGCACATCCTTAAGCTTGCCGGAAAGCGTATCCGACAGACTGCCGGAATCAATATATCTTCCCAGCTCCTCAGGCGATATATTATACTGCACAAGCTCTGAAAGCAGTGACTTTACCTCGCTTATATAGCCGATGCGGTTTAAGTTTCTGCCTATTACGCCAAGCTTATCCGCCTCCTGTGCCGCAAGCTTTCTGAGCACAAGGTTCTTACCCGTCTCCTCAAGCACCGTAAGATTTGTGATTCCTAGCTCATCAAACACTCTGTAGGCTAAGCGCTTAAAGCTTAGCACATCTATATTCATGATAGCTTTATTCTCCGACAAATCTACAAGCTGTCTCTGCGTCTGCATCGTAAACTGCTCAGGCACTATTACAAGATAATTGTCCCTTGGGTTTGCCTTTGCCTCTTTCACTATCCTGTTAAAGAGATATTTTGTTTTTCCGTTTCCTGAATTACCTGTGATAAACTGTAATGACATAAAAAGACTCCATGATTAACTACTGTGTAAAATGTATACTGTAATTATATCATGAAGTCCCTTATAATTGAATTACTTATTGTGCTTCAATTCAGATTAATAACCGCTATACCTTGTGATTAGTGATGGAAAAGTCTGATTCCTGTAAAGCTCATTACCATACCATACTTATTACATGTATCAATAACATGGTCATCTCTCACAGATCCACCCGGCTGGGCTACATACTTCACACCACTCTTGTGCGCACGCTCAATGTTGTCACCAAATGGGAAGAATGCATCAGAGCCAAGTGCTACATCTGTATTCCTGTCAAGCCAAGCCCTCTTCTCCTCTGCTGTAAATACGTCCGGCTTTACCTTGAAGAACTTCTGCCACTCGCCCTCTGCAAGCACATCCATATAATCCTCACCGATATAAAGGTCAATAGTATTGTCGCGGTCTGCACGTCTGATACCATCCACGAACTGAAGTCCAAGCACCTGTGGAGACTGACGAAGCCACCAGTTGTCTGCCTTTGAGCCTGCAAGTCTGGTACAGTGGATACGAGACTGCTGGCCTGCTCCGATACCGATTGCCTGGCCGCCCTTTACATAGCATACAGAGTTGGACTGTGTATACTTTAAAGTAATCATTGAGATTGCCAGATCGATCTTAGCCTGCTCTGTGAGCTCCTTATTTTCAGTCACAATATTTGAGAAGAAATCATCATCAATATGAAGCTCATTTCTACCCTGCTCAAATGTGATGCCAAATACATCCTTTCTCTCGATAGGTGCCGGCTCATATGACGGGTCAATCTCTATAACACAGTAATTGCCTTTTTTCTTAGCCTTTAAAATCTCAAGAGCCTCGTCTGTGTAGCCCGGAGCTATAACACCGTCTGATACCTCTCTCTTGATTACAAGTGCAGTGCTCTTGTCACATACATCTGAAAGTGAAATAAAATCACCAAATGATGACATTCTGTCAGCTCCTCTTGCTCTGATGTATGCATTTGCAAGTGGTGTAAACTCAATATCCATGTCATCAACCCAGTAAATCTTTTTCTCCACATCAGAAAGAGGCTGTCCTACTGCTGCACCTGCAGGTGAAACATGCTTGAAGGATGTTGCAGCCGGAAGACCTGTTGCCTTCTTAAGCTCTCTTACAAGCTGCCATCCGTTGAAAGCATCAAGGAAGTTGATATATCCGGCTCTGCCGTTAAGCACCTTTATAGGAAGTTCTCCCTCCTTCATAAATATTCTGGCTGGTTTCTGATTTGGGTTACATCCGTATTTTAATTCGTATTCCTGCATTTTTCTGTTCTCCTGTTTTTATCTGCTTATCTTGTATATTTGACCGTTTATATAGTGTTTTATTTGTTTTTGTTTACGATTCTGCTCTCATACTCGCCTGTTGCGATATCAATATATCTGACAAAAAGTGATACCTTATTGTCCTCATTAAGGTTCTCCCATACCATATCTGTAAACTCATCGATATCTCCCTCGATGTCTACCCATGTAGGCTCACCCTCAAAGCTTGGCAGTGGATTTCCATCACCCATATATGTATGGATGAAATGTCCCTCTCCCGCAACCGGTGCTGAGTATGCAAATGTATATCTGTTGCATGCATCGGGATTTCCGTTGTTGCTCTTTAAAATTGACATAGCGTAGTTGAACTCGCCATTGTCAATATGCATAATTCCTGAAATTCTTGGTGTATAGTTAGGAGCGTCAGGCTCAAACTCTCTTGTCCTTAAGGCCTGCTCAAATGTCTGCTGCTTGTCCATCAGCTCATAGATAGTATCTGTCTGGTCACCGTTTGTGACAATTGTCTTGTTGCCAAGCACTCTTACAGGTGCGTAAATGATAAGACTTGGATCCTCAAGCTTTGAAGGGTCAAATGCCTGTGTTCTGATGCCCTCGCCATCCTCTACAAATACTCTGTTGCGGCTGTTTTCGCTTCTGCCCATGATAAAGTATGCTGTTACAGCCTTCTTACCATCCTTTGTGCGGCCTATTACGATACCTCTGCCAGGGTATGTTGTGCTTGATAATTCCTTTGCTAATGATACTCTTTCCATGTCATCCTCCATGTTTTCTGATAATGTGGTCTGCATCCCCAAATTACTCGGGCCTGCCGGAACAAAAAGACCGTCTGAACACACATAAAAATATAAAGCTCTGCAGGAAACTTATATAAATGTGCGCCCAGACGGTCGGCAATCAACTGTTATACTCCATGTGGTTATCCACTTCCGTCAGTCATATAACTGTCTTTATTTAAGCATGTATTTTTGTCATTGTCAAGTACCACTTTAAAATAAGCATGTACTTATAAGTTATTCTTATAAGTACATGCTTGTAAACAATGCCATTATTTACTAATTTTTAAAGCTGTGAATAGGTGCCGGGATTCTTCCTCCACGGTTTACAAATGCATCACAAGAGAATCTGTTTACCGGCATAACCGGTGCAGTTCCAAGGAGTCCTCCGATTTCTACCACATCACCTACATCCTTTCCTATTGCCGGAAGCAGTCTGCAGGCTGTTGTCTTCTGGTTTATCATACCGATAGCCATCTCATCTGCGATAATTCCTGAAATTGTGGTGGCCTTTGTATCGCCCGGGATTGCAATCATGTCAAGTCCCACTGAGCACACACAGGTCATAGCCTCAAGCTTTTCGAGGGTGAGCGCACCATCATTTACAGCATCTATCATTCCCTGATCCTCTGATACCGGGATAAAAGCACCTGAGAGTCCGCCTACATATGAGGATGCCATGATGCCGCCCTTTTTCACCTGATCGTTTAAGAGTGCAAGTGCTGCTGTTGTTCCCGGAGCTCCGGCTCTCTCTAAGCCTATCTCGCAGAGAATATCGGCTACAGAGTCTCCGATAGCCGGTGTAGGTGCAAGTGAGAGGTCTATGATTCCAAATGGCACTCCAAGCTTCTTTGAAGCCTCCTTTGCCACAAGCTGTCCTACTCGTGTAACCTTGAAGGCTGTCTTCTTGATTGTCTCACAGAGCACCTCAAAGTTCTCGCCTCTTACCTTTTCAAGAGCAGTCTTTACAACTCCTGGTCCGCTGACACCTACATTGATGATGGCATCTGCCTCTGTCACACCATGGAATGCTCCTGCCATAAACGGATTGTCATCAGGAGCGTTACAGAATACTACAAACTTGGCACAGCCTGATACAGGAAGGTGCTTTGTCACCTCTGCTGTCTCCTTTATCATCTCACCAATCAGCTTTACTGCATCCATGTTGATTCCGGTCTTTGTAGAGCCGACATTTACAGAGCTGCATACGAGATCTGTCTCAAGCATTGCCTGAGGAATTGATTTGATTAAAAGCTCATCCGCCTTTGTCATTCCCTTTGACACAAGTGCTGAGTATCCACCGATGAAGTTGACTCCCACCTCTTTTGCCGCCTTGTCGAGTGTCTTTGCTATGGTAACAAAATCCTCTGAGCTCTTGCAGGCCGCACCGCCGACAAGGGCGATAGGTGTAACTGAAATACGTTTGTTTACGATAGGGATACAGTAGTTGTTCTCTATCTCTTTTCCTGTTGATACAAGATCCTTTGCAAGTGTTGTAATCTTGTTGTAGATATTTTCATTTACCTTTGCAAGGTCTGAGTCTATACAGTCGAGCAGGCTGATACCGAGTGTGATTGTACGCACGTCAAGATTTTCCTTCTCCACCATGTCATTGGTCTCAATTACTTCACCAATATTAATCATTTTAATGTTCTCCTTTAACTGTGTATGACATTTTTATGCTAAACTAGATTCGATGCATCATCTCAAAGATTTCTTCCTTCTGACACTTTATTGTTACACCAATTTCTTCTCCAAGTGCATCAAGCTGGTCAGAAATCTCTGCAAATGAAGCTGTAGCATTTGCCATATCAACAATCATCATCATGTTGAAATAACCTGAAACGATAGTCTGTGAGATATCAAGCACGTTTACACTGCCCTCTGACAGATATGTACATACCTTTGCGATGATTCCTACTGTGTCTTTTCCGACAACTGTGATGATTACTTTGTTCTTTGTGTTATCCATAACAACTTATTCTCCTGTTCTCTTATTCTACGGCTATGCGGTCTGATGCCCCATCCCTCTTAGCCACATACATAGGGAAATCACTTGCCTTATATGGATTGTCTCCCATTGTGACCTCAAGCCTGACAGCTTCATACGCCAGCTTTTCGTAGTTGTTTTCTTTACTAAGGTGTCCCAGTATTACTGAGCCAAATTTATCATGAAGAAGCTCGCATAACAACTGCCCGCTTCTCTCATTCGACAAGTGTCCGCTGTCACCCATGATTCTGCGCTTGAGCGGATACGGATATGCCCCTGTCTGGAGCATATTTATATCATGATTGGCTTCAAGCAGCAGCCCATCCAGGTTCTGAAGCTTTGAAACCAGTGCATCATCATACGTGCCAAGGTCTGTCACGACCGCCATCGCATGATTTTCGTTTTTAAATCTGTAAGCGACAGGATCAGCCGCATCGTGTGATATGTGAAGCGGCTCAAACTCTATATCGCCTATTGTAAAATCGACGCCTGCCTCAATAGGATGAAACAGCTCATCATCTATATTTCCAACGGATTTGGTACATTTTATGGCCCCGATTGTGGCCTTTGTTGCATAAATCGGAATATGATAGCGCCTTGCCATGACCCCAAGCCCTGCGATATGGTCTATATGCTCATGTGTCACGAGAATCCCCTGCATATCTGTGGCAGTCATATCAAATTCATTCAGTCCGTTTTCTATTTTCTTACCGCTGATGCCCGCGTCTATGAGCACATGACAATCATCCGTACCCACGCATATACAGTTTCCACTGCTGCCGCTGGCAATGCTGCATAATTCTAACATGTTAATTCTCTTTCCAGTATAATTCTATTTTGTCTCCCTCATGAAGCTCCTCGGAAAACTGGGCATCTCTGCCATTTATTACAGTGGCTATTGCCCTGCCCTTTCCTGCCTGTAAATCAAATGAGATATGGGTAAATATATCGACAAATATATATGTATCCTTGCCGGACAACTCTACAGGCTCACCGTTTACAATTACTGTAATTGTATTTTCTGATGAGTCTTCTTCGTGTATTTCTTCCTGTATATCATTTTTTGGCAATTCATTTTCCGACAGTTCGTTTTCCGGCACAGCAGATGCCTCAGCTTCTTTAGCAAAATCATCATGCAGCTCATCGAGCACCTGATTCATCATCTGCTCTGAGGTTCTGGCTACTGTGTTGTCAGACTCTTGTGTGTCATTATAATTGTTATTGTCGATTCTTGCAACACCATATTCATCTGTTTTCCACTCAACAGAGAAATTTTCATATACGAGAGTGTCGAGATCAGCCTCTTCATTGTTTACAAATATCATCTGGTCTGTGTCAATAACGAGGTCCATAAACTGCGCAATCTGGCGCACTGTATAGTAATTTCTTGTCTCAATCACATCATTTTCCCTGATGCTGTAATCCTCCGGCTCAAGCTCTCCGTTTACCTGGACAAACCTAGGACATGAAACCCTTCTGCCGTTTATGATAAAAGTAATGACAGAATGATTGTACTCATCAAGCTGCGATATCTTATACTCAGCTGCATCTCCTGCTGTGGACGGCTCTATGATTATCTCACTGTTTGGCTCAAGCGGTGTATTGATGCTTGCAGGCTTTCCGTTCATGGTCACCACTGCGCCCTCTCCGGCCTCGCCTCTTACAAGCCTTGCCACACCGTTTACCGTAAAGTTTATCGGGGTGCCGCGCTTTGGAAACAGCTCATCGTTTGGAAATCCCGCCTGAAGCGCCGCATCGACTATTGTAAGCCTGTTATTGTCATAGAGCTTTATTCTCTCACCGTTGAATCTGACCATGATAAAATTATTTCTCTGGTCATAATAATTCAGACATATACCAATTGGAGTGACAAGAAGCGGATCCTTCTTAATATCCTCCTGCTCAAAGGTCACATCGCCAAGCACTTCCTCACCTCTTAGAGCTACTCTTTCCTCCGGCAGGTCAAGGTCTTCCGCAAGCTTTTCCGTGAAGCCGTGTATCTTGCCTCCGCCTCCGACTACAAAGCAGGCACTCACTGTTTTGTCACCGTTTAGCTCTCTGATTTTAGCCGATACCTCTTGTGCAATATTATCAACAACAGGTGCTGCCACATCCCAGACATCCTTTGCAGGAATTGTGTGCTCGATGCTCATGATATCCTTGTATGTAACCGTATCACTTGTCGTAGACTGAAGCTTGATGCTCTCCGCCATATTGAAATCCACGAGGAAATGCTGCACAATAACTTCTGTCAGCTCATCTCCTGCATGCGGTATCATGCCATAGGCTATGATACTTCCGTCTCTTGTGATTGAGATATCACTCGTTCCGGCTCCCACATCGACAAGTGCGATATTAAGCATACGATAGTTCTCCGGAATTGCCACATTGATAGCGGCGATAGGCTCCAATGTCATATTGGCTACACTAAGCCCGGCCTGTCCCACTGCCGCATACAGTCCGTCTACCACATCCTCCGGCAGAAATGTAACTATGATATCCTCTCCTATTTTGTTTGCCTTATGACCCTCAAGGCTGATAAACACCTCATCATTCAAAAAGAATTTGACTGTAGAATATCCCACGCAGTAAAACTTATAGCTTGTATCGTTAACCTCCTTGAGTGCCTCCTGTGCTTTTTCTATGCCAAGCAGGTCAAGCGTATGGACATCCTCGCCGGTCACCACAGACTCCTGCGCATACTCATACTCCACATGCGTCGTGACAGTCTTTAATACTCGTCCTGCGGCTGCTATACACACCTCTTCAAGTGGCTGTCCTGTCTGTTTTTCAAGCTCGTCCTTTACTTCCTTAATGGTTTTTGCCACCCTGCCTATATCATGTATCTGACCGTCAAGCATTGCTCTGGTCTCATGCTCCTTCATATACTGTGCTGTAACCACAAATTCCTTGTCATCAGTCTGATAGCCGACAGTTCCTACAACATTTCTTGTACCAATATCCAAACCGAATACATTGTTCATTTCCACTACTCCTTGTATTTGCTAAGCGCTTTATTTATCGAAGCTATCGTGTTTTCGATATCTCCGTTATTATCGATAACCTCCCTGCAGTGCCTTCTGTACTCATCTTCTTTGAGCTGGCTTGCAAAGATGCTGTCTATCTTCTCATCTGAATAGCCTCGTGTTGACTTAAGTCTTTTCCTTCTGACCTCTTCACTTGCATAAATATACCACAGCTCGTCGCAAATTTCACCATATCCCTCCTCTATAAGGAGTGCCGCTTCAAGTACAAGCATGAAAAGACCGTCTTTTTTTGCCTCTTTAACCGCATTAAGCACATATTCCTTTACTGCAGGATGCACTACTTCGTTTAGAAGCTCTCTTTTTTTATCATCCGAAAAAATCACTTTGGCAAATGCCGGTCTGTCAAAATGTCCATCCTCAAGCCATATCGGTTCCTCCGCAAACAATTTCTTTAATCTGTTGTAGCAGTCGCTTCCCGGCTCCATCAGCTCATGGGCTATCTCATCGGAGAGCATGACCCTTACACCCTTAAGCTTTTTAAGATAGTCAAGCACTGCCGACTTTCCGGCACCTACACCACCTGTTATTCCTATAAAAATCATACTTTTTCCTTTTCTGTCATCAATGCGCGTCATACCAGTCATAGCCGCACTCGGTGCCCACCTCCATGGACACCTTCATATCTACCGCGCCACGCATCTCTTTCTCCAGAAGCTTAATCACTTTATCCTTCTCAGCTTCCTTTGTCTCAATTAAAAGCTCATCATGCACCTGAAGAATAAGTCTTGACTTTAAGCCCTCGTCAAGAATCCTGTCGTGCACACGTATCATGGCAATCTTTATGATATCGGCTGCTGTACCCTGAATAGGTGAGTTCATCGCAACTCTCTCTCCAAACTGTCTTTGCATGAAATTGCTCGAGTTCAGCTCGGGAATCGGTCTGATACGCCCAAACATAGTCTTTGTATAGCCGTTTTTCCTGGCATCCAAAACCGTCTGATCCAAAAACTCCTTAATCTTTGGATATTTGACAAAATAGCTGTCTATATAGCCCTGTGCCTCTTTCCTTGAAATCCCCAGGTCGTTAGACAGACCAAACGCGCTGATGCCATAAACGATACCAAAATTTACCGCCTTTGCATTTCGTCTTTGAAGGTCTGTGACCTCATCAAACGGTGTGTCAAACACAAGGGATGCTGTACTTCTGTGGATATCCTGACCATTCTTAAATGCCTCTATCATCCTTTCATCCCCGGAAAGCGCCGCAAGCACCCGAAGCTCGATCTGCGAGTAGTCTGAGTCAACAAACAGATCTCCATCCTCAGGCAGAAATACCTTTCTGATAAGCTTGCCCAGCTCAATCCTTATCGGGATATTCTGCAGATTAGGTTCTGTGCTTGAAAGACGGCCTGTCGCAGTGATTGTCTGATTTAAGGTAGTATGGATTTTACCATCGGATGCAATATATCCCGAAAGTCCGTCAGCATATGTGCTCTTTAGCTTTGTGAGCTGTCTGTATTCCAATATATCCGCCACAATCGGATATTCCGGTGCCAGCTTTTCCAGCACTTCTGCCGCAGTAGAATAACCGGTCTTTGTCTTCTTTTCATTTGGCAGACCAAGCTTCTCAAAGAGAATGACTCCAAGCTGCTTTGGCGAGTTGATATTAAACTCTTCACCTGCTGCCTCATATATTTTCTTTTCAAGCTCAGCTATTGAAACAGCAAGCTTGTCTCCATACTCTTTTAGCTTTATTCCATCAGCCCTTATACCCTCATTTTCCATATCATACAGCACGAAAACGAGTGGCAGCTCTATATCTCTGTAAAGAGTGAGCATATCCATTTCCTTTAGCTTCTGCAAAAGAACCGGCTTTGATTTCCAGGCAGTATACACCTCGTAGCAGGCACAGTCCACTGCCTTTTTCTCATCCTCCTTCATCATCTGAGTAAAATCAAGCTTTCCCAGATAATCCTTTTTAGATGAGAGCATAAGCCCCAGATAGTCCTTTGCAACCGCATCATAGGGATACTCCCCGACAAGCGGATTGATAAGGTATGCAGCCACCATCATGTCAAAATATCTGTCTCTGTCATCTGCCTTTATCTCTTTGCTCTTAAATCTGTGCAGATTCGTCTTTAAATCCGGTGATATCCATGACTTTACTTCCAGGGTATTTAGTTTTTCATCGAGGAAGCTGCTTGAAATCTCATCACCTGTACAGATAAAATATATGTCCTCCTCTGAAAAACAAATCGAAACAGCAAGATAATCGTTAGAAACCGGCTCCGAAAACAGACTTAGCTGTCCATCACTTTTGCTGTTTCCAAAAGACTCTCCCGGTACTACCGCAAATGCGACATCCCTGCCCTTTGCCTTCTCAAACACACTCTCTGCAGTCTTTAAGTCCCTTACTACCACAAAATGCTCCTCGGCATTGTTTTTAGGAGCCTCCACGTTAAACCGCGACAGCATGTTTTTGAATTCGTATCTTTTGCACAGTAAAAAGGCTTCCTCAGTGTAGAGTGACTCTACTCCGCCACTAAGCTTTGCATCAGCAAATTCATAGTCAACAGGTGCATCAAGTATGATTGTCGCAAGCTCCTTGCTCATAACTGCCTGCTCCCAGTACTCCACTATATTCTTTGAAGCCCTTGGCGGCTTTACATTCTCAGCGTCCTCATGTACTGCCTCTATACAGTGATATTTTGCTATAAGTGCGCCTGCTGTCTTTTCGCCGATACCGGGTACCCCGGGAATATTATCAGACGTATCCCCCTGCAGAGCCTTTACATCGATAAACTCCTTTGGAGTGACGCCGTACTTTTCGATAACATCTGCTGTATTGTAGTTTTCTATCTCGGTTCCTGTCTTTTTGGTCTTTGGAATCCTTACCATGACATGGTCAGTCGCAAGCTGCAAAAGGTCTCTGTCTCCGGAAATGATAGCGACATCCATACCGGCCTTTTCTGCCCTGACAGATAAAGTTCCAAGTATATCGTCGGCCTCATAGCCTTCCTTTTCCACGATTTTTATGCCCATGGCAGTAAGCATTTCCTTTATCATAGGCACCTGCTGCCTGAGTTCCTCGTCCATAGGCTTTCTCGTGCCCTTGTACGCATCAAACATCCTGTGGCGAAACGTCGGCGCATGCACATCAAATGCCACCGTCAGATAGTCAGGCTTTTCCTCGTCAAGGATCTTGAACATGATATTCAAAAATCCATAGACTGCATTTGTGTGAAGCCCCTCTGAATTTGTCAGATCAGGCAGCCCGTGATATGCCCTGTTTAAAATACTGTGTCCGTCTATAAGTACAAGCTTTTCACTCATTTTGATACTTTCCTTACTGTCAATTATAATATTGTTGTAATCGCTGCCGGTCACACTGCAGTGCAGGCAGTAACGTTAAATAGCTCTTGTATATTTCTTGAGCCACTGGGCCTCCTCATCATTCAAAAATGGTGAAACAAGCTCATAAACTCTCGCATGATAAGCATTCAGGTATCCTTTTTCCCTGTCTGTCATCTGATTTGGATCAATCGCATCGAGATCTATAGGCACATAGGTCAGATTCTCAAAATACATGAACTGGCCATACTCATTTTTCTCACCCTTTCGGCAGATAAGCTCATTCTCTGTACGAATACCGAATTTGCCCTCTAAATAGATGCCCGGCTCATCTGTAGTGACCATGCCCTCTTCTATCACACGCTCTGCAGTCCTGCCCGGATACTGCTTCCAGTGGAAGCTGTTTGGTCCCTCATGCACATTGAGCACATAGCCCACACCGTGTCCGGTACCGTGATTGTAGTCCATGCCGATCTCCCATAAAGGCTCTCTTGCCAGAATATCAAAGTTTAGTCCCGAGCAGCCCTCCTTAAACCTTGCATTTGCCAGGTTCATATTTGAGCGGCACACTCTCGTAAACATATCCTTCATCTCGTCAGTCACCGGTCCTAACGCAAAGGTTCTCGTGATATCTGTGGTTCCCTCCAGATAATGTCCGCCTGAATCAACCAGTAAAAAACTTTCCGGCTTAAGCGGCCTGTCAGACTCCTCTGTTGCAGAGTAATGCACAATAGCACCATGATCAGCATATCCACATATTGTGGCAAAGCTCAAATCAAGAAAGCCCTCCTGCTCTGCTCTAAGCGATGCAAGATAATCTGAAGCCGAAATCTCTGTCATAGGTATCTTACCTATATTTGTCTTAAGCCAGTACATGAACCTGCACATCGCAACTGCATCCTTCAAATGCGCCTTGCGCAGATTTTCAAGCTGTACTTTATTCTTTACGGCCTTCATGACAACTGTAGGATCCTCCGCATCAATCACCTTAACACCATCCGGCAGGCTGTTGCAGACGCGGTAATTTACAACCGATGTATTTAGAAGCACTGTTTCTTTTTCATCAATATGCTTAACATATTCATAAAAATCATCGTAAGGTCTTGTCTGTATACCATTCTTATCGAGGTATGCCTTAAGAGCCTCTGTCACAACCTCTTCCTGCAAAAACCATATGCAGCTGTCCTGTGACAATGCCAGGTATGAAAGAACTACAGGCACATAGCTTATGTCGCCTCCCCTGACATTTAAAAGCCATGCTATATCGTAAAGTGATGACATCAGATGAAGTGTTGCGCCCTTTTTTGCCATCTGCTCTCTGACTCTTTTAAGCTTTGAGCTTATATCCTCACCGGTATATTTATTGTCAAAAATCATGACAGCTTCCTTTGACATAGGTGGTCTGTCAGTCCATATAAGGTCAATCAGATCCTCATTTACATACATGCTGCCGTGCTTTTCTTTTGCGATTTCAGAAAGCCTTTTGCCCCATGCGGCATTTATCACTCTGCCGTCAAAGCCTATTACACCGCCATCCGAAAGAGTATCCTTTATATACTCATCAACTGTCGGTACTCCCTCCTCGCCAATCTTAAAGAGCTTTACAGTGGTATCCTTAAGCTGCGCAGCCGCCTGCACAAAATACCTGCCGTCTGTCCATAGTCCGGCCTCATCCATAGTGATGACTGCGGTACCTGCTGATCCCGTGAAGCCTGTAATATATTTGCGTGCCTTAAAATGCTCTCCTACATACTCTGACTCATGAAAATCAGCAGTAGGTACCACATACAGCGAGATGCCCCTCTTTGCCATCTCGCTTCTCAATGCTTTTAATCTATCCTGTATCATCTTATTATGCCTCTTTAAATTCAAAAAATTTCGTATCTAATTCCGGATACATTCTCTTTAATGAGATTGGTTTGCCGGATTTGTTCAAAAAGCAATGGCTGCTTTTTGCAGTAGTTCGAAGCTCGCCTGTCTCTTTATCTTTCATGACATACTCAAGCTCCATCTTGATTCCGTTATACTTAAGCAGCTTTGTGTAGATAACAACCGTATCATCAAAATGTACCATACTGTGATACTCTACCGATATCGACAGCACCGGACTTATGATTTCCATATCCTCCATCTGCCTGTAGTTGAGTCCTATCTGATCCATCAAATCAAGTCTTGCTTCTTCCATCCACTTGACATAGTTTGAATGGTGGATTATACCCATCTGATCTGTTTCATAATACTTTGCGTGGTGCTCGTAAGGACGGATTCTAAGCTCGCCTTGTGAGCCGGCAATCTGTAACTCATTATTTGCCATAAAAAATTCCTCCATTCATATTTTGGTCTTATTTCTATTATGCCACATTGGACAGCTAAATTCAACGACTTGACCGTAAAATATAAACCGCCAAAAATATAAACCGACTGCTACCTGCGTATCATGCTGTAGCAGTCTCTGCATATATTGCGCGAATTTCCAATCGGAAGTATTCTGCCGCAATACCGGCATCTGATTATATACTCATCCTTACTCTTTGCAAGAAGCTGCATGATCTTGGCCTGTGTTTTGTCACGCTCATTTTCAAGCCACTCCTGCTCAACAATTTTGCCCATGCGGACTGAAAACTGATAGTACAAATCAAGCTTTTTGTAATAGGATTCGTATTTCATGAGTCCCTGATACTTTGAATGCTTATCCGGCTTATCGAGAGAGATATCAGACGTATATGACATGCAGTAACGCAGCCATTGTCTGACAAGCTCCCTGTCCTTTATATCTATAGGACATGTAATCATCTTATAAAGCAGATATTTGTCATCAAAATCTGCGATAAAGTATCGCTCCTTATACGCATATCCATACAAAAACAATATCTCATCGACATTGATTTTCCTAAACGGTGCTGATGGCTCTGCCTCATGCCAGAGCTTAATTATCGCATCAAGCGGCGCATCCATTGTAAGGAGCACCTGCGGGAAGCCAAGACTTACTATATCAATATCCTGCTCCGGTATATTTAGCGTATTCTTCAGATAATTCAGATTCTTTTGTCCCAAAGCTGTCACATAGCCTGTATCATACAGACCAAATCTGCCTGCACGGCCCGCTATCTGTTTTATCTCAGAGATGACAAGCGGACGTCTTGATACTCCATCAAACTTTTCCACCTCCAGAAATACAATTCTTCTGACCGGCAGATTGAGTCCCATTCCTATCGCATCTGTTGACACGACAACCTGTGTCTTTTTCTCATTAAAAAGCGTCATCTGCCTGCGCCTTATTTCCGGTGGCAGACTTCCGTATATGACACTTGGCTTTATGCCGTTTTCCTCAAGACGCCCTGCTATATTGAGTACCGACTTCTTTGAAAATACGATAAAGGCATCGCCATCCTTCACATCCTGTGGAAATGAAAACGGCTTATCCTCCAGCTTTAGAGCTGTCTTTCTCTCATACTCTCTTATCTCATACTCGTCATGGCAAAGATTAATCAGATGAATGACAACATCCTTTGCCACCGGGCTCATGCATATATGAATCTCTCCTGCAAGTGTACCAAGAATTGCCCTGGTCCACGAATGTCCCCTGTCATCATCTGCTACCATCTGTGCCTCATCAATCACTGCGATATCATATTCCTTATCACAGTCAAGCATCTCCACTGTCGATGCTGTAATTCTGCTGTCTGATACCTCAAGACACTCCTGGCCTGTAAGCATGGTGCATGGTATGCCTGCATCATTCATCTTCTCATATACCTCAAGTGCCAGAAGGCGAAGCGGTCCCAGATACACTCCATTTTGCGCCAGCTTAAGCCTCTCAAGTGCCTGATATGTCTTACCGCTGTTAGTCGGGCCTATATGGAGTATGAAGCGCCTTTTCATGCTCTGTGCTTTTGGAAACTCCAGCTCCGGCCGAGCCGGAACCAGCGTGACAATCTCTCTTCTAAGCTCCTTGCTGCGGTACTCATTGTAAAGCGCCTTCATGCTCCTTGTACATATCGCACCTATATACTCCTTGCGCAAAAGCTTTAAAAAATCTTCTGTGAGATACTCTGCTTCCTTCTCATCAAACTGCTCCATATCCACCCTGACGAGCTGCGGAATGATTTCTCTATTTAAAATATGCTTTGCATTCTTATTGTTTGAATAGTAGGTAATCAATGCAAGCCTTTTTATTTCCTGATGCAGCTTGTCGAGTGCCACAGTCTCATTTTTTGAAAATCGCGCATATTTAATTGATTTTGCCTTGCTATTGAGCCTGTGAATATAGTGTGCCAGCTTTACAGGTTTACCTGTACTTTTCTTCGCATTCTCCCTGTACTGGTCAATATAAAACTGTACCAGTACATCTTCAAACGATTTTTCCATATATGTGTATTATCCTCTTTATTTGTATACGCCGTTGAGTGTCACTTCAAAAGTAACATCCTTTCCGGCAAGTTCTGTATTTAACTTATAATCATCCGGGAATTTCAGGTTTAAATCAAAGGTTTCTCCCACCTTGTGACCTACCACTCCATCCTCAAAGCCATCTATATAGCTGCCTGAGCCAAGCACCAGGTCTGTGCCCTGTCCATCAGTGCTTCCACCCTCGAATTTTTCTCCGTCCATATATCCGGTATAATCAATATTTACCTTATCCCCGTTTTCTGCAACCGTGTCAGTCTCTGTATTCAGTGTTGCTGCCTTGGTCTGTGAATCACTGCTTTGTGTCTCGGATGCCTGAGATTCTGTGGTCTGTGATGCAGCTTGCGTACCGGCAGCGCCCTTTGACGATGAACCTCCCGATGTCGCAACTGCCCAGATGAGCACTATGACTACCACGACAACTGCCACTACCGGCACCCAGAATTTCATCAGATTCACAACCTTTGCCTTCTTTTCTGCTTTTTCTCTCTCTATTCTTCTTTTTTCCTGTGCGATTTTTTTGTTTTGTTTGTTCATTTTGTTAATCTCCTGTTTTAGTTTTATTATTTTAGTATACTATTACAATTTGAACATTCTGTGTTTCTCTCAATTTACTGCATACGTTAACTGCCACTGTAAGCATTATCTGTCACTGTGAGATTTAAGCTGTAACCGTCTGCGTCTCTTAACCATTTGGCGCGCCAATAAAAGTAATAGAAAAATACCCACACTGCCTGCGCTTATAGCTGCACCTGCCTTAAGCCCCGGTGTCTCATAATTTAGCTCTATCTCATGCTCTCCCTCATCCAGATGAATGCTCACAAAGGTATCTGAAAAATCCTCATACTCTGTCTCCTTCCCATCCACCTTCATAGTCCATCCCTTTTCACTCGGAATAGAAAGCACAAGTCTGCCTGCCTGCTTCACATCTATGTGTCCGCTTATGTGTGTATCTGAAAAATCATCCACCGAGAGTGTCTGCTCATTGAGTGTATTGTAAGCACTCTCAACTGCAGCAATGGAAAGCTCGTATACATTAAATCGTACAGCATCGGCATCAGTGTTTGTGACTGTAACTGTCTCCCCGGCCTTCACATATCCCAGGTCAAACAGATACCTGTGAGTGGTCTTCGAGTATGTGGTCTCATACTCTCCGTGGCTGAAGGTCAGACTGTCTGTACTGCACGAATCGTATGCCGCATAATAATATCCGTCATGGTCAAAGGTGAGAGTCGTAGTTCCCGGATTTTCATCCTGAGTGCACTCTGTCAGGGTCAGCGTATCATCTGCTGCACCAAGGAGCCTGCCAAAGGAATTAATCGAATAGATTTTCGATGACGATGATGGCTTCCACGCATCAATCACTCCCTCATCCATCATAAAACCAAGCGGAAGCGTGTAGTTGTTCCGATACAGATAGTGATTTCCGCATTTTCCCACAAGTGTAGTCAGCTCATTCTGTGGCTGTATGGATTTTGTAACCATATATCTGACAGAAAGCATGGCTGACGTGACAGGTGTGGCACCGTTATAACAGTAGAAATTTTTGCCTCCCTCCATATAAAGAGCCTGATAAAAATGGCTCACATTTATATTCATCAGGGAAGAAAACTGTGTTCCAGAAGCATAGCCGTATCGTGTGTCATCATTTTTAGTTAGTCGGCCTGTATCCTCAACCCTGTAAAATGGTACATCGTTGTCAGCTGCATCCTCTTTTGCCAGCTTAAGTGCCTTTTGCATATCGTCCACATTGGCATTGTAGCTGCTTCTGCCGGTACATCCAAGTCCTGTCACAGCCATATTGACAGCCAGCTCCACAATCGCAATACCGCATGTTATGACCATCAAAAGCTCCCTGTTTTTCCTTGCTGCGAGCTTTAAAAGTACTGTCATAATGCCGTACAGCGCAACAAACAATATGCTTATGATAACTGCATAATACTCTGTCACAGCCTCATCGGCAAACATCGTGCTTACTGCCATAAGCGCCGATGCAAATACCACCGCCACGCCAATATGCCACAATCTTATGCCACGCCACTTTCTTACTGTAGCATAGCCTATGGTCAATACAAGAAATGCATACAGATACGACTGTCTGCCCGGCAGCGAATCCGGAAAATGCAGTCCGTGCCATATAAAGTCAAGCTGTTTATTCGCAAAGCTCACCATGAAAAAAAGCACAAACAATACGGGAGCTATTTTTTTCTTCGGTTTAATCCTTTTGTTGAGCACAAACAGTATCAAAAGCATCACACTAAAGGCTCCGGCATACAGATTCGGCCAGTTCTCTGCCCCCTCATAGACGCTTGCTGTCGTGCACATCCTGCCGACCTCCGATAAGATATTAAAATACCACTCTATCTGCTTTGGAAACTCAATCCCCGACGAACCGCTGTAGCTTAAAATGATAAGCTCCGGGATAATGAGAACCATAGCAGTGCCTCCTGCCAAAAGCGAGTAAACGGCAAACCTGACGATTGCAGCCATTTTACCGCCATTTTGCGTAAAGAAAAGCCATGCAAACCAGAATACCAAAAAGATGCAAAGCATGATGCTCAGATAATAGTTTGACAATATACAAAGTGCCAGTGATACATAGTAAAGCACCGGCTTTTTGTCCCGCACAAGCTTCTCAAGTCCCACTATCGCAAGCGGTGCAACCGCCACAACATCCATCCACATGACATCCCAGCTATACGCAGCTACAAAGCCGGAAAGCGCATATGCCGTAGAAAAAACAAATGCCGGCACAAATGTACTATTATGATACCTGTTATCCTTTCCAAGAAGTACAAAGTGTTCCTTCAGAAAATAAAAAAATGTTGCTCCGCTAAGCGAAATCTTAAAAATGATTAGCAGCTCGATAAACTCAATAATATGGCTCTTTGGAAAAAGCACCACAAGCCAGTTTAACGGACTCGCCAGATAATAGGCAAATACCGATACAAAATCACTGCCAAGCCCGATATTCCATGTATACATGAGGCTCGCACCATTTCTTAGCTTTTCCCACAGCTCATTAAAGAAAGGCAGATACTGGTGATACAAATCCATATGCAAAAGGCAGTAATCGCCAAATGGATACACACCGTTTCCTATACAGATGATTATACATATGAAAAATGGAATTAAAAACGCTGTCAAAAGTGGATGCTTTTTAACAAAATTCATCACTTGCCCTCCCAGTCAAACAGTCTGTAATATTGCAAAATCTTATAATTGTTTAGCATATCCGAGTCGGCCTGATTCTTTTTACTTCCGGTTGCCTTGTCTGATTTATTTGATGCTTTATCTAATGTCTTATCTGCAGTTTTATCCGTGCGTACCGCTGATATAACAGGATACTCCTCCTGCAGCTTAAGCAGAAAGCTCTGGTAGTCATTTGTCGGCACACCTGCCGCTTTAAGTACGTTTGCAGCCAGATAATTGACGCTCGTGTCTTTTCCTGCAGCCTCATCAATATCATAATTTGCCCAGATAACATACGGCACCTGATAACGCAGCTTAAGCTCTTCATTGGATAAATTGTTATAATCCATGCCGTTTGCTGCAAGAACAGAGCTTGCCACAGTATCATTTGGCTGATGATCACCGAAAAATACCACTATGGTTTTCTCATCCACATTTGAGAAATATTCAATGAGGTTCTTTAAATCCTCGTCTGTCAGCTTAATCAATGAAAGATACTGGTCAAGTGCAGAATTATTAAGCTTATCTGCTGTCACCGTATTATCAAAGCCGTAGTAAGTATTTGTGTATCCGCCATGGTTTTGCATAGTGACATTGAATATAAATGCCGGCTGGCCATCCGGTTTATTCTCATAGGTCTCAATAATCTTATCAAAGGATGTCTCATCACTTATATATTCGCGCACAAACCTCTGATTAGAATAATCCTGCATAAACGAAAGATTATCAAATCCCAAAAGAGGATAGACCGTATCCCTGTTCCATCCACTGCTATAGTACGGATGCTGTGCATACGTTGCGTAACCTATACTCTTTAGATAGCTTGCAAGAGAAGGTGTCTTACTCTTTATATACTGCTGATACGGAATGCTTCCTACCGGCAGAAAAGCCATCGTATTGCCTGTCAGAAACTCAAACTCAGTATCAGCGGTATTTCCACCGCATACAGACGTATTCAGATATCCTGTTATAGTGTTCTCATTGCCCTTTTCAAGACTGTGTACAAACGGCATATAGTCTGTATTTGTATCAAAATCACCGAGCACTGACAGGTCTGAAAATGCCTCATCCATCACAACTATAATATTCGGATAATCACTTTTATCTGTAATTGCAGTATTATTAGCTGCATCTGAATTATCATCTGTACCGGAATAGCTGTCAAGCAGCTCCTTAGCCTTCTGTCTGCTATACCCATCAGGCTTATCAACCGCCACAAACTTAAGATCCATCGCAAAGGTCACCGCCATTCCATTCACCTTTGTCATATATGCAGGTGTAAATAGAAACGGATACAGATAATTGTCCGTCTGGAAATCCTCATCCTGCAGGGCATTCACAAACAGGCACAGCGCAAGTATTCCAAGCACAGTCGGAATTAGTCTGAACCTGAATTTCCACTTAATTCTGAAATCAACAAAATGCATCAGCATAATAAGAGCTATAAATATAACTGTAACAACAACTACTCCTGCAGTCGGTGCGAAATCATAATTAGATGCAACACTTGTCGCCGTACCAATTGAAAAAATATCCCATGGAACAAAAGGAGTCGAGCGGAAAAGCATAACATAATGATTAATCAATCCAAAAACCATGGCCACAATAAAAACTGCACGAAGTGCCCACTTTGCCCTGCCCGTAATAAAATAAAGAATCCAGGCAATCAGCTCAAACAAAATAATATTAAAAAATCCCGCCATAAATCTGACTTCTTCAAAAGGATTATGTTCGTAGAACTCCATAAGATAAAAAGCCGCAATCGGAAAAATCGAGAATAATACAACATTGAATATAATTTCATATTTTTTATAAATCTTTTTTATCATCATAATGCTCCTGTTTACTATCTGGTATTACAGCCTATATGGCAGATTTTTGGGTACCTTTTTGGGTACAATTTTGGGGCAAATTTTTCTTAAAAGTACCCTAATTTCTTTAATTTTTTGAAAGATTGTAAGTAAAAAAAAACCGCAAACCCTTGATTTTACTGAAAATCTTGGATTTACGGGGTTTTGCAAATAGTGCCGGCAGTGGGACTTGAACCCACACGGGCTTGCGCCCAACAGATTTTGAGTCTGCATCGTCTGCCATTCCGACATGCCGGCGTCTTACGAACAGACAATATTTTATCACAGTTATTGACTTCATGCAACTAAAATTTGTAATTTCATTATAAATATCTCAGCATACAACCTTATTCTTACCGGTGCATTTTCCGACATAAAGCTGTTTGTCAACAAAATTAATCCATTCCTTGTAATCCTGCCCCACTTTATATTTCCCTGCACCTATAGTCACTGTCATCCTTCCGCTGCCCTTAGATGTCCAGAAGGATTTTGAATTAATCTCCACACGAAGCTCATCAAGAAAATTCTTAGGCACCTCTCCGTCGACACATTTGCCAAGAAGTAAAAACTCCTCTCCTCCCCATCTGCAATAGCTAAGCTCAACACCTCGAGCCTTGCTTACGATAGTACGAGCGAGTATCTTAAGTGCATCATCTCCTACATTATGTCCAAATGAATCGTTAATTTTCTTAAAATCATCAATATCAATCATCGCAAGGAAATATTCCCCCTGCTTCTCAGCCTCAAAAAGATTCTTAAGCTTTGCCATCATATAGAAACGATTTGGAAGCTCCGTCAGCGCATCAAACTGTGCCTGCTTTTCCATTGCCCCCTCCTCGGAAGACATAAAATGCAAAAGGCACATCATACATATTATTATCAAGAAAACTACACCCGAAATCATAGCAATAGAAATACTCTTAATAACAACAGAATCCAACTTATATAAAGGTGTGTAAAAGCCATCAAACATATAAAGAATAATCAGAGCAATAGCATATACACAGCAAAGCAGAATGGCAACATGATTCTTTTTTTTCTTCCTGAGGACCACATAATCCATGGCAAAAAGAAAAAACATTGCATCGATCAAAAAAAGCTGGAAATTACATTGAATTCCGAGACAAACCACCGCAAGTATCATATGAAGCAATATCTCAACAGCCACACTATAAACATATATGCTCAGTTTTTCAGATTTTGTCAGACTGAATGCAAGGAAATAAAAGCATATGCTGATCAGATTGACTCCTGCCATCAAGTCTACACCTAATGATGAAAACATAAATAGCATCAGCAGATGGATGACAAGAAATATTTTGTTTACATTAAATAGAAAGCTCTGCTCCTTAGCAGTACTATCATTGCTACCCATTGTCCAGTACCTTCATAAAAAATATCTAATATATTACTATAGAATAATAACACATTTTAGCCAATATAACAATATATTATTGTGCAAAAGTACTAGACTATTTTGCTCTTTTTTTTCTGATTATATATCCAATAAGAATAATAACAGCACTTGTTATGACACTTCCATAAAATGTCATTCCTCTGCACAAAAGTTCCATATTTGCTGCATTCTTACCAACAAGCTGTTTAAACCCATCAATCATAATATAATCAGCCACGCCCATAGCACCGGGTATCGGCACACAATTGGAGCCCATCGCCACAAAACACTGTATCACACTCACATCAACTGCCTTATTTACGCCTTCGCCGACTGCCATAAAAATCATAAACGATACCAAAAGCTGTGAAACTCTCTGCATTATATTCCAAAAGAAAATCTCGATGAGAAGCCCGGTCTGCCCTGTGATACTGTTTGAACATTCCTGATATTCTTTCATAGTATTTTTAAGCTTTATTCGAAGCCTGTCACCATGCCGTATTATATGTATTTTCTCTAAAAGCCGGATAAAACCATCACAAATTGAGTATAGTATGCTTCCCTTCCTTAGCAGCATATAAAATACAAGAGCCAGAAAAATCAGCACTACTATTCCCAAATATATAAACATCCGGGAAATACCTGAGAAATTTTTCAGCAAAGGATACTTAAAAATCATGCATAGTAAGCCAATTGTTAAAAGTGAAAGTGTATACATAACAAGATTAATCAGCAGGGCCACTGTAGCAGCATAGCCCGGTATGCCATCCCTTATCATGAAATACGCACTGGCTGGCTGTCCTCCCGATGCCGATGGTGTAATAGCCGAAAAATACACATCGGCTCCACCATACACAGTACCATCAATCGCACTGGTTTTATACCCAAAGTGTCTTGCCATGCGTACCAGAGCAAAGCCTTCAAACCAAATAAACCCAAACGTACAAACAAAACTCATAAAAAGCCAGCCTTTATTTGCATTTATGATAAAACTCATAAGAATTTCAAACGAAAACTGCTTGCTCTGTGAGACAACAGTCCATATGCTTAAGATAGCTATAAAAACAGAAGCTATCGCCCAAAATATCTTTTTTCTGTCCATTAAATCTAATCCCCTTAAAAAAACTGGTAAAGTGAATTATGAAAATACACCATACCAGTTTATTGTAGAGAATATATATAACTTTATCAAGTAAAATATTATTAATATCTTTTTAATGTTTGTTAAATTATTTACTGTTACAACTAACAAATCAGTCTAAATACAAATTAACTTCTATGATTCCTCTTCCTCATCATTGTCAGTGTTCATCATATACACACCCCTGCTTGCATCTCCATCAGGATTCTTTCCAAACTCGTAATCATTTCCCGGCAGAATAGCATTTAAGAAAATCCCTGCGATTGCTGCAATTGCCAAAGCTGTCAGTGTAATTGATGTTCCTGCTACAGTAAATGTCAATCCATCTCCAAAGCCAAGACCACATACAAAAATAACACCTGCAATAATCAGATTTCTTGATTTAGTCAGATCCACCTTGTTTTCAACAACATTTCTAACTCCTATTGCTGAAATCATTCCATAAAGCATAAATGAAACTCCACCAATAATCGCTGATGGCATAGTAGATATTACAGCCGAAAACTTTGGAATAAACGAAAGTGCAATAGCAAAAACAGCCGCAATACGGATAACTCTCGGATCATATACCTTAGACAGCTCAAGCACTCCAGTATTCTCACCATATGTTGTATTAGCCGGTCCTCCGATAGCTCCTGCGAATGCAGTTGCAATTCCATCACCTATAAGTGTCCTATGAAGACCCGGATCAGCAATAAAGTTCTGCTCTACTGTAGCAGAAATAGCAGACATGTCGCCAATGTGCTCCATCATAGTCGCAACAGCGATAGGCGCCATAACAAGAATGGACGTAATATCAAACTTCATGAACTGAAATTTAGGTATTCCGACCCACGCAGATGATGCAATTGATGTAAAATCAAGAATTGCGAAACCATCAGGATTAGTAATTCCAGCAGTATTCATAATAAGAGCCACAACATAGGAAATAATTACTCCCATTAGAATAGGAATGATCTTAAATAAGCCCTTTCCCCAAATATTGAAAATGATTATAACCCCAAGTGCAATAATTGCAAGAACCCAGTTTGTTGAAGCATTATTGATAGCTGAGCCGGCAAGTGAAAGACCAATGCATATGATAATAGGTCCTGTCACTACAGGTGGAAGAAAACGCATTACACGCTTAATTCCAACCAGCTTAATGATAAGTGCAAGTACGAAATAAAGCATACCCGCAACAAATATTCCACCACACGCATACGCGGCCTTATCATTGACAGCCATATCTGCATACATACCACTGTCAAGGTTTGCAACAGTATAAAAGCCTCCTAAAAAAGCAAATGACGAACCCAAAAAAGCCGGTACCTTAAACTTTGTACACAGATGAAATATAAGCGTGCCAAAGCCTGCACAAAATAGTGTAACCGATACAGAAAGACCTCTGGTAAGCGGCTCCCCACATGCCTTCTGAAAATATCCTGATACAAGAATAGGCACAAGAATTGTTGCGCCGAACATAGCAAACATATGCTGCAAACCAAGAATAAGCATCTTGGCCGTTCCAAGCTGTCTCGCATCACGAATTGGCTCCTGTTTCTTTTGTTCCATAACAACCTCCTTAATAAATTAATGTTTTCGATAAGTAACCGAAAACATTATAGCAGTTTTTAATTATTATTTCATTATTTTTTTATTATTTTTACAAAAAAAAGACATCTCATTGGATGTCTTAAATGATTCATATTTAATAAGTATGTACCTTCAAAACTTCATACAAATCCGATTTGTTTTCTCCGTTATTAACCAGATTAAGCCCTCGACCTATTAGTAACAGTCAGCTCC
>ERZ791903.986-NODE-986-length-31384-cov-9.814198_pt1 | contig 31384 bp, 27 predicted proteins | sample MGYA00510148_ERZ791903 | MGnify/ENA primary metagenome ERZ791903 (study PRJEB30046, sample SAMN00792080) | human gut metagenome | study: EMG produced TPA metagenomics assembly of the A metagenome-wide association study of gut microbiota in type 2...
TTGTCAACTCGGTCTACGTCTTTGACGACCGGGTCGTGCTCAATTTCAACTTCACAGACGATGCCAAGACGGTCACCCGTGAGGAAGTGTTGGGTTCGAGTGCTGTGGACAATGCTCCACCAAAACAACCCGACTCATTCGAGTCGGGTCTTTTTGTTTTGGTGGGCGGTACAGGACGAGAACAGCACGTGCCGAGCGCAGCGAAGGCAATCAAAGCCCCAGTGGGGCTTTGATTAGTGCGCGGTTCCCAACGCATAGGAATGTCTACCGGGATGACTGCCGTTTTGTGGTGGGCGGTACAGAACTCGAACAGCACGGCACCGCCGCAGGCGGGACAGCAAACACCCCAGTGGGGTATTTGTTAGCCCGCGGTTCCCAACGGCTAGGAATGTCTACCAAGAAAGATGTCGCCCGACCATTCGGTCTGAGAATGTGGTGAGCGGTACAGAACTCGAACAGCAATAAACAAAGGCAGGGTATCACCGTGGCGGTGTGCCCTGCCTTTTGTTTTGCATCCCCCTATATTGTGCGTTTCGGGTCAATCGCTGCGTACGTCCGTACATGGTCGGTACGCACGTACGCAGGAAAAAGGGCAAGTTCTGATATATAACAGTAGTCTTTTATTGTGTAATATGATATACTCACGTCAACATAACAATTGTGAATGAGCGCAATTTCAAATGGACATCCATCGTATTTTAAGTGAACGAGCTATCTAAAAAAGGAGGCATTTGCTATGAAAAAAGCATCGAACATTTGGGTTCGCAGAGGTCTTTTGCTTCACCGTTTGCATGGACAGGAATTAGCATTAGCTCTCCTATTAAAGCAAAAACCGATGTCTGCTCCACAAATTTGCTCGTCCCTTTTGGAAAAAGAAATACGCTTTGACCGCAAGAAGATTGGAAAACTTTTGGCAGACCTTGAATGGTGGGGAGTTGTCTCTAACGATAGTGGTGTATATAGCTGCCAATGCGCTGTGCTGGATAACTGTCAAGAGCGCTATAACGAGAGCCAGTTGATCGATTTGATTGGGTTGACTCAAAACACTGTGAACGGCCAATCTTTTTATAGTTCCATGCCTCCGATGAGCGTCAGTTCTCGTGGACCCAGTGGTGCATAATCATGTAATTTCCAAATAGTAAGAAGCAGGGTTTGTGGCTCCGCACGCCCCAACAAGACCGCGTTTGCGAAGCAACGAACGCCCCAGCGGGGCGTTTGAGTGGCAGCCCGGTCTTGCGCCGGAAAATTATAAAAACCCGGAACCTTTTCAGGGCCAAAATGGCTCAAAAAGGGTTCCGGATTTCTGATTTTTGCGTTATCTCTTTGTGCAAGTTGCTATCGCATTTTTATTTTGCAACAGCCCCTCTTTTTTATTTTCGGAGATTTTATTTTCGGGTATAGGCTTCCATGCCGTGCTCGGCGGGGTCGTAATATTCCATCAGGGTGATGTAGTTTTCCGGGTAGTGGCAGAATGCCGCACGCAGAACGCTGTCTGCCGGGCTGTTCACGCTCATCAGGCTGAGGATGTAGTACACCAGCAGCTTCAGCACATCGCTCTCCACCTCGTAGCACAGACCCACCGCCAGCACCGGCACCACCACCTGCTGCGCCCGCAGCGGCACGATGGCCCCCACCTGCTCCAGAATGGGTCTGCTCATGGCCGAAGCCGTCATCACGCAGCGCAGCACCTTCGTCCACGACATTTTGCGGATGTTCTCCATGCTGCGCAGCCGTTCCGTCACAGCTTCATCGTCCAGGATCACGCCCTCGGCTGCCTCTTTCTCCGAGAGGGTAAAGGCACACTGCAGCATATCCATAAAGGCAGCTTCATATTTTTCGTGGTAATTTGCAGCGCTTTTGCAGAACGCCAGAGCCGCCGCGATCACCGAATCCACATCTTCCTTTGTCGCCAGCTGGTCGAACCGCAGCGGCACGCCGCCCATCCGGCTCTCGATGATGCTCAGATCATCCAGCTCGTTCTGGTACGCCGTGGAGGGCAGAAAGCGGTCGTTTCCGTTGCGGTGGTAGCCCCACTCTTCCGGCATCACACGGGCCACGATATCGCCGCTGGAAATGATGTTGAAGATATTGCTTACATCCCAATCCGTTTTCAGTCCGCCGTCTGCAGTGTGGTCGTTGTCGTAGTCCGCCTGCAGATCCGGGCGGTCCGCTGCCGTCAGTGCCGCCGGTGCGGCAAAGGTGTAAACAAAGGTATTTTCCTGCGCGATCTGCGGCAGCTGCTGCCGGATGCGCGCCGCCGTCAGGTTTGCCACAGCCGCGCCGCGGCTGTAGCCGCCCAGCCAGAGCTTGATGGTGCCCAGCGTTCCCGCTGCAGCCTCGGCTTTTTTCAGGTAGTCCTGCAGATCCTCAAAAAAATGCTCTGCTGCTGTCACAAAGCCATAGTGCCCACCGCCTTCGCCCACATGCAGGTTGCTGGCCCACTCGGCACCATAGCCGACACCGCGCAGCATGGCTGCAATAATGGTGGTGCGCCGGCCATCCTGTACCAGTGTTTTCTGCGCAAAAGCACAGCCCGCGGTATTCACCGGGGTGTTCAGGCTGCACTGGTAGCCCACATAGACCGCATTGGCAAAGCCAAGCTTCTGGTAGGCATCCGCAATGCTGTCCTCACGGCCCGCTTCACCCTCCACCCAGTAAAGCGCATCGCTCTGGTAGGTGCTGCCGCTTGCCGCCACAAGTCCCAGCGTTGCCAGTGCCAGCTTGTGGCTGTACTGCAGCGCCGTGTTATCAAAAAAGGCATCTGTATAATAAAAATCGTGGGAGAGATCTGTTTCGCTGTGGTCGCTGCGGAAGGCAAAGGAGTAGTAATCCTCCGGCACCGCGCTGCCCACCACAGCCTGCGGCAGCAAAGCCTCTGCCGCCGCGTGCGGGGCCAGCACGCCTGCCACGGCAGCTGCTGCCGCCTTGCAAAAGGCACGTCGTTTTATGGTCTTCATCTTTCTGCTCCAATCAAGGCTTCTGCATAAAACCAGTCTGTTTTTCTAAGTATAGCGGATTTTGCACGCTGATACAATCGCTCTTTTTTAATAAAAAACAGCCCATGCTCCACACACAGACTGTTTTATGGTATAGTATAAGGGTGTCCGGCTCACCTCAGCTCGATCTGTCTGCAGTAGTCCACGATGTGGTGGAACATCTGTTCCACTGCTGGGGCCATTGCGGCGGGGCGCTGCACAGCCAGGCCCACCACACGGTCTTCCTCTGGCTCGATGGGATAGATCTTGATCGCAGCCTTGCAGTCGCGCAGCAGCATCTGCGGCATGATGGAAATGCCCAGACCTGCTTCCACCATGGCGATGTTGGACTGGTCGTCGATGACATGGCAGCGGCGCTCGGTGCCGATCTTATATTTTTTCAGGAACTGACGCATCTCAGCATCGGTGGCATCGCACTGCACAACGAAGCTTTGGCCGTTCATCAGGGCGGGAGTCATCACGCCGTTTTCCGGTTCGGGCCAGTCCTGCGGCACGATGCACAGCAGCGGCTCGCGGAACAGCTCGGTGAGGTTGAACTCTTCACGGCAGGTGGAGGAAAGGAACGCGATATCCACCTGACCGGTTCGCAGCCATTCCTTTACATCATCGTAGGTGCCCTGATACACCTCGATCTCGATCTGCGGGTAGTGGGTCATAAAGCTTTTGAGCAGGCCCGGCAGCAGCGAAGCACACACCGAGTTGAATACGCCCAGCTTCACCTTGCCCTTTTCCAGGCCGTTCAGGCGGGCGATGCTCTGCTTGAGGGCCTCGTCGCTGTTGAGCACATCGCGAATAGAGGGGTACAGGGATGCGCCGTAGCTGGTCATGGATACGCCGTTCTTGCCGCGGTTGAACAGAGCAAAGCCCAGCTCCTCCTCCATTACGGCAATGGCGTGACTGATGGCCGATGGGGTCAGGTGCAGCTGCTGTGCCGCCTTGTTGAAGCTGCCCTGCCGGGCCACGGCATCAAAGATCTCGTAGGAAAAAAGCGTCATGCCCAAAGCCTCCTTCCGTCTTTACTGGTTCGGAGACGCCCGATTCTCTGTGAATCTTTTTCATCTTTCATTTGAGATAGTTCAATTATATTCTTGATTGTACTATCCCGCGCCTTTTCTGTCAAGCATTTTGCCCGATTTATGCGCTTTTCCGGCGTATTTTGTCAAAGATGACGCAGGAGCCTGCCAGCCTGCGCCGTATCATTAAAAAAGCACAAAAAGTAGATTTTTTATCAAGTGAGGGATTCCTTATGACCAAGACTGCCAAAGTCCCTGTCCGCTGTGGACTCAGCGGCACAGCGCTCAAATACATCGCCTGCATCACCATGCTCATTGATCACATCGGCGCTTCCTGCATCGAAGCCGGTATCCTGCTGCCGGCCCTCGCCGCCGGTGCTGCCAGCTGCGGCGGCATCCCGGTCAGCACCCTGCTGGCGGCAGACCGTGTGCTGCGGTATACCGGGCGGCTGGCCTTTCCCATCTTCTGCTTTCTGGCCGTGGAGGGCTTTCTGCACACCCACGATGTAAAAAAATATGTCCGGCGGCTTCTGCTGTTCGGGCTTGTCAGCGAGGTGCCTTTTGACCTTGCCTTTTTCCGCACACCGTTCGCCCCGCAGCACCAGAACGTTTACTGGACGCTGGCGCTGGGCGTGCTGGCTATGGCAGGGCTCAAGCGCTTTGAAAAGGAAAACGGCCTGCCCGGCTGGCAGGGGCTTGTGTGGGCGGGCGGCTGCGCCGCGCTGGCGCTGGCTGCCAACACCGACTACCACGCCATCGGCGTGCTCATCATCTGCACCCTGTACCTGACCCGCGCAGACCGCAAGCGGCAGTGCCTTGCAGGTGCGCTGCTATTTTTGTTCGAGCTGACCGCGCCGCTGGCCTTTGTGCTGGTCTGGTTCTACAACGGGCAGCGCGGCGCGTGCAGTCCGCTGCAGAAAAAAGCCTTTTACTGGTTCTACCCGGTGCACCTGCTGGTGCTAGCAGGTATCACGAACCTTATGCTATAACAGCAGAAAGCCCGCCGTCCAAAGACAGCGGGCTTTTTTACAGCTTCTCACATCGGGAACATAACGCCCGTCAGCAGCAGCATGGCAGGCACTGTGACCAGCATACACACGGTGGAGTGGGCCACCGCCTGACTGGCAAGGGTCGCCTCGGTGCCGGTCTGCTTGGCCAGCACAGCGGCAAGGCTGCCGGCCGGGCAGCATGCAATGATGGAAAGGCCAGTGCGCAGCACATTGTCCAGCGGCAGCAGCCACAGCAGCAGCATGAACAGCAGCGGGAACAGGATGCCGCGCAGCAGGGTGACCCGGTACAGGAAACCGGTGTGCAGCAGCGCACGGATGTCGCTGTCTGCCAGCAGCACACCTACGATCATAAGGGCCAGCGGGGTGGTGCAGCCGCCCACCGCACTGCAGAACTGCTGCACCGGTGCGGGCAGCCGCCAGCCGGTGGCCAGCAGCACCAGCATAGCCACTGTGGCAATGTTGGTGGGGGTGATGAAGGTCTTGAGCCGGATCTTCTCGCCGGGGCGGAACAGGCACACCACATAGGTAAAGAACCATACATTATAAGAGGCCATGGCCATGCCTGCAAACACAGTGCCGCGCGCGGTGCCCAGCAGGGCGCTGCACAGCGGCAGGCCGATGAAGCCGCAGTTGGGCATAGCCGCCGTGCCCACCAGCACCGCATACTTGCCCGGCGTGTCGTGATGCAGCCAGCTGCTCAACCGGCACAGGCCGGTGGTCACCACAAACAGTGCCAGCAGCAGCACGAACAGCACCCCTGCCTGAGTGAGCAGCTCCGGCTCACCGTCCACGGCTGCACCAGCCAGCATGGTACAGGGCAGCAGAAGCTTCATGATAAAATCCGACAAAAACTTGCTGTCACGATCCTTGATAATGCCGCTGCGTGCACCTACATAGCCCAGCAGCACTTCCAGAAAGATCACCGTGATCTGACCTGCCAAGACGCCAAACGCCATTGGTTCCTCCTTTTTGTTCCACAAGCCGCATTTTTCCTTTATAAAGGAAAAAGCCCATTGATTTCAACGAATCAACGAGCTTTTTCTTGGCGGAGTAGGAGGGATTTGAACCCTCGCGCCGTTGTTTAGACGACCTACGCCCTTAGCAGGGGCGCCTCTTCGGCCTCTTGAGTACTACTCCAGAGCAAAGTGCGTTACACTTATTCAATAAAAAAATGGCGGAGAGAGTGGGATTCGAACCCACGGTACGTTGCCGTACGGCAGTTTTCAAGACTGCTTCCTTAAACCACTCGGACATCTCTCCTTGTGGACATCCGCCTTACGCCGTGTCGAATGCCTATTTAATTTACCAGATTTGCACGCCGGTGTCAAGCCTTTGGCGCAATTTTTTTCTTTCAGCCCTTAAAAACAAAATTTACCACAACCTTTTTGGGTCTTGGCCTGTTTCAGGTCTTTACAAGTACACCTTTTTGTTGTATAATAAACACAAGAAAATTTCCTCGCGGTGTAAAGGAGAAATATACCATGTCGTTTTCAGAACTTTTGAAGCAGTGCCGCAAAAAGCAGGGCATCAGCCAGGCTGAGCTGGCTTCCAAACTGGGCGTGACACAGCAGGCTGTCGGCAAATGGGAAAGCGGCAAGTCCTCTCCCGATCCGTCTACCGTGGCCCGCATTGCCGAGCTTTTGAACACCACAGCAGATTATCTGCTGGGCCTGTACCGCCCGGTAAGCAATGTTTCCGCCCCGGAAGAGCGGTTCTTTGGCAGCTATTCTGAAAGCCTGATCCCGGTGATCGGCACGGTAAAGGCCGGTTACGGTGCCCTCGCCTTTGAGGAGGACTACGGTCAGGAGTATGCCCGTGTGAAGGACCCCTCCAACTATTTTTATCTGGTGGTGCGCGGCGACAGCATGGAGCCCCGCATTCAGGACGGCGACCTTGCCCTTGTGCACAAGCAGGACACACTGGAAAACGGCGACCTTGGCGTGCTGATCTACGGCGATGAGGGCGAGGGCACCTTGAAACGCTATATCCAGCGCGGCAACTGCGTGGTGCTGCAGCCCTTCAACCCGGCCTACAGCGAAATGGTCATCAAGGGTGAGGACCTGAACCATCTGCACATCGCCGGCCGCGTGGTGGAGACCAAGGCGAAGTGGTAATAACTCCTTCCGTCTGCTCACGCTGTTCGCAGCCACCTCTCTCATGGAGGGAGGCCTTGGCAAAACCGGAAACTTTCCCGTACTGCCAAAGGCTCCTCCTCCGGGGGAGCTGGCACGGCGGCAGCCGTGACTGAAGGAGTTCGGCACAAATTGATGTAAAGCCATCTGCATTTTGCGCATGGCTTTTTATTTTATACCCTTTTTGAGGTAAACCCAATGGAACAGACTTTAATGGACAAGCTGACCATTCTGGCAGACAGCGCCAAATATGATGTTGCCTGCACCTCCAGCGGCGCATCCCGCACCGCGCGGGCAGGCATTCTTGGCAGCTGCTATGCGCCGGGCTGCTGTCACGCCTTTACCGCTGACGGCCGCTGTGTAAGCCTTTTAAAGGTGCTCATGACCAACTGCTGTGCCTTCGACTGCAGCTATTGCGTCAACCGCAAGTCCAACGATATCCCCCGTGCCACCTTTACGCCCCGGGAATTGGCTGAGCTGACTGTGGAGTTTTACCGCCGCAACTACATTGAAGGGCTGTTCCTTTCCAGCGCGGTGCTGGGCACGCCGGACTACACCACCGAACGGATGCTGGCCGCCCTGCGGCTGCTGCGGGACGAATACCGCTTTGGGGGCTACATCCACGCCAAGGCCATCCCCGGCACAAACCCGGAACTGCTGCAGCAGCTGGGATATCTGGCCGACCGCCTGAGCGTGAATGTGGAGCTGCCCAGTGAGCAGAGCCTGAACCTGCTGGCCCCGGACAAAGGGCGGCACTCCATTTTCCGGCCCATGAAGCAGATCGCAGTTTCCGGCGCGCAGAGCAAACAGGAGCTGACCGTCTACCGCCATGCGCCAAAGTTCGCACCCGCCGGGCAGAGCACCCAGATGATCGTAGGTGCTTCGCCGGAGACAGACTACCACATTTTAAAGCTCACTGAGGGCATGTACCAGAAGTACAGTCTGAAACGGGTGTTCTACTCCGCCTACATCCCGGTAGCCGAGGACACCCGCCTGCCTGCGCTGGACACCAAACCCCCGCTTCTGCGGGAGCACCGGCTGTATCAGGCTGACTGGCTGCTGCGGTTTTACCAGTTCAAGGCAGACGAAATTCTGGATGAAGCCAACCAGAGCTTCAATCCCTACCTCGACCCAAAATGCAACTGGGCCGTGCAGCACTACGGGCTTTTTCCGGTAGATGTGAACCGCGCGCCCTTTGAAATGCTGCTGCGTGTGCCGGGCATCGGCCCCAAAAGCGCCCGGCGCATCTGGCACGCGCGCAAGCTTTCCAGCCTTGGGCTGGACGAGCTGAAGCGCATGGGCGTGGTGCTCAAGCGGGCACAGTATTTCATCACCTGCAAGGGTTTTGCGGGTGCGCACCCGGGCCGCGGCACCGCCGGGCGGGAGCGCATCACGCAGGCGCTCATCGACCCCAACGTGTTCGGCGGCAGCTGCGAACAGCTCAGTCTGTTCACGCCGCCTGCGGTGGACGATCTGATCACGCAGGGCGTGGCACCGCGCGCAGCCATGCGCATGGTGCGGGAGGAGGCGGTGCAATGTCTGGCGAAGGCGCTGTAAATGTTCAAGTTCAGAAAGCCCGCAGGCTCCACGATGCGGATGTGGTGTACCTCTACGACAGCAGCTTTGAAGGCTTTCTGTGCTGCGTGTTCGAGAGCTTTGCCCAGCACGAGATTCCCTTTGCGGTGTGGACGCCCCAGCAGGAAACTTCCACCCTGTACCCGGTCAAGGACATCCCCACCGACCACGCCAAGGCTCAGCGAGTGTTTGCCAGCTTTGGCAGAAAGCTTGGCCCCGAGACAGAGTACCTCGTCAGCCGGGATTTCCTCTCCGGGCGGGAGGACAAAGAGCTGCTGCTCATCCGCTTTCTGCATCTGGCCTTCGCCCTCGGCCCCGGCACCGTGAAGCGTACCGGCCACCCGGACGTGGCCCCGCTGTATGAGATGAAGAAAAGCCTTGACTGGGAAGTGGACAAGTTTCAGGGCTTCGTCCGCTTCGAGGAGCACGACGGGATGCTGGGCGCCGTCATCCACCCCAAAAACTACATCCTGCCGCTGCTGCGGCCCCACTTTTGCGGGCGCTTCCCGGAAGAAAACTTTATGATCTACGATGCGGTGCATCAGGCTGTGCTGCTGCAGGAGAACCACAAAGCCCGGCTGATGGAGCTGGCCGCGCCGCTGGAGCTGCCGCCGCCCAGCGAGCGGGAGCAGCAGTTTCAGGCATTGTGGAAGCAGTTCTACCTGACGCTGGAGATCAAGGCTCGCCACAACGAAAAATGCCGCATGACCCACTGCCCCAAGCGCTTTTGGGCCGATATGGTGGAGATGAAAGATGAATTTTAACAAAAACGTTGCATCTGCGGCGTTGCAACCCCCAAAACCTATGGTATACTATAAGAGATATCCGGCAGGCCTTCTGCCGAACACTCCCGCACTGCTGCGGGGCAACACAAAAGGAGTATTGTAGCGTTATGGTTCGCATTACTATGGAAGACGGCGGCATCATCGACATCGAGCTGAACGAGGAAGTTGCCCCCATCACCTGTGAGAATTTCAAAAAGCTGGTCAAGGAGGGCTTTTACAACGGCCTGACCTTCCACCGCGTGATCCCCGGCTTTATGATCCAGGGCGGCTGCCCGCTGGGCAACGGCACTGGCGGCCCCGGCTGGAACATCAAGGGCGAGTTTGCTGCAAACGGCGTGAACAATCCGCTCAAGCACACCCGCGGCGTCATCAGCATGGCACGCGCCATGAACCCCAATAGCGCAGGCAGCCAGTTCTTCATCATGCATCAGGATGCACCTCATCTGGACGGCCAGTACGCTGCCTTTGGCAAGGTGGTTGCAGGCATGGACGTTGTGGATAAGATCGCAGCAGTCCGCACCGACTGGAACGACAAGCCCACCACCCCGGTCAAGATGAAGACTGTGGAGATCATTGAGGGCTGAATTTCAAACCTAAAAAAATCCCGACACCTTGCGGTGCCGGGATTTTTTTGTTTTTGTTGATGCTTGTTTTTAGCAGCCTTCCTTTTCGGCCAGCTTGCGGCCCATGAGCACGCCCATGACCGAAGCCATCATCAGGCCGCGGGTCCAGCCGGAGGAGTCGCCCAGACAGTGCAGGCCCTTGATGTTGGTGTCAAGGTTCTCGTCCATCTTCACCTTGTTGGAGTAGAACTTCAGCTCCGGGCTGTACAGCAGGGTCTCGTTGGCGGCAAAGCCGGGCACCACCATATCCAGCATCTTGATGAACTCAATGATGTTGGTCATGGCGCGGTAGGGCATGGCGGCGGTAATGTCGCCTGCCACGGCATCCTTCAGGGTGGGCTTCACGTTGGACTGTGCCAGCTCCTTCTGCCATGTGCGCTTGCCGTCCAGAATGTCGCCGTAGCGCTGCACCATGATGTGGCCTGCGCCCAGCATGTTGGTCAGCTCGCCCACCTTCTGTGCGTAGGCAATGGGCTGGTTGAAGGGCTCGGTAAAGTTGTGGGAGACCAGAATCGCAAGGTTGGTGTTCTCGCTCTTTTTCTCCTTGAAGCTGTGGCCGTTGACCACGGCAAGGTCGTTGTCGTAGTTTTCCTGCGCCACAAAGCCGCCGGGGTTCTGGCAGAAGGTGCGCACCTTGTTCTTCCAGGGCTTGGGGTAGCCAATGAGCTTGGACTCATACAGCACCTTGTTCACCTTTTCCATGACCTCGTTGCGGCACTCCACGCGCACACCGATGTCCACGGTGCCGGGCTTGTGGGCAATGTGGTGCTCGGCGCAGATCTTTTCCAGCCAGTCTGCACCGCGGCGGCCGGTGCCAATGACCACGGTATCCGCATACACAGGCCGGACCTGATCGCCGTCCTTCAGCAGTACGCCCTTGCACTCCTCATTCTCAAGGATGATGTTCTCGCACTCGGTATTGAACAGCATCTCCACGCCGTTGTCGGCCAGATAGTTCTGGATGGCCAGATACAGCTGCTGCGCCTTCTCGGTGCCCAGATGGCGGATCGGGCAGTCCACCAGCTTCAGGCCGGCATGGATGGCGTTCTTGCGGATCTCCTTGATCTCCTCGCCAGTGTAGATGCCCTCCACATGGGGGTCTGCGCCGAACTCAAGATAGATCTTGTCGGTGTAGTCGATAAGCTCCTGTGCAAACTCCTCTCCGATCAGGGTGGGCAGGTCGCCGCCCACCTCATAGGAGAGGCTCAGCTTGCCATCCGAGAAGGCACCTGCACCGGAAAAGCCGGTGGTGATGGCGCAGGTGGGGCGGCAGTTGACGCAGTGGCCAACCTCCGCCTTGGGGCAGTGGCGCTTTTCCACGGGCTTGCCCTTTTCCACCAGCAGCATCTTCTTTTTGCTGCCGTGGCGCAGCAGCTCCACAGCGGTAAAAATGCCAGCCGGGCCGGCACCGACAATGATCAGATCATACTTTTCCATTTCTCTTTTATCCTTTATATGATTTTTATTTGCTCAAGCTTGGCTCAAGCTTGCATGATAAGACTGACGGCCTCGCCCTCTCCGTCACGGCTTACGCCGTTCCACACTCCCCCTTTTGTCGCTACGCGACATCTTCCCCCGGCGCGGGGGAAGTCTTTCCTCAAAGGGAGAGGCCTTGGCAAAGAGATGAACCTTGCGTGGACCGCCAAGGGCTCCCACTTTGGGGGAGCTGGCGAGCAGAGCGAGACTGAGATGGCAAGCCCGTTAATCTTTCTCGTTCTCCTGTTCCACAGTGGCGCTCTCGTCCACCTCATCCAGCTCCACAGCGCTGGCCTCGGCATCGGTGCGGGTCACATCCGGGGCGACCACGCCGTCGCCGTTCAGGTCTTCACCGGTCAGGGACTCCAGCATGGACTGGGTCTCCGGGTGCAGTTTGGCAAAACGGCGCACGGCCAGCACCGTGTACAAGGCGCTGAGCAGGTTGATGGAACCCTCCACGATCAGGATGATGCCAATGGCCATGACCAGCGTTTCCATGGTGCCGAAGGGGTTCAGGATCATGATAACGCCCAGCACCACGCTGAGCACCGGCAGCAGCAGAAAGCTCTTCCAGCTGGAATAGCCGCAGCGGCGCAGGTCCAGTGCGTTCTGCACACGACTGATGCTGTCAAAGATCACGAACAGGCCGAACACGATGGGCAGGATACTCACCACGATGTCGCTGCGCAGGATCAGGAACGCACCCAATGCCAGACAGATGATGCCGGAGATCAGGGTGAGCTGGCTCTGGAACACACCGCGTTCCACCACAAAATAGCGGATGAGCTGCACCGCCGCGCAGGCCAGCACCACAGCGCCCAGCGCATAGCACACGATGTTCAGGGCCGTGGTGGGCTTCATGAGCAGAAAAACGCCCAGACCCAGATACAGCGCACTCATGAGCACCAGATTCCATTTGAGCTTTTTTACCATAGAGATCACGTTCCTTTCCTTTGCAGGGACAGTTTTTCACGCCCCTCATTCGGCAGGGGAATACATGGGGGCAATGATGTTTTTGTTGATGCGGGCGTAGAAGCCAAGGCTCAGCAGGATACTGACGATCTCAGCGATGAGGAAGGCCCACCAGACATTGTTGACATTGCCGGTCTGTGCCAGCAGCCATGCGGCCGGCAGCAGCACGAACAGCTGACGGCAGACCGAAACGATCAGGCTGAACACACCGTTGCCCAGTGCCTGAAACACCGAGCTGAGCACGATGCTGGCACCCGCCAGCAGGAAATGCAGGCAGATGATGCGCATGGCCGGGATACCAATGTCCAGCATGGCATCACTGGCTGCAAAGATGCCCAGCACCTTATCCGGTGCGAACTGGAACATGCAGAAACCAATGAGCATGATGCACTCGGCATAGCAGACTGCCAGCTTGATGGTTTTTTTCACGCGGTCCGGTCTGCGGGCACCGTAGTTGTAGCTGATGATGGGCACCATGCCGTTGTTCAAGCCAAAGATGGGCATGAACACGAAGCTCTGCAGCTTGAAGTACACACCGAACACCGCCACCGCCGTGGCCGAGAAGGTCATGAGGATCAGGTTCATGCCAAAGGTCATCAGGCTGCCCACGCACTGCATGGCAATGCTGGGCAGGCCCACCGTGTAGATGCGGCCAATGGCCTTTGCACTGGGGCGGAAGCCCTTGAAGCCGATCTGGATATCCGGGTTCCTGTTCAGGTTGAAGAACAGGGTCATGCCTGCGCCGCAGAACTGGCCGATGACCGTTGCCACAGCCGCACCGGTGGTACCACTGAGGGCCTCACCGCAGTAACCAAAGATGAAAATGGGGTCCAGAATGATGTTCACCACTGCACCCACCAGCTGACTGATCATGCTCAGGTAGGTGCGGCCGGTAGCAGCCAGCAGCTTTTCGCCCATGGTCTGGGTGAAAAGGCCCAGGCTGAAGATGCAGCACACCGAAAGATACTGGATGCCCTGCTGCGCAATCGCCGCATCACTGGTCTGTGCATAGAAATAGGGCTTCATGCAGGTAAGGCCAATGACGAGGAACACCACGAAGCTGCACAGCGAAAGAAAGATGCCGTTTTTCGCCGTGGCATTGGCGCGGTGCTGGTTCTTTTCGCCCAGACTTTTGGACAGCATGGCGTTCACGCCTACGCCGGTGCCCACGCCCACAGCGATCATCACATTCTGCAGCGAGAAGGCGAGGGACACAGCGGTGAGGGCGCTTTCACTCACATGGGACACGAACACCGAGTCCACCACGTTGTAAAGCGCCTGCACCAGCATGGAGATCATCATGGGCACGCTCAGCTTGACCAGCAGAGGGTTGATCTCCATGGTGCCCATAATGTTTTCCCGCGTTTGGGCGGGAGAGGTTTGGGGTTGCTTTGTTTCCACGTTTGCTCCTTTTTACATTGGGATTCAGGTGATATGGCAAGGCCGCTGCCGAATAACTCCTTCCGTCATCGCTGCGCGATGCCGCCTTCCTCAATGAGGGAGGCATTGGCAAAATCAGAAACTTCATTATACTGCCAAAGGCTCCCTCTCCGAGGGAGCTGGCACGGCGGGAGCCGTGACTGAAGGAGTAAAACAGTCGCCGTTGCCCGAAACGTGGGCAGGGTGCCGGAGCACCCTACCCACGAATCATCGCTGTTTTATTTTGAAGTGCCCGGGCGGTCAGCCAAGGTTCTTCTCCTTGGCGGCGGCTGCGTCCAGAATCATCTTCACGCAGGTCTCGCGGCCCAGAGCAGCGTTGATGGCCAGATCACAGTTGTGGGCATCACCCCAGCGGTTCTGGGTGTAGTAGTTGTAGTAGGCAGAACGGTTGCGGTCGGTCTTTTCCACCTCGTCCTTGATGCCCTTTTCGTCCTTGGCCTTGACCAGAGGATTGATCTTTGCGTATTCCAGCCGCCACTCCTTGGGGGCGTACACGAACACGCGCAGCACATCCTTGCGCTCACGCAGCACATAGTCGCCGCAGCGGCCCAGGATCACGCAGGGGCCTTCCTCGGCCAGCTGCTTGATGATGCGGCTCTGAAGAATGAACACCTGATCGCCCAGCGGCAGCTCATTGCCCATGGTGTACAGACTGTACAGCAGGCTGTGGGTATGCCGTTTTTCACTGGCGGCAACAGCTTCTTCCGAAAGACCGGAGTGCTTTGCTGCCATGGTGATCAGCTCTTTGTCGTAAAGCTTGATGCCCAGCGCATTTGCCACATCTTCAGCGATGTAGCGGCCGCCCGTGCAGTATTCACGTCCCAAAGTGATGATCGTCTTTGCCATAATGTGTTCCTCCTATGTCTTGATCTATAGCCCAAAGGCTTTGGGTCTGGCCGGTCATTCCGCCGGCTTTTCCTGTGCCTGGGAAACAGGTTGCTCCGGCGTGGGGCGCGGCTTTGGCAGCCGCACCTCCGCCACGCGCATGGCACCGGTCTGGTCCACTGCATACACGCTGCAGCGGCAGCCTGCGGCCATGATCTTTTCCGGGAAGCGGATGCCGCCCTCCGGCGTGCGCTCCATCCGGCAGAAGCTGCGGTGGGCGGTGGTGGCGTGGGCCACACCGTCGTGGCACGCACAGGCCACCCAGCCGGAAAAGCCTTCCGGCAGCGGGTCCTTCACACCGCGCTGCTCAAAATAGTAAACGTCTGCCGTCTCGCCGGGCACCAGCTCGCAGCGCATCCGCAGCGGACGGTTGGCGGCAATATCGCGGGGTTTTGCCCGCAGTGCGATGGCGCGCCCGGTAAAGTACCGCATAAAGTCCACCAATGCCATGGTGCAGTTCACTGCGCCGTTGGAATCTGCGGTGGGGTCGTTCAGCAGCACATAATCTGCCATTACGGCATCGTCGTGGCCAAAGCCGCGCAGGCCCATCCAGACCCGCACCGGGTCCCGCTGGCCGCGGATGCGCCGCTCCACCTGCACTGCCACACAGCAGTCATCGTGGATCTGGGCACGCAGGTCGGCAAGGTCCATCCATGCCTGCCAGCAGGGGTAGCCGCAGCAGCCGGCGGCAGCAGCCGCAAAGGCCGCATTGGCGGTGGTGCTGTGGGCCATGTCCTCCATCACATAAGCCACTTCTTCGGGCAGGACATCCTCGCCCCAGCAGTTCATCAGTGCCGCCATGACCAGCGGCAGATCCATGGTGCGCCCAAAGCTGGGATCGTGGGCCGCAAGGCAGTATTCCGGCAGATAGAGCTGCCGGTTCAGCGGGTGGCCGTTGTGCTTCTCCCACGCCAGCGGCCGCACTGCCGCGGCCAGCAGGCGCACTGCGGGCGAGACCTTGTCATCGTTGGTGGAAAGGTTCACCTGCAGCTGCACGCCGGTGCCGCCGCCGGGCGTTGCCACGGTCACGGTATCGCCCATGAGGAAGATCATGCCGTCGTCACTCTGGGAATTGCAGCTGCAGCGGGGGTAGCCCGGTGCCCACTTGCCAAAGCTCATCCAGCCGGTCCAGTTTCCTCCGGCATATACCCGGCAGCGCACCTCCACCATGGTGTTGTGGGGCGCAAAGGCGTTCCAGCTGACATTCAGGTTGCAGAAGGCCGGCATGGCAAATTCCGGCGTGGTGTAGCTGCCGTATTGCAGGCAGCGGCCCGCCACGCTGTCCAGCACCAGCGCGCCGCCGTCCAGCGCCACATTGTCCAGCTGCCCGCGGGAGAAGGTCTCGGTGCCCTGCAAAACCAGATTATTCCGTTGTTCCATGGAGCACCTCTCCTTTGCGGAAGTTCAAATTTACTCTTCGGTGTCGTCGGTGCTTTCGCCGTAGTCCTCTTTGAGGGCGGCTTCCAGCTCGGCATCCTTCATTTTGCGGATGCTCTCCTCAATGTGGAACACCTTTTCAATATCGCCGTAGATGATCTGGCAGGATACTTCGGTCACGAACCAGAAACCGAAGATCAGCATGAGCAGCAGGCCCAGCGGCATGCACAGGATCACCACGCCCCAGAACAGGATCTGCACGATGGCAGCCGCCAGTGCGTGGGGCAGGAACGCGATCATGCAGTTGATGCTGTTTTTCACGGTCAGGCTGAAGGGCTGATCCAGCAGCACGATCTGCGGCCACATGTAGGCGAACAGCATCTGGAAGATGAGCAGGTTCAGCACCGTGGCCACCCACAGTGGCACGCCCACATTGGTGCCCTTGCTCAGCATATTGAAGCAGAAATACACAAGGAAGATCTGCGCCGTGACCACCACACAGTAGAAGATGCCCGGCGCAATGCTGGCCTTGAAGTTGCGCTTGAAGGCACGGCGATAGGTCACCCACCAGTAACCGGCTTCGTCACGCAGGGCACGCAGCACGGTATCGTACATGCCGGCCAGCGCAGGCCCGGCCAGAATGCCGCCCACCGCAGCGCTGATAAGCATGACCGGCAGGCTGTTTGCCAGAAAGCCGATGTACACCAGACAGATCACCGGCAGAAAGCCGATGCAGGCCAGCAGGTTTGCAAGGAACATGCCGTTCATATCACGGCCCACAAGCTCAAAAAAGCGGCCTATGCCGGTCTTGCGGGGAGCATCCTTTTCAACGCCCTTACCGGCCTTGAAGTCATTTGCGGAAGGAAACAAACCCATGTTCGTATGGTACCTCTCTTCATCCATTGGGCCGGCAAAAAGCATTTCGTGCAGAAAGTGCCATTGTGCTGGCTTTACAACTATAAATATACCCGCATTTTGTCAATTTTGCAAGACCGCAGATCCTCCGATTTGTAAAAAAAGTGTTATTTCTCCCCTTTTTACAAAAAGTGTGATACAATGACAATGGCATATTTTGCCGAAGGGAGGAAAACACAATGAGTATTTTTCGCACGATTGCGATGTTTATCTACTTATTTGGTTATATGATCGTCCATTATGGCGTGCTGCGCCGGGCGGAACGCGCTCTGGCTGCAGGCGACATGCAGCTGGTGGAAGAGCTCGTCAACAAGCATATCCCGCACTGGAGCCGGGGCATTTTAAAGGTGACCGGCGTTTCCCTGAGCGTGGAGGGCCTTGAGAATATCCCCAAAGATACGGCCTGCGTGTTCGTGGGCAACCACCGCAGCTACTACGACATCCCGCTTTTGCTGGCCAGTCTGGATAAGCCCCACGGCATCCTTGCCAAGGAAGAGCTGGAAAAGATCCCGCTGCTGAACCGCTGGATGAAGCTGCTGGGCTGCGTGTTCGTGCAGCGCGACGACCTGCGGGCATCCGTGCGCGCCCTGAACGACGCCACTGCCATTGTGGAGAGCGGCAAGAGCTTCGTCATTTTCCCGGAGGGCACCCGCTACAAGGGAGAAGAGGGCGGTGCCGGTGAGTTCAAGGCCGGTGCATTCCGCATTGCCGTCAAGACCGGCGCACCGGTGGTTCCGGTGGCCATCACCGGTGCACGTGCCCTGTTTGAGAGCAATGGAAACCTGTGCCATCCGGGCAGCGTGCATATCAAGGTGCTGCCGCCCATTCGGACCGAAGGCATGAGCAAGGCCGAGCAGAAGCAGCTTCCGGACGCTGTGCGTCAGGCCATTCTGGCACAGCTGTAAATCAAAACTTGGAGGAAACTGCCCCATGGCAAGCTACCGTTACGAACGCGATATCGACCCCAAAGACCTCCAGCCCCGCAAACAGCGCCAGTACACCCGCAAGGAACGCTGGGCCAACTGGTGGGACTACAATCTCAAGTGGGTCATCATCATCGGCATCATCGTGGTGTTCTTCGGCTACAACTTCATCGGGCAGTATTTCTTTACCGTCCATGCAGACTATAACGTGGCCGTGGTGGCACCCCACTACCTGCCGGAAGCCACCCAGACCGCCCTGCAGGACACCCTTGCCGCCTACGGCGAAGACCGGAACGGCGACGGCAAGGTGGTGGTAAAGCTGAACCTCTACACCATGGACTTTGGCAACGAGGACTCGGATGCCTACCTTGACATGGCAGGCACCACCAAGCTTTCCACCGACATTCAGGGCGCGCTGAGCTCCATCTTCATCCTGTACGACCCAGCCGGGTTCCAGCAGACCACCGGCACCCTGCGCTACCTTGACGGCAGCCTGCCACAGTCCGACGCAGACAGTGACTGGTGGAACATGGTCTACCGCTGGACCGACTGTCCGGTGCTGACCGGCCTTGATCTGGGCGATTACGCTTCTGATGCTGTGCAGAGCGAAAGCGGCTCCAGTCAGGAGCTGATGAGCCGGTACTATATCGGCATCCGCGGCGCATGGAACAAGGACTCCGCCGACCTGCTTGAGGGCGGCGAAGAACTGTGGAACAAGCTGACCGCCGGGGCTGTTTCCACTGCCCGTGCAGAGGGCTGAGCTATGCGGTTCCGGGTAAAGCGCGGCGGGCCTGCCGCCGGGTTCACATTTGACCGCACAGCAAAGCCGGTGCAAAGGCCAGAGCCGGAAAAGCCGGTCTCCCTTGCACAGGCGCTGGATAATCCCTATGGGAGATATTACGGCAAAGCAAGGAGCCGGGAAGAGCTTTTGGCAAAGCGGCACGATTGAAAATGGCCGCCGCGTTCGCTTTGGCCATCGTTAGAGGAAATAATATTTTTATATTTGTATCTCCGAAACGACTGCGGTCGTTTCGGAGATACTTTTTCACGGGAAAGGTCGTGACGGCAAACGGCATTTCTATGCATTTCCCGGTTTCGGCCTTCTCTGTGAAACTGTGTTTGGAGCGGACCGCAGGCCGCGACAAACACGAAAAATAAAAATAGCATTTCCGCTAAATATGCCCAGAGCGTAGCGGAGGGCATTTAAAATGGTCAACACCTTTGCAATTTTCGTCTTTTTACAAGGGGCTGATTTGAAATATTCTCCCCTTTGAAACGCCGGAGGTTTTGTTGTTTCTCCGTCCCAGTTATGGTATACTTACTGGGTATCTATTATCTTGATGGTATTTACCATACATACAAAAGGATGTGAACCCATGGACGCACTGGAACAGGCGCGCGCTGAGATCGACACGGTGGATGCCCAGCTGGCTGCGCTGTTTGAGCGGCGGATGGCCGCCGTGCTGCAGGTGGCCGAATACAAAAGAGCCCATGGCCTGCCCGTTTACGATGCCGCCCGCGAGACGGCAGTGCTGGAAAAGGCTGCGGCCCGCATTCAGGACCCGGCCCTGCGGCCCTACTATAAAGACCACGTGCAGAACCTGATGGACGTGGCAAAGCAGTACGAAGCCGTGGTGCTGAGCCAAAACCGCGCCGCCTATCAGGGCGTGGAGGGCGCTTTTGCCCACATTGCCCTCCGGGCGCTGTTCCCCCACGCCGAGGCTGTGAGCTATCCCACCTGGGACGAGGTGTTTGACGCGGTGGAACGCGGCGATGCTGCCCGGGGCGTCGTTCCCTTTGAGAACAGCCATGCGGGCGATGTTTCCGCCGTGCTGGATCTGTGCTATAACCATCCGGCGCTGTGGGTGGTGGATGTGTACGATCTGCCCATCTCCCAGAATCTTCTGGTGCTGCCGGGCACAAAGCTCGACCAGATCAAAAGCGTCTACAGCCACCAGCAGGCCATCGCCCAGAGCGAGACCTTTTTAAGGCAGTTCGGCCTGCCCGCCACCGCCATGGCCAACACCGCCATGGCCGCAAAGTTCGTGGCCGAAAGCGGCGACGCCTCCAAAGCGGCCATTGCAAGCGTGGAGACGGCGGCACTGTACGGGCTGGAGGTGCTGGTGCCCAGCATCAACACCGACGGCGACAACACCACCCGCTTTATCGTGCTCAGCCGCGAAAAGCCCACCGGCGGCAACCGGTTCTCGCTGCTGTTCACGGTGGACAACAAGCCCGGCAAGCTGGGCGAGGTGATCCAGATCATCGGTGCCAGCGGCTTCAATATGGAGTCCATCAAGAGCCGGCCCATGCCTCATGTGCCGTTTGAATACTATTTTTACGTGGAGCTGGTGGGCGACCCCACCGCCGACGAGACCGCCGCGCTGCTGCGCGAGCTTGACCGCACCTGCCGTACCGTGCGGCTGTTAGGAGTGTATACCAAATGAGTGAATTTATCGGAACCAAGCTGACCATGAATCTGGGCGAGCGCAGCTATGACATCATCGTCAAGAGCGGCTCGCTGGAAAACCTGTACCAGTTCGCCCGGCTGGACCGCCGGGTGGCCGTTGTGACCGACAGTGGTGTGCCCGCACAGTACGCCCAGATGGTGGCCGACCAGTGCAAGGATGCCCACATCATCACGGTGCCGCAGGGCGAAGCCAGCAAGAGCTTTAAAATTCTGGAATCCGTCCTCAAGCAGATGCTGGAATTCGGCATGGGCCGCGGCGATCTGGTAATCGCCGTGGGCGGCGGCGTGGTGGGCGATCTGGCCGGTTTTGCCGCTTCCATCTACATGCGGGGCATCGACTTCATCAACTGCCCCACCACCACCCTTTCCATGATCGATTCCTCCATCGGCGGCAAGACCGCCGTGGATCTGGGCGATACCAAAAACATCGTGGGTGCCTTCTGGCAGCCCAAGCTGGTCATCGTGGATCCGGACACCCTTGCCACCCTGCCCCGCCGCCACTTCATCAACGGTCTGGCAGAAGCCGTCAAGGCAAGCCTGCTGGCAGACCCCGAGCTGTTCGCGATCTTTGAAAATGGCGATGTGGATGCCCAGATCGGCGAGATCATCTGCCGCAGCCTGCGGTTCAAGAAGAACATCGTGGAGCAGGACGAGACTGAGCAGGGCATGCGCAAGGCGCTCAACTTCGGCCACACCATCGGCCACGGCATCGAGGCCGTCAAGGGCATCAAGGGCCGCCGCACCGTGGGCCTTTACCACGGCGAGTGCGTGGCGCTGGGCATGCTGCCCATGATCGAATCCAAGGCACTGCAGAAGCGGGTGCGCGCGGTGTACCGCCGCCTCGGCCTGCCCACCCGCACTACTTATGATAAGGAAAAGGTGCTGGCAGAGATGCTGCACGACAAAAAGGCACAGAGCGGCCAGATCACCATTATCAAGGTGCCGGGTCTGGGCTGCTGGCGCGCCGAGACCATCCCGGTGGAGGGCCTGCGTCCCCTGCTGGGCATTGAGGAGTAAGCCATGAAAAATACATTCGGCAGCGACCTTTCGCTGACCATTTTTGGCGAGAGCCATGGCCGCGCCATCGGCGCGGTGTTGGACGGCATGGCCGCAGGCGTGCCGGTGGACGAGGCATTTCTTGCCGCCTGCATGGACAAGCGCCGTGCCCGGGGCGACGGCCTGTCCACTCCCCGGGTGGAGGCAGATGCCGTGCAGCTGCTGTCCGGCGTGATGAACGGCCGCACCACCGGCACCGCCATTGCCCTGATGATCGAAAACCAGAACACCCGCAGCGGCGACTATGCCAAAACAGCTGACCTGCTGCGGCCCGGCCACGCGGATTACACTGCCTACGCCAAGTACCACGGCTATCAGGATGCCCGGGGCGGCGGTCACTTTTCGGGCCGCGTCACCGCCGCGCTGGTGGCGGGCGGCGCTTTGGTGCTGGGAGCCCTGAACCGGGCCGGGATCGAGATCGTGACGCACATCGGGCGGTGTGCCGGGATCGGCGATATCCCCTTTGCGCTGGACGATCCCGCCGCGCTGGCGGCGCAGGCCGAGGCACTGCTGAATCAGTCCGAGGGCTTTGCCCTGCTGGACGGCAGTGTGGAGGAACCCATGAAAGCCGCCATCCGTGCCGCCGGTGCCGAGGGCGACAGTGTGGGCGGCGTGCTGGAGACCGCCATTCTGGGCCTGCCCGCAGGCGTGGGTGAACCCTATTTCGACAGCGTGGAGAGCAAGCTCGCTCACCTGGCCTTCTCCATCCCGGCGGTCAAGGGTATCGAGTTTGGCTCCGGCTTCGGCTTTGCGGACCAGAAGGGCTCGGAGGCCAACGATGCCTTCCGGATGCAGGGAGAGCGCATCGTCACCGCCACAAACCACAATGCGGGCCTGAACGGCGGCATCTCCAACGGGATGCCCGTGGTGTTCCGCACGGCGGTCAAGCCTACCCCCAGCATCTACAAAACGCAGGACACGGTGGACTATATGGCAAAGAAGGACGCGGAGCTGTCCATTCAGGGCCGCCACGACCCCTGCATCGTGCCCCGGGCCGCCATTGTGCAGACCTGCGCCGCCGCACTGGCCGTGGGCGACCTGCTCACCGCAAAATACGGCATGGCCTGGATGGAGGACCCCACCGGCTACCGCAAGGAGGTGCTGTAAATGGAATACGGACTCATCGGCGGGCGGCTGGGCCACTCCTACTCCAAGGTCATCCACGAGATGCTCTGCGGCTACCGGTACGACCTGTGCCCCCTGCCCACGGAAGAGGAAGTCCGGGCCTTTATGACCCGGCGGCAGTTCAGGGCCATCAATGTCACCATCCCCTATAAGCTGGTGGTCATGGAGTACTGCTCCTACATCGACCCCCACGCCAAGGCCATCAACGCCGTGAACACCATCGTCAACAGGAACGGCCTGCTCTACGGCTACAACACCGATTACCCCGGCTTCTCTTACCTGTGCGATGCACACGGGGTGGAGTTCAAGGACAGGACGGTGCTCATTCTGGGCACCGGCGGCACCCACAACACCACCTGGGCCGTGGCCCATGACCGGGGCGCGAAACAGATCTATACCGTCAGCCGCCATCCCGACCCCGAAAAGGGAGAGCTGAACTATGAACAGGCCCTGACTACCGGGGCGCAGATCATCATCAACACCACGCCGGTGGGCATGTACCCCAATGTGGGCGTGAGCGCCCTGGATATCACCTCCATGCCCGGGCTGGAAGCCGTGATCGATGTCATCTATAATCCCGATAAGACCGAGCTCATCCTCCGGGCCCAGGAGCTGGGGGTGCCCGTTGCCGTCGGCGGTCTGGAGATGCTGGTGGCGCAGGCTGTGTACGCGGCAGAATTTTTCCTCGACCGCAAGTTTGAGGATGCAGGTGCCGAGATCGCCCATGTGACCAGTGAGCTGCGGCGGGAACAGCTGAACATTGCCCTCATCGGGATGCCCTCCTCGGGCAAATCCACCCTGGGCCGCGCTCTGGCGGAACGGCTGGGCAAGCGGTTCGTGGATCTGGACGAGGAGATCGTCAAGGCCGACGGCCGGAGCATCCCGGACATCTTTGCCGCTGAGGGGGAGGCAGGCTTCCGGAAGCTGGAGGCCGCGCAGACCGCCCGCTTTGCCCGGGAGAACCGGCAGGTCATCTCCTGCGGCGGCGGCGTGGTCAAAGACCCGGCAAACCTCCGGGCGCTCCACGCCAACGGCATCGTGCTCTTCATCGACCGGCCGCTGGAGGATCTGCTGGTGGGCGGCTACCGGCCCCTTTCCACCAGCCCCGAGGCCCTGAAAGTCATGGAAGCCCAGCGCCGCCCGCTCTATCTGGCGGCAGCGGATGCCGTGATCCCCAACAAGACCACCCCTGCGGATGCCGTGACGGCGGCAATGGAGGCGCTGGATGAAATTTTTAGTCATTAACGGTCCCAACCTCAATCTGACTCAGTTCACGGAGCCGGGTATGGAGGGGCAGATCGATTTCAATACACTGCTGGATTATATCGAGGCGGGCTGTGCCCAGATGGATGTTCAGGTGGACTTTTTCCAGTCCAACCACGAGGGCGACCTCATCGATGAGATCCAGTCGGCGGCAGGCCGGGCCGATGGCATCATCCTCAACCCGGGCGGCTACGCCTATTACAGCGTGGCCATTCTGGAAGCGCTGCAGGTGTGCGGCGTGCCCGCCGTGGAAGTGATGCTGGCCGACCCCAGCGGCAAGGAGCCCTTCCGCAGCGTGGATGTGGTCTCCTTTGGCTGTCAGGGCCGCTTTGCAGGCGAGGGGGTCAGCGGATATCTTCATGCCTGCGCCTACCTTGTGCAGCTGCTCCGGCTGGATGGCGGTGCGCAGACGCATCTGGTGCAGTAACAACCCTCTCAGTCTCGCATTCGCTCGCCAGCTCCCCCGAAGGGGGAGCCCTTGGCAAGTAGGGCAGGCTGTGCAGCAAAACTAAAAGCATAGAGACAAAACAGAAGGGAAAAGAAACAAGATGATTATTTCGACCAAAAAAGGCACCCCCAAGGAAGAGCTGGAAAAGATCGTAGACAAATTCGAGAAGCAGGGCCTGGATGTGACCCTGATCACCGGCAAGGATTACAATGTGTTCGGTCTGGTGGGCGATACCACCAAGATCGATGAGCGCGACGTGCTGGCCAACCCCTGGATCGACAACGTCACCCGCGTGTCCGCCCCCTATAAGCGGGCCAACCGCCTGTTCCACCCCGCCGATTCCATCATCGACTGCGGCGGCGTGAAGATCGGCAGGGGCGAGAAGATCGCCGTGATGGCAGGCCCCTGCAGCATCGAGGGCGAGGAGCAGGCACTGCGCATTGCCAACGGCGTAAAGGCGGGCGGTGCAAGCCTGTTCCGCGGCGGCGCTTATAAGCCCCGCACCTCTCCCTACTCCTTCCAGGGTCTGGAGACCGAGGGCATCCTCGATATGGTCAAGGCACGGGAGGCCACCGGAATGCCCATCGTGTCCGAGCTGATGAGCGAGGACCGCATCCCCGAGTTTGAGGAATATGTGGACGTGGTGCAGATCGGTGCCCGCAACATGCAGAATTTCCAGCTGCTCAAGGCCGTGGGCAAGATGCACAAGCCTGTTCTGCTCAAGCGCGGCCTGTGCAACACCATCGAGGAGTGGATCATGTCCGCAGAGTACATCATGGCCGGCGGCAACGAGCAGGTCATTCTCTGCGAGCGGGGCATCCGCACCTTTGAAAAATACACCCGCAACACCCTCGACCTCTCCGCTGTGCCCATCATCCACGAAAAGACCCATCTGCCCATCATCGTGGACCCCAGCCACGCCACCGGCAAGGCCAATCTGGTGGAGCCGATGATGATCGCTGCTGTGGCCGCCGGTGCCGACGGTCTGGAGGTGGAAGTCCACTATGATCCCCGCCACGCCTGGAGCGATGGCGCACAGTGCCTGACCCCGGATGCCTTTGCACAGGCCATGGCAAAGTGCCGTCAGGTCGCATGGGCCATTGGCCGGGATATGTAACACGATGAACGGCCTCACCCTCTCAGTCAAAGCCTGACGGCTTTGCCAGCTCTCCCAAAGGGAGAGCCTCTGGCGAAACCACAGACCTTGCGGTGGACTGCCAAGGCCTCGCCCTTTGGGAGAGGTGGCAGCGCAAAGCGCTGACGGAGAGGGCGAGCCAGGTAAAGTAACACGATGAACATTACGATAAAATCAAGCCGGACGGTGGGCGGCAACATCGCCGCGCCGCCCAGCAAAAGCATGGCCCACCGGGCGGTGCTCTGCGCGGCGCTGGCAAAGGGGACCTCCCATCTCCATCATCTTGCTTTCAGCAAGGATATCTCCGCCACGCTGGGCGCGGCGGGCCGACTGTGCGCCCGTGTCACCACCGGTGAAAACGACGCGGTGGTGGAGGGGCTGGGCCGCTTTCTGCCGGTTGATGCCCCCGTGGACTGCTGTGAGAGCGGCAGCACCCTGCGCTTCCTCATCCCGCTGGCCAGCCTGACCGGGCAGGAAGTGACTTTTACAGGCCGTGGGCGGCTGATGGAGCGGCCCCAGTCGGTCTACAAAACGCTGTATCAGCAGCAGGGCCTGCGTTTTGAGCAGGACGCGGACCGCCTGACCGTGGAAGGTGCCCTGACGCCGGGCGAATACGAGCTGGCGGGCAACGTGTCCAGCCAGTTCATCAGCGGGCTGCTGTTTGCCCTGCCCCTGCTGGGCGGCACCAGCACCCTGCACCTCATCCCGCCTGTGGAGAGCCGGAGCTACATCGATATGACCCGCGCGGTGCAGCACGCCTTTGGCGTGGAGAGCCGCTGGCTGGATGAGAACACGCTGGAAATTCCCGGCGGGCAGCACTATCTTCCCGGTGATTACACCGTGGAGGGCGATTACAGCCAGGCGGCTTTTCCTGCCGTGCTGGGCGCTGTGACCGGCGGGGTGGCCATCACCGGCCTGTCTGAGGAGACCTTGCAGGGCGATGCGGCCATTCTGGAGATCCTCAGGCGGTGCGGTGCAAGATTCACCCGCACCGGGCAGGGCGTGGTGTTTGAAAAGGCCCCGCTCCACGGAACGGACATCGACCTTGCCGACTGCCCCGACCTGGGCCCCGTGCTGATGGTGCTGGGCCTGCTGTGTGAGGGCACCACAGTCATCCGCAATGCCGAGCGTCTCCGCATCAAAGAGAGTGACCGCATCGAGGCCATGGAGACCGAGCTGCGGGCCTGCGGCGGGCAGCTGGAGAGCGAGGGCGGCACCATTACCATCCATGGCTGTGCCGGCGCGCTCCATGCCCCGGAGCAGCCGCTCTCCGGCCACAACGACCACCGCGTGGTGATGAGCCTTGCAGTGCTGGCGCTGGCCGCCGGGCTGGCCCTGCCCATCAGCGGGGCCGAGGCCATTGCCAAGAGCTGGCCGGATTTTCTGGAAGCCATTAAGCCTTTGGGCGCGGAGGTGGAACATGTTGGATAAATCAAAGCGTTATCTCATTGTGGGCCTGGGCCTGCTGGGCGGCAAGTACGCCTTGGAGCTGAGCAGGGCCGGGTTCCATGTGGATGGCATCAACCGCAGCGAGGGCCATCTGCAGTATGCCCTCGACCACGGCTATATCGCCAGCGGCAAGACCTACGATTTTGAGGATCTGGTGCGTCAGGCCGATCATATCATCTTTGGCTTGTACCCCACGGCCCTGCTCGAGTGGTTCCGGACTTACGGCCACCTGCTGAAGGAGGGCTGCATCTTTACCGATGTGTCGGGCGTAAAGACCGGTCTGGTGGAGCCCATTCAGGCCATGTGCAGGCCGGGCGTGGAGTTCATTGCCAGCCACCCCATGGCGGGCCGTGAGACTTCCAGCGTGGAGCACGCCGCCGAGGTGAATTTTGCCCCGGCCAACTTCATTGTGACCCCCACGGACAGGAACACCCCGGAGGCCGTTCAGTGGGCCAGGGAGCTGGCCGAGGTGCTGGGCTTCAAACATATCTGCACCCTGACCGTGCAGGAGCATGACAGGATGATCGGCTATGTCAGCCAGCTCTGCCATGCCATCGCCGTCAGCCTGATGTGCGCAAACGACAATACCTCTCTGTGCGAGTACACCGGAGATTCTTTCCGGGACCTGACCCGCATTGCACGCATCAACGACAAGATGTGGGCGGAGCTGTTCCTCTGGAACAAAGAAAACCTCATCTCCGAGATCGACCAGTTCAGCGGGGCGCTGAACGAGATGCGCAACGCCCTTGTGGCCGATGACCGGGAAAAGCTGGAGGAGATGTTCCGCCTGTCCACCCAGCGCCGCGCGGCGTTTGATAAGAAAGCGCCGTAACCTTTTCAGCACACAGCACGGCTGTTTTTTTCAGCTCCCCAGCTGGGGAGCTGGAAGCGAGACTGAGAGGTTTGGCACAACACGAAAAAATGAGGTGTACCGAATGCCCAAACAGGAAGGCCAGAAATCCAAGCTGCTGGCGCTATTGCGCATTTTTGAGCAGCAGACCGATGAAAACCACCTGCTGAACGTGCCGCAGCTGGTGGAGCTGCTGGAGGCGCAGGGCATCCGCTGTGAGCGCAAGAGCGTGTACAGCGATATTGAGGCACTGGGTGCGCTGGGCTATGACATCAAACTGCGCCGGGGCCGGGGCGGCGGGTATTTCCTTGCCAGCCGCACCTTTGATCTGGCGGAGCTCAAGCTGCTGGTGGATGCCGTGCAGGCAAGCCGGGTGGTATCCGGCACCACGAGCAGGCGGCTGATCCACAAGCTGGAAAAGCTCTGCTCCAACTACGAGGGCAGCCAGCTGCAGCGTCAGGTCTATGTGGAGGGCCGTCCCAAGACCGACAGCAAGAGCCTGCTGTACAGCATCGATGCCCTGCACGAGGCCATCAACAACGGTAAAATGGTGGAGTTCCTCTACAGAAAAGCCGAGAGCCGCGAGAAAGAGAAAAGGATCGTCAGCCCGTGGCAGCTGGCCTGGGAGAACGGGTGCTACTACCTCATTGCCTTTGCCGATGAAAAGGGCATCCGCCATTATCGGGTGGACAAGATGAGCGGGGTCCGGGTACTGGATGCGCCCCGGCGGGGTCAGGAGCAGTTTGCGGATCTTGACCTGCCTGCCTATCTGCGCAAGCACTTTGGAATGTACGGCGGGCCGGAGCATCGCGTTACCCTGCGGTGCACCGCTGATCTGGAAGGTGCCATGCGGGAGCGCTTTGGCGCAACGCCCATGTTCCTGCCCGAGGAGAATGGCTGCTTCCATTTTGATGTCCCCATCTGCGTCAGCGACCAGTTCTACGGCTGGGTCTGCGGCTTTGGCGGCAAGGTCGAAGTGGTCGCCCCGCCCGAAGTGCGGCAGGGGCTGTTTGACCTGAGCAACAGAATTGCAAAGGCAAATCAGTAAAAAATCATACACACAAAAAGGTGCTGCCCCGCAGGTTGATCTGACGGGGCAGCACCTTTTATTGTGTATAGCTTGCTTTTAATTATTCCAGTACGTCCTGATATCCTTCAAGCTCTTTCTGAAGGCGTACCAGTCCACTGCTGATACCGTCATGTCGGCGGAAAATATCCTCATATTGCTGAGCAGTTTCTTTGTCCAGCGAATCTTCAAATTTAAGATAATGCCCAGTAACAGTTTGCCAGAAGTCATATTTGATTAAATCCGGTTGCGATTCAAACTGAACATCAAGAACCGCATCCCTCCGGGCAACGATTCTGCCAGGGCCATACTTGAGATTTGCCACAGCAGTACCGGGCACAAAGACTGCGTCATAGTGCTGTACTGCCTGATCCAGCAGAGTATACTCTTCTTCCGCTTTCTGATATTCTTCTTGCAGTGCCAGTGCCTTGTTCAAACGCTCCTGATATAGTTTTTTCTCTTTGAATGTGATATTTTTGAATGTGAGTCCTTTGTACAAGTTATACACAGATGTGCAATAGATGATATCATATGCAAGTATGTGTTTTGCTTCATCATTAGCAAGATCATCACGAATATACTGGAAATGACCATCAAAACGGCTCTTATCCGTGGACATCAATTCTTTGCAGTTCTTAATCTCTGCAACAAGTTCATCGCACATCCGGTAATATTCTTTCAGTTTAATTTGGTCGCCAGTGCCCCAATCGCCATAGTACTCCACGCAATCCGCAAAAAGCTTTGCCTCATTTGCTTTGTACATATAGTATTTATCCGGTTCATAGAGAAACAGATATCCGGCAACGGAACGAGCCGTCTGTTTATAGCTGTAATAGTTCGGAAAATATTTCAGCCGTAGTTTTTCACTGTCCTCAAGAAATGCTGCGATTTTTTCTTCTCGCTTTTCCAAATCACCGCAGTCATCCTTGAACAAATCCTGAAACAGCCGCTTGACAGAATTAGCTGCTTCTTCGTTCTTCTGGGAAATTTTTACCAATCCGCCAAAAGGCTGCATCTTCCCATCAATGATTGTTTCTACAACACGTTCCTCTTTTTTGTGACCCTTGATATGATCTAAGGCTACTGCAAAATTATGTCCAGACTGTTTGAAGGCAGCATCCATTTGCTTCCGGAATTGTTTTGCTGCCCACCATTTGAATGTTTCATTGTGCTCCGGGTCGTTCAGCTCTTCAAAACGGTCAATATAGTTTGCGAAAATCTGGTGCAGGTTTTTGGTATTCATCAGAAACTCCTTTCTCCGTTTTATTCTTCCGGTTCCTTCAATTCCAGATCGCTGGGCAGGATCAGATCCAGCGCGGCGGCGGGCTCGGCGACAAGGCGGCGGCTCTGGTGGAAGATGGCCTTTTCCAGGGTGTTGCGGGCAAGGCGGCCATTGCCGGCGGTGCGGGCATCGGATTCCTGCCAGCGGGCATAATAGCCCAGCAGGGGCTCGGTGCAGCTTTCGGCCAGACGATACCCCTTGTTCTTTGCCTGAACGTGGGTGATCTGCAGCAGCTCCTCAGCGGTGTAGTCCGGGAACTCGATCTTGTTGGGAAAACGGCTGGCAAGGCCGCTGTTGGCGGTGAGGAAGGTCTCCATCTCCCGGGTATACCCGGCCAGAATGACCACCAGCTCATCCCGGTGATCCTCCATTCCCTTTACAAGGGTGTCGATGGCTTCCAGCCCGAAGCTGTCCTGCTCGCCGCGGTAGAGGCTGTATGCTTCGTCAATGAAGAGCACGCCACCCAGAGCGCTCTCGATGACGCTGTTGGTCAGGGGGGCGGTGTGGCCGGTGTAGCGGCCTACCAGGTCGGCACGGGTCACCTCCACCAGCTGCCCGCCCTTGAGGGCACCGATGGCTTTCAGGTATTTCGCCACCAGCCGGGCAATGGTGGTCTTGCCGGTGCCGGGGTTTCCGGTGAAGATCATGTGCATGGACAGGCTGGCCGTTTTCAGCCCGGCAGCGGCCCGGCGCTGCTGCACCTGCAGGTTGTCGGCCAGACCGAACACATATTCTTTCACGGGAGCAAGGCCCACCAGTTCGTTGATCTCGGCCCGGATGGCATCCAGTGCACCGGTATAAGCCGCAGGCAGCAGGTCAAAGAGCGGTTCCTCCGGGCCATCGTTCAGCCGGAACAGCAGCCCTTCCGGACAGGCGGTCAGGGCCGCCGTGCCGGACAGGGTCTTGTCCGTGCGCAGGCAGTATTCGCTCAGGGCACGGAAGATGCGGTCACAGCATTCGGCCAGCCCGGCGGCACCCTTCTGCGCGGTGCACTGGGCTGCGACATAGTCCCGCACGTCGGCCCCGGCGGAAAGGGTCAGCCCCAGCCGGGCGCGGATCTTCTGGGCCAGCGCGTTGAGCTGCTGCGCGGCAAGGGCGTCCGGTCCTCCCTTTGACAA
>ERZ791903.1001-NODE-1001-length-31098-cov-4.896305_pt1 | contig 31098 bp, 20 predicted proteins | sample MGYA00510148_ERZ791903 | MGnify/ENA primary metagenome ERZ791903 (study PRJEB30046, sample SAMN00792080) | human gut metagenome | study: EMG produced TPA metagenomics assembly of the A metagenome-wide association study of gut microbiota in type 2...
GACTACTCCTTTTGTTCTGCAAAAATTTGGAAATGAAAATCACCCAGCTTTCTGTGGAAGAAAAGCAGACATTAAAAGAAATATTTTCCCGGTCTAAACTTGCAAAAGAACATCGGAAGCTGAGGCGAAGGAATCCCAAGTTATAAACTACTTACCATAAACAAGGCATTTCACCTCAATTAGGTAATCTGCCTTGTTTTCTATGATTCTTAAATATATGCACATCTTATTTGCCCTTATCTTAATGGACAATCTGATTTCTTCACTTTGTTTGCAAGTTTTAGCAACCCGTTATTTTTACAATAAAACTGCAAATCTCTTACGGTTTGTTTTGATGTAGGTCCAATAACGATAGAGTCGAATAAATCTTCAAAGTCTATTCCTTCTTTTTCACACAATTCTGTTAAATTCAAAATATAGACCTGTCTAATAGTATTAAGTATTTTACATTGAAGATGCTTATCATTTTCATTAACAAAAAGTGGAGAAATCCTTATTTCTTGCTCCGTCGAAAAACTTTCATGCTTATGAAGCATTGCACATAACAACAAATTATCAATCAAATCGTTTAAATTTGAAAAATCGTCCATCTTATCATATTGAATATAATCTCGTAACAGTTCTTTCATTTTATGTTGCTTGGCACAATAACCATAATATTCTTCATTCATAATGATCTGATTGTAAAAAATAAGCTTAAATAACGTTGCTGTATTAAATACAATCGCTACTCCTTGTCCACCACATGCATACCTATCCCATTGTGCTGCATCATTACGTGCTTTGGATACGCAAAATATATATGGATATTCTTTTTGCAATCTATCTTTGATTTGCCCAAAAACATCATTGGCTTTTTCCTTATTAGCTGAATCAATGCATGCATATACCTCTTTTTCCAGATCGTTTATAAACCCTATTAATTCTTCTCGATCATTCATATGTTCTGCACTGCCAAACCAAATCTCTTTCTTGCCAATAATCCCACATAATGCATTTATATCTGTATAATGCCATAGTGTTTTTCCATACTTTTTTACCGCCCTTTTCACTCGTTCTTCCCTATAGTCATCTCTTCCCATGGAATTGTTTGCCTTGTAATTTACTACTTTTGTATCAAACAATGGATTGAGCTGTTCATCCTCATATCGATCTTGTAAATCCATTTCATGGTCGTACACATCAAGCATGATGGTCGGTTCAAGTGAAAGGGCTTTACCGACCTCTAGTTTATGATGAACGATGCACTTCTTCTCATCGTTCCAGCGTTCGTAGCAGTAATATTTTCCATCTGCTGTAAAATAACAGCCACGGTTAGGATTAAACCCACTCTTGCGCTTCTTTGTTTCATTGTTCTTCATTGCAGTGTCCTTTCCGTCCGAGTGGAGGACGGTGGGACACAAAAAGAGCCTGTGGTTGAAGATGAACCACAGGCTCTGATTTGCCGAAATAGGCGCACAAAAGCAACGGTGGGTGCATCTTCGCTTCAAACACAGCTGTTATTGCTGTTTTTGGAACTCTTATGCATCCCATCGTCCTTATAGCGCTATTCGGACTAAACGAGATTTGTTTTATTGATTACATTTAAAAGTTACCACATTTGCTTTTTTTGCCCGTTGTAGAAAGGTCTACGGAAAAATGATGTAAAAAGGCTCTGCGGAATCTAATTACTACGCAAAGCCCTATAAATTGGCATTAAACTGTTGAAGAAAGTTCTACAAAAAAATTTTAAGAACAAAAATAGACCGGATTTCTCCAGCCTACTTTTGTTCTTATCTATTATCATTATTTGATGGGTGGTTGATGTATCAAATGTTCATAATGAATCGCCACCAATTCCGCATAAGTATCAGAATAATCCTCTGCCCAATACAGATGCAGTATTTGGTCATATATGGTATTCTCTTCACCCTTAGCTCCCGGAAGCGTCAAGTCCAATGGTCTCTCCGCTAACTGCAACAATCTATTGCTTAACCTGAACGGAATATGAATTCCCAAGCAACAGGAAACGACATTCTCTTTTGTGAGATTCTTTCCTTTCTTCATATTGCTGACAGTCGTATTATCAAGTCCGGTTACCGACTTAAGCGTTCGAAACGATACATTACAAATCTTCTTATCCATCAACGTCGCAAGTGCTTCTCCGAATTCCATGCCATTTATCGCAGCAAGCATCTCTCGCGCAATCTCGTTCACAAGACCAAGGCTCAATTTCTCATCATCCGACAATGCCGAAAGCTCATCATAATAATTGAAGGTCTTGCTTGCCATAGAGCTCGGCAGGGTAATGTAGTGGAGCTCACCCGTCTCTTTATCCATTACAAACTGCAGGAAGCATTCTTCCTCATGTGCTTTGGCATATTCCGTAAAAAACAATTTTCCCTCGTCATCTCGTTCTAGATATTTCTTATCATAAACACAGAGCTTATTATCCACATATGCGAAACAATCGGTATCCACCATGCTGGCAAGGGCCTTGCTCTCCGAATACCATTCTTTGAGTTTTGCCTTTTTGACGGATGTTGTGATAGTTTTCCCTTCCATCACTTCATCTGTCAGCACAACTCCCACCGGCTTCGAATTGCTGTCGGTGTCCATAGATACCGTTTCGACTTTCGTCTTATGCTTCCTGTCAAATTCATTCTCAGGATATGGATCCTGCCCGCCCGAAAGAAGAAAATACCGCAGATAAGCATCCACTAACATTGCAAGCCTTGACTGGCGGAAATTCTGATGCTCCACAACAGTAAAAAATTCTGTTGCTTTACTATTATCCACGCTCGCCTTCAGTTCATCAAATTTACCATGTGCCTCTATGGTTTCCTTCGTGACTTTCTTTGCCAGCATTTCGCGCAAGAGCCTCTCATAGCATCCCAGTCTGCGAACCACCCGCTTGATCCTTGCGTTTTCAGCCCCCTTCATCAGGTCAGATATATACTCGCGGAAAGACTTACCCGGAATGATTCTTGCATTACCAGCTTGCACATCATGAAGGAAAACCTTTGCATACTTTTGTTCCTCTGCTGACAACATGGAAAACGACTTATGCAAATCAGTCAACGTCTTGTCCAGTGTTTCTTGATCATACTCGCCCTGAATCAGCTTGAGGAACTTTTCAAAACGAGTATTCATGTACTCGGCGTCAATCTTTGTCGTGTCATACTCCGTGATATGAATTTTTACATCATACGGAACATCCCCGCCGTGACCTCCGCCACCACCTCCTGCCATCTCCTTATATCTTGCTAACAGAATCAGATACGTCATTTCATTGAATAGCATCTCGATATCCGTTCCGTCTTCAGCAGAATACACTCGTTGTTTCCAGTTGAAGCCCTGTATCTTAGCTGCTTGAAGATAGGTGTCGAATTGATTGAACGCCTTGGCAAACTTCCGTTTCTCAGACTGTTCCTCTGGTAGCTTCTCAAAGTTGTTAATGGCACCAGCATCAAATATTTCCTTAATCTCTTCAAATGTCCTATTAAGATTACGCAAATTCCTCGGCAACTTGTCCACGAATAACCCTGTAGGGACATTGCCGGAATAAGCCTCTACTGCCGCTTCGATGTTTTTCTCCATCGTATTCGGCCTTCGATAATATTTTATGATACCAAAAGGCTTCTCTGATTCGTTGAACAGTCGATTGGTTCTCGAAAATGCCTGGATTAAGTTTTCAAACTCCATCACCTTATCCAGATAAATAGTATTTACCCACTTTGAATCAAAACCGGTCAGCATCTGATTTACAACGATTAAAATATCTATTTGCTGATTCGGCTCCAATCTTTCATACGGTTTCTTATGTGCAAGTCTCAGGCTCACATCCTTCCTGAACTTGTCATACGTCGGTATTGTAAATGTCTGGCCAAATCGATCCCGATAATCTTCCAACATATCCACGATACCGTCTTCCTTATCCAAAGATCCGGTACCGCTTTCGTTATCGATAGTAGGATCAAACATTGCCGTTATCATAAGCTCAGGCATTTCTTTTTTCATAAGCCGCCAATATCGTACCGCTTCTGGAATACTGGATGTCGCAAATATCGCATGGAACTTACCACCACGACTGTATATAAGCCATTTCTTCTTAATATCCGAAATAACCCCCATGACGTACTCATCCGTCTGGTACTGCTCATTCGGAATGAAATCCTCTATGCCTTTTACCCACTTATCACCAACCTTCTTCCCATATATTTTCACCTGGGAGGAGTCCATCCATTTGTAGAAGACCTTCTTTTTCTTTTCATCCTTCATAACGTCTTCTACTGTATCAGCTTTAGCTTTTTCCAAGGCCACCTTCTGGCGGAGCTCATCATCGTCATATATCTTGACCATATAAGGATCAAAGCCAAGGACATTCTTATCTCGGATGCCATCCGCAAGTGTATATCTATGGATTTCGCTGCCGAATATGGTCGTGGTCGTGCTGTCTTTTTTGATATTGACGTCCTGAATCGGCGTACCAGTGAATCCAAAAATAATAGAATGTTTGAAAGTATCCTTTATCGTCGTTAACATGTCACCGAAAGTAGATCGGTGGCATTCGTCAATGATTATGACCAGCCTCTTAGATCTGATCTTTTTAAGATCTGCATCCTTTAATCCCTCCATATCCTCTGAAATATTGCTGAGTTTTTGGATGGATGTAACAATAAGCGTATTATCATGATCATCGCTTTTTAGCTTTGATATCAGAATATCTGTATTCTCCGTAGCTTGTACGCTCTCGGTTTCTGTAGCAAATGATCGGTACTCTTTGAGCGACTGGATACCCAGTTCTTTCCTGTCCACAAGGAATATAACTTTATCCGCATCATGGGAACTGGCAATCAACTGAGCAGATTTGAAACTTGTCATCGTCTTTCCGCTACCTGTTGTATGCCATACATGACCGCCCCGCTGTGTCTCCGGCGTGTCCTCTTTCCAGTTTCTCTTCGTCACCCGATCAGCGATACCGATTGCAGCATAATACTGATAACTCCTCATAACCTTAAGCAGATTATCATCTGTATCAGCAATCGTATAAAAGCCGATCAGCATATGTGCCATAGGAATATTCAGAAGCCCTGCCGTAACCTTGTCCCATTCATTGATTGGCACGTTGTCAAAGTCTGCCCAATGAAAAAAGAACGCTGGATTAAAAATACCATCCTCTCCCGGATTTGCGAAATATACAGCCTCTTCTGGCTCCATCGCAACAAATACCTGAATCAGAGAAAAAATGCCCCGGAACACACCCTCGTGCGAATACTTTATGATCTGGTTATACGCATCACTCACAGGAATACTGCTTCTCTTTAGTTCGAGATGAATGACTGGCATACCGTTGATCAAGAGCATTAGATCCCCTCGTCTATCATTCAATATCGGAGACTTCGTGTTGAAATGTGGCTGCTGTACAATCTGGTATCTACTTTCGCCGTAGGCAATTTCCTGACGGTCATATATCTTCAGACTGACTTCCTTCCCAAAGTGCAGCTCATCATCCAGATTGTCTCTGATAATAGACACGCTCCGACCATTGATAAAACTATTCAGCTTCAACGGAGTACGCAAATTGATGATCTGCTCCATGATCTGCTGCATCTCGCCATCCGTCAACGGGCATTCATTCAAGCAGTTTCTCTGCCTATTATTGTTGAACAGAATATCCGCCCAGTTTTTAAGCAGATCCGCCTCCGATGGATGACGGATTACTTCCGGTTCCCAGCCACGCTCTATCAAGACGCCTATGACGGCTTCTTCAAAATCGCTCTCTTTATCAAAAATCACGTCCGGCACCTCCCTTTATACAAACATTTTCTCCAAGCACGCACTTTTTATATGTTTTATCTTCTCCAACTCTTCCTTCTCAATTTCTATGAGCCGATCCATCTGTCGGAAGTATTCACCAATTTGTCTCTGTTCTTCTATCGTAGGCGCAATATAGGCACTCATTTCCAGAAACGCCTTCGGTTTCAATGTCCTGAGCTTCTTGACTGTGCCCTCCATGCTTCTGGATATTTCCTTAATGAAGCGTGGATGTCTCACGATACATTCCATAAAAGTCGAATCCTGGTCTGTGTAAAAGATCTTATATATCGGAGATACGCAGCCCCTGCCCAAAGCATTCCGGTGAATCGCTCCATAAATCACATTAGCTGGATTATAGATGATGTCATCATACTCCGTCTGCAGATACTTCTTTGTCGCCTTATCAATAATCAGGAAGTCACGCTTATTGGTCTTCTTATCCTCCGGCCTGATTACGCCTTCCTCAATCGTAAATGCCAGCTGTGGGTACTCATCGGATATCGTGTCAATGATATGTCGTTCCGTGAATATTTCAGAAAAGTGGCAGAGTCTCCACGGCTTCTTATACTGTCCGAATCTAACAGCCGGAACATCCGCTCCATCATGTGGAAACATTTTCTCTATCATAGCTTTCCTAAGGCAAACCAGTCTTTGAAGTTCTCGCTGATGTATCATTATAAGATTATTGATTTTCTTAAAATATAATCCAATTTGCACCTGTTCATCTATAGAATCCGGCATCACTATATCGACTTTTCCTATTTCATCCTTGTTGATTTTTTGTGGAACAGCCGTTACTAATGTTCTTTCTCTTAATTCCCTTTTGAATAAAGGCGATTGAATAACATTGCTTAAAAAGTAAGAATCTACCTTCCTTGGTTTTAGCAATGCCAAACTCACATAGAAAGCTATTTTCTCTGATGTCTCTACAACATTTGTAGTTCCTACATCTCCGATTCTTGTCATAAAAACATCCCCGCGTTCCGGGTATATTTTGTAATCCCTTGCGAATGCCTCTTCCGAAATATACTTTTGCGATGTCAGGGTTGCTATATTCTCCACAGACAAAAACATAATTCCTTTATTGGTATATTGGGGCGTTTGATGTACACCATCATAAACATCAACCACAGCGGATAGTTTTTTCTTCTCCCAGTCCACATCAAAACCGTTCATTCTAATCTCAGGAGCATATTTTTTTTTCATCGGACATATCCTCCCAATATTTTTTGAAATTCCATTAAACCTTCAGAATCCGAACCGTCTGCACTTAACATTCCAATCATCTCAGATAAACTTGATTTAACATCCGTTTTTTCACTCTGAATATCATGCATGGTTGTAGAATACTTTAGTGCAAGATAATCCATTTTATTTATCACATCAGTAATAATTGCGGAAGAAATATCATCCAAAGCACTAACAAATGGTGCAATCCATTTCTGTTCTACAATTTGCAAAGCCTCATATTCGGAGAGACCTTCGATAACCTTTTTTGTCTTGATATGAAGCGCTTCCTTCTTCTGCTTCACACTCCTTCTGGCCGTACTTTCTTCATCTGATAACCGCAAGGCAGATAACAGCTTCCTTTCATACGAATCCTCTGGAAACTCGTACTCCATCTTCAGTTGCTGTATTCGACTTGTTAACGACGGCTTCTTGCAAGATCCATCCTTGTTCTTCTCAATCACATCCCATTCCACATCCGTGCAGGTTTTGATAAATGCCAATTGCTCTTTTTTCGGCATGGTCATATACTTGTTCAAATCATTAATCTCCGCACTCTCCACATCCTGCAATATTTCATCGCAGGCTGCTTTCAGTTCCTTGGAAACAAACGCATCATTACTGTCATTTAAAAAACTGCCCTGTTTTTCATCCTCATCGAGGGAATCAATAATCTCCGTATACTCCCCGGCAATCTCTGACAAGCGTTCTTCCAGAACCCGTATTTCTTCAACCTCATTTGGCATGAGCATTTCTTGTACAAGTTCAAATGGTAAGATATGCCCCTTCCATCCATCCTGTACTTCCGTCACTTCATCATCGTCATCATTTTTGTTATTTTTCTTGATAACCATATTCGGGTCTACCTGAGTAATGACCTGGAACCCTTCCGTCTGAAGCATCTCTATATCTGCAGAGATAATATCCCAGTATTTCGCAAATACCTGATAGGCAACATATCGATCCGCCAACTTAACCCGATCAATCCTGCCAAAAATATCCTCAGTAATCTTTTCTTTCTCCTGTTCAACTGAAACATCCAGTATGCCGTCGATCAAGTCATCCTTAAGCGTCTCATAAAAGCCGGCGAATGCTTTTGTAAATGTAACCCTGTATGCTTCAACTGACTCAAAAGAGTCTATTGTACCCTTGATATCCTTTGTCCTTGGCTGAAGATATCCCACAGACACCTCTTTAAACAATGCATCTCTAAGTCCTGGAAACGCCTCCCAGTATTTCTCAAATGCATCGACCTCACTTACCGGAATACCACCAAACATCGTTGCGCGGATATCCCATTTCTCCGGATCATCCGTAGAATCAACATACCTGGTGATATTTAGGTTATACTCATTTTCCTTTACAGTTCCTTTTGAAACCAATACGGAATATTTATCAATCTCCGTTCTGTATTTTACGGTATCTACTATCTTCTTAATATCAGAAGCCCTAAGCTTGTTATTCTTCCCGGATTTTTCAAAACCCTTGGACGCATCAATGATAAGAACGTCCGAACTCGGTCTATTTTTTTTCAAGACCATAATGATTGTCGCAATATTGGTTCCAAAAAATATGTTCTCCGGTAATCCGATAATTGCATCAATACGGTTTTTCTCGATCAGGTTCTCGCGGATTTTTGCCTCTTCACCGCCACGAAAAAGCACACCATGAGGAAGGACGATGGTCATGATACCGTCATCTTCAAGATGATAGAGATCATGGAGCAAGAATGCAAAATCCGCCTTGGCCTTTGGCGCAACGCCGAAATCCTTATACCTTGGATCGAACTCTTTGTCCTTCGGATCCCACTTCTGGGAATATGGGGGATTGCTGACCACGGCATCCACCCTCACAAGCTTATAAGTAGTCTCTTTCTTGTTCTCTTCAAAGAAAGGCCAGTCGTCCTCCAGCGTATCTCCGTTTCTCACATTGATATTGGCAGGCTTGATTCCTCTCATGACTAAATTCATCCTGGTCAGGTTAAATGTATTCTCTTTCAGTTCCTGCGCGTAATAATCAATCTTTCCATCACCGCTAATATATTTTGCAGCCGATCTGCCGATGTTTATTAATAGCGACCCAGAACCAGATGTAGGATCATATATTTTGATCTGCTTCCTATCTTTAAGGTGCTCTGCAACAATCTCGGACATCAGCACAGATACCTCATGCGGTGTATAGAACTCTCCCGCTTTCTTTCCAGCATTTGCTGCAAAATTGCTGATCAGATACTCATAGATGAAGCCAAGAACATCGTAATCCTGCTTGCCATCCATCGGGATCTTCTTGATAAGCTTCAGCAGCTTCTTCACCGCCTTTGTCTGCGAGCCGGAAGTCTCTCCCAGCTTCGACAATCCAGTCTGAAGAGTATTGAAGATTTTCTCAAATACCTTCTTGTAAACCTCATCGATATTTTGATCGAAGTCGGACAGTGCATCCCTGACATCCTTCACGTCAAAATCATTTCCCTTTGCCAACCATGTTGAGAACAGATTGTCATAGGCAATGAAATACCCAAGTGTCTCCCGCACGTGCTTCGCATACTTGACGTCATTTTCGGCAACCTTCTTGATTTCATCTTCACTAAGTTTTTCCTTGTGGAACAAATCCAGCTCACGTTCCGACAAATATTTGTAGAAGATGAATCCAAGGATGAAATCCTTATACTCATTAGCCTCTATCTTTGACCGCATCTGATTAGCTGATTCCCAAATCGTTGATGCAAGTTGATGTTTATTCATTATGTTTTCCTCCTGTAGTGCGTATATTTTATAAGCATTATTTATCGGCCGCTCTACCACTACGTACCCATTCCTCAAGTTCTGAATACTTGAATTTCCACGCTTTGCCAATCTTCATTCTTGGAATATCTTTGCCCTTACGAATCCAGTCGCGAATTGTGGCTGGCTTAACACCCAGTAATTCTGCTGCTTCTCTTGTACCTACCCAGTTTTCTTCTTTTACATTCACAGTCATAGTCTCCTCGCTCCTATAAGGCATAATTGTCCATATTCAATTGTACCTTAGCTGTTGTCATTTTTCAATGGTTTATAATATTTTATATCTGTTTGCGTGGTTACATTTCAAAGCACAGTTTCCTTGTTTCATACCTTGATTTTCCAGTAGTTAGAGTCACTTTCACAGACTTCAAAAATGAATTCCAGCAGATGCTCCTCAAAGACCAGATCGAACTTTTTCTGCTCGGTAAGCTTCCCACCTCCATCGTAATTCGCTGTCTAACCGTCTCATCATCAATTTATTTTATTAAATCTTGTAATAATGCCACTGTTATTTACCTCGTTCTTTCGTTTATGTTTATGTTTTTGCTTTTATATTGTAGCTTATACCGCATTTTTCATAAAAGGTGATAACTTCCTCCACCCATTATAAAAATGCTTATTCTCCTTGTGAAGACTGTTGCAGAGAAGCCACCAGTCACTCTCCCATTGCAATTGCGTATTTATCAATCTTTTCTATCAGTAAATTGAATAATTTATCGCTATCTGTTACGAAAAGTATATCTTGAAAAAGCAAATTCTTCAATCTTAGTAATTATCCCATCCATCCTTATCTTTAGATTAGATAAGATAGGTATAATTTTAATAAGTCTTAATACCCTCAGTATCATTACATTGTCCTTTAGACACTCCAAGGCAGCCAAAAAAGACATCCCTTGACCCGTAATAATTACGGTTAAGGAATGTCCTTTTTTCGCTACTTAGCAGTAAGAAAGACACACGATGCTGCTTATCCACAATCTATATGATTCCAAAATGTCTAAACGCCTGCATAATCGCATCTTCCTTCTCCGGTGTACACTGTGGCTGTCTCGCATTCTCTGATTTAGCCGGATTGAAGTTCTCACCGACATCTAATCCACATTTCTTTTTAATCTGTGCAATATACAATGAAGAAACCTTCAGTCCTGTCTGCTCCAGTACATAAGTCTTTATCTGCTCATAAGTTGCTTTTCCTTTAAATTCAGATAAATCCATATCCTCCAGAGAGAAGTCCACCTTCACTTTTCTGCTATCGACCATTCTCCGTTCCACTTCGGTCTGCGCTGAGCAAAGGTCCACCGGACCTTTAGTGCCCTTGGAAAGCAATGCAACAGTTTCAATATGAACACTATGTCCAAACTGGTCTACCGGCTGGACTTTCTTTACGGCGTAGCCGTTGGCGCTTAAAAACTTCAGGTCACGTGCCAGTGTTGCCGAATCACAGCTTACGTAGACAATCCGCTGTGGCTGCATTTTCACAATCGTTTCAAGCAGCACTTCTTCACAGCCCTTTCTCGGCGGGTCCACAACGACCACGTCCGGGCGGATACTCTTACCGGCTTCCGAATCCTGCGCCTGCTTTAGGGCTTTTTCATAAAATGCCGGTACGACTTCTTCCGCCTTGCCCACGAAAAACTCTGCGTTGTCGATACCGTTACGCTTTGCATTATTGCGGGCATCTTCAATTGCCTGCGGCACAATTTCCACGCCGTATACCTTGCGCGCATTTTTTGCAAGGAATAACGAAATCGTTCCGATACCGCAGTACAAATCCCACACCGTTTCATTTCCGGTCAGTCCCGCATATTCAAGTGTCTTTGCATACAGCTTTTCCGTCTGCATCGGATTTACCTGAAAGAAAGACTGCGGTGAAATCTGATATTTTACATCGCCGATAAAATCTTCAATATACGGCTGTCCCCACAGCACCTCGCTTTTTTTGCCGAGAATCACATTCGTCTTTTCCGTGTTGAAATTCACCATCACCGAAGTCATGCCTTCCATTTCACGCAGCGATTCTGTGAGCTGTTCTGCATTTTTTAAGCAGGAAGCCTTGGCCGCATTGACAATCAGACAGACCATAATCTCTTTAGTATGATAGCCGGTGCGGATTAAAATGTGGCGCACAATCCCGCTGTGGTGTTCCTCATTGTACGGGCGAATCTGATTTTTCTGCATATATGCCTTGACTTTGCGAAGCACTTCGCCGTTTTCCGGCGCACCAATACAGCAGTCTGTCTGCTCCACAATATGATGTGTTCTTCCGGCATAAAATCCGATGACAATATTGCCATCCTTATCTTCCCCGACCGGAAACTGTGCCTTATTACGGTATGCATACGGTGTTTCCATGCCGATTACAGGGTACATTTCAAAGTCCGAAAGTCCGCCGATACGCTCTAAATTGTTCTGTACCATTTTCTGCTTAAAAGCAAGCTGGGCTTCATAACGCATTTCCTGTATCTGACAGCCGCCGCACTGCCTTGCGACCGGACATTTCGGCTCTACACGGTCTTTAGACGGTGTAAGCACTTTCATCAGTCTTGCATAGCCATAATTTTTCTTTAATTTCATAATTTTGGCTTCGATAACATCGCCGACAATGGCATCTTTTACAAAAAATGTAAATCCGTCCGCTTTTCCGATGCCTTCGCCGCCCGTTCCGATATCCTCAATGTGCAGTGTCACACAATCGTCTTTTTTAAATTCGCTTTTCACATTTACCTCTACAGTGTCTTTTTGATATTTGCATCCAGCCACCGGTTAAAACCAAGCCATTCGTTGGTGTCTTTGGCTTCCAGTGCCTCTTTAAACGTTTCCATTTTGGCATCCATATTGTCTGCCATAGACAATGCTACCGCTTCCATAATACACGGTTTCTTTGGAGAACCGTATTCCAGCTCACCGTGGTGGGATAAAATGCAGTGTCCGACTTCGGAAGCCAGCACCGGCGGAAATCCTTCAATGCCTGCAATCTTTTGCTGAATCATTTCATAGCCCATTACAATATGTCCGAGGAAATTCCCCTCATCCGTATAATCGTTCTTTGGGAACGGTGCGAGTTCCTTTACTTTTCCGGCATCGTGAAGTGCCGCACATGTAATCAGTAAATCGCGGTTTAAAAACGGATAGTTTTCCGCAATCTTTACACACAGTCTGGTTACACTTAAACTATGCTCTAATAATCCGCCCAAAAAGCCGTGGTGTACCGTCTTTCCTGCCGCGATACTCTTAAATTTTGCAATAAAATCCGCATCGTCTGTAAAAAAGCTCTTTAACAGTGCCGAAAGATACTCATTCTTCACACTGCCTGTATACTGCATGAGTTCTGTATACATTTCTTCGATATCATACTTAGAACATGGAATATAATCAGACGGAACATATTCTCCTTCGTCTGCCTTGCGGATTCTTTCAATCTTTAACTGTAATGCGCCGTTAAAGCTGATAACCTGTCCCGTTACTGCAACATAATCCATGGCATCAAAGTCACAGATACCGCCGGAAGACGGGTCCCATATTTTGGAATCCATCTGTCCGGTCTTATCCTGAAGCATCACATTTTCATATTCTTTTCCTGACTTTGTGAGTGCTGTTGATTTGGACTTACAAAGGTAAACATCGGAGATTCTGTCTCCGTCCTTAAATTTTTCAATAAAATGCATAATCTGCCCTTTCCTTTTCTCATTTCTCCTGCCGCCAGCCGGATTATATGCTTTATTTCACCGCAATTACGGCGTTAAATGTCATATCCTTATATTCATCCCCGCCAAACCGTTTGGCTGTAATAGAAATCTGCTGACCGCTTTCACACTGATATAGTTTCTCACTAAATGCCTGAATTGTCAAAACCATATTTCCGTCAATCCCTGTAATAATATCCCCCGGCTGGATTCCCGCCGCATATGCCGGAGAGTCCAGTTCAATATCCGTTACGTAAATTCCCACCGGCAGTCCATAGCGCGTTGCCATTGTACCGGTTACATTCTGCCCTTTAATGCCGAAATATACCGGACTGTTCCCGTTGGATAATTCCTGTATCATTGATTTTAAATCCGAAATGCCAAGCACTGAAAATGTCGTCTTTGTATTCTTCATGGAAATGCCGACAACATTTCCCTTCATATTAAAAAGATAACCGTAATCGCCTTCTATGCCCGCAAGTCCCGTGCTGATAATCTCATAGCTGTTATCGACACCGCTTTTTGTTGAAATGCCTGAAACCATGCCGTAATCAACCGTCTTATTCTGTCCGTAAAGCCTGCCTGCCGCAACGACAATATCCCCCTGCTGTATGCTGTAAGAGTTGTCTAACTGCGCTGTCACAATCGAACTTCTTTCTTTGGACGGAATCTGCGATTCCTTGACACTGACAATCGCAATGCCGGTATCCGTATCGCTTCCAACCAGCTCGGCATCGACTTCTGTCGCTTTTGAAACCTTTACGACCAGTGACGACGAATCACGCACAACCTCCGCATTCGTCAAAATAATATATTCTGAATTGACCTGTCCGATTACAAGTCCGACCGTTTCTGTCGCACTCTGTGTTTCCGTCAGGATATTTCCCATATCGGTCTTATAGACGTCAATTAATACCAGTGATTTAATCGCCGCCGTAGCAACATTTTTTAAAGCTGCCGCATCGGTTGTCTGTAACACTGCCTCATAATTGTCATCGGCTGTCGTTTCTTTTGTTTCCGTATTATCCTGTTCTTCACTCGGATATTCATCTTTTTCAATGGTCAGAATTTCTTTGTCCGTATTCCTCTGAACCATTCTTTTTTCCAATGCCGGATATACGAGAAGCATCACACCGCTTGCAATCAGACCAAACAGCACTGCCGCCACAAAAAACTTTGCCGCGCGGATTAGTCTGCGGTACTTCACGGACGGCTTGGGTACGATTTTTTCCGTATATAAAGCAAAGGAGTCTTCTTCCTTGTGTTCTGTGTTTCCCATTTTTTCTGTCACCATAACCTAACTTTTATTGAACTGCAAAATTAATTTTATTATAACGGACAGTTATGAACAATTTATGACCTACTTGTAAATTCTTATATCCATAGTAGAATTTTTGTTTCAAATGCGGTACAATAAAATGGAATCTGTGCCGGAAATGCCACAGATTCCATGTCTGCAAGACCCTGCATTTCCGGATTGGAGAAATGAATGAATTACAAGTCTTTAACGACTCTTGAATATGATAAAATTATTGACCGCTTAGTATCTTTTGCGGCTTCCGATAAAGCAAAGGAACGCTTAAAAAAGCTGGTGCCGATGACGGACATCCACGATATTAACGCTGCTCTTTCAGAAACCAGTGATGCCCTTTCCCGTGTCTATGCAAAGGGGGCTGTTTCTTTTGGCGGTGTACATGATGTCGGCGCTTCCGTAAAACGTCTTGAAATCGGCAGCTCCTTAAATACGGTAGAGTTACTGCATATCAGTTCCCTGCTGACCGCGGCGGCAAGGGTAAAAAATTATTACGAAGATACCACCGATTCCTTAACGGGATATTTTCATGCACTTGAACCGCTGACACCGTTAAATACAGAAATTAAGCGCTGTATTCTCTCAGAAGATGAAATCAGCGATGATGCCAGTGCAAATCTGCGCAGTATCCGCCGTCAGAAGGTGCTTGCCGCTGAACGGATTCACACCGAATTAAATAAGATGTTAAATTCATCTTCCGTGCGTAACTGCTTACAGGATTTTGTCATCACCTCACGCTCCGGCAGATACTGTCTTCCAGTCAAAGCCGAATACAAATCGCAGGTACCCGGCATGGTGCATGACCAGTCTGCAACCGGTTCAACTCTTTTTATCGAACCGGCGGCGGTTGTCAAATTAAACAATGATATCCGCGAGCTTGAATTAAAGGAACAGGCTGAAATTGAAGCCATTCTTGCAGAATTAAGCGCAAAGGCATCTGAATTTACCGATGAACTGTTAACGGATTTCCAGGTACTGACTACGCTGGATTTCATTTTTGCAAAGGCACAGATGTCCAAGCAATATAAATGCAGCTGCCCGGTTATGAATACCAACAATTATATCAATATTAAAAAGGGACGTCACCCGCTGATTGACCCGCATAAGGTTGTGCCAATCGACATTTATTTAGGAAAGAATTTTAATCTGCTTATTATCACCGGTCCGAATACCGGCGGTAAAACGGTTTCTTTAAAAACCGTGGGACTGCTGACCTTAATGGCGCAGTCCGGTCTGCACATTCCGGCTCTCGACCACTCCGAGCTTGCCGTATTTGACAATGTATTTGCCGATATCGGCGATGAACAGAGCATTGAGCAGAGTTTAAGTACATTTTCTTCCCATATGACAAACACCGTCAGCATTTTAAAGGAAGCCGATGCACACAGCCTGATTTTATTTGATGAAATCGGTGCGGGAACAGACCCGACAGAAGGTGCGGCACTTGCCATTTCCATTTTAAATGATTTGCACAAACGCGGCATTACAACCATGGCGACCACACATTACAGCGAGATTAAGGTGTATGCACTCACCACGGACGGCGTGGAAAATGCCTGCTGTGAATTTGACGTGGAATCCCTACGTCCAACCTACCGCTTATTAATCGGTATTCCGGGAAAAAGTAACGCTTTTGCGATTTCCAAAAAGCTCGGTCTGCCCGATTATATTATTAAAGATGCTTCTGCCCGCATGGATGCCGATGACGTACAGTTTGAAGACCTGCTCTCCGATTTGGAGCATAGCCGCATTACGATTGAAAAAGAACGTGCCGAAATCAATGCCTATAAGCAGGAAATCCAGCAGTTAAAGGACGAATTAAAGACAAAATCCGACCGGTTAGATGAACGCCGCGACAAAATTTTGCGCAAAGCCAACGAAGAAGCGGCGGCGATTTTAAAAGATGCCAAAGAATATGCCGACCAGACGATTAAGACGATGAACAAGCACGGCATGACCGTAAAAGAACTGGAAAAACAGCGCAGTGCCATCCGTGACAAGATGAATAAACGTCAGGAAAAACTTTCCGTCCAGGCAGCAAAGCCGAAAGCACATAAGGCACACGACATTTCCGAATTTAAAGTCGGCACACATGTGCGCGTTCTAAGCATGAACTTAATCGGCACCGTGACCGCACCGCCAAGTCCGAAGGGCGAAATCACCGTACAGATGGGCAGTTTAAGCACCAAGACAAAAATCAATAACTTAGAGATTCTTGTCGGCTACAAAGACCCGGAAGAAGCTAAAAAAGCACCGAAGGGGGCTGGCGGCTCCGGCAAAATCAAGATGTCCAAGGCGGCTTCGATTTCCCATGAAATCAATCTTTTGGGACTGACCGTTGACGAAGCGGTTGCCAAACTGGACAAATATTTAGACGATGCGTACATTTCAAGAATTCCGCAGGTACGCATTGTACACGGAAAAGGCACCGGTGCGCTGCGAAACGGCGTTACCGCCTACCTGCGCGGTGTTCCTTATATCAAGTCGTTCCGTCTCGGCGAAATCGGCGAGGGCGACACCGGTGTAACCATTGTAGATTTTAAATAAAAGGGGGATTTTTACATGGCGACAAAACAAAAAATACTGATTGTTGACGATGACGAAAATATTGCAGAACTCATTTCTCTTTATCTGACAAAAGAATGTTTTGAAACAAAGATTGTTTATGACGGCGAAAGTGCCCTGCTCCAGCTTGACACTTTCCGCCCGAACCTCATTTTACTGGACTTAATGCTTCCGGGTATTGACGGCTATCAAGTCTGCCGTGAAATCCGCAAGTCCAACAATGTACCGATTATCATGCTATCCGCCAAGGGCGAAACCTTTGATAAGGTACTCGGACTGGAACTGGGGGCTGATGATTATATTATCAAGCCGTTTGAAACAAAGGAGCTGGTTGCCCGCGTCAAGGCAGTTTTACGCCGCTACCAGATGCCGGCGGAATCCGCGCCGGTCGGTGCAACTGTGCAGTGCGTGGAATACCCGGATCTGATTATCAATCTCAGCAATTATTCCGTACAATACTGCGGAAAGACGGTGGAAATGCCACCGAAGGAACTGGAACTGCTCTACTTTCTGGCTTCTTCGCCGAATCAGGTCTTTACAAGGGAACAGCTTTTAGACCACATCTGGGGTTATGAATATATCGGAGATACCCGGACGGTCGATGTCCATATCAAGCGAATCCGTGAAAAAATCAAAGACCACGCAAACTGGTCGATTGAAACGGTATGGGGCATCGGTTACAAGTTCGTAACACGCCGGTAATCCACGAAGATGAAATAAAACCGTCATAACACCGGAAAGGATTGTTTTCAATTATGAAATTTAATCTTTTAACCAAATACCTTTTTGTCTATGCGGCAGTTGCCCTGCTCGGCTTTTTAGGCGTGACTTTTATCAGCTACCGCATCGACTATGCAAAGGTTTACAACTACTATACAGATGCCCTGTACAAGCAGGCACTGTCGATTTCAAGTGAATACGCCGATGACTATTTCAGTGAGGAACACCTGCGTATCGTTGAAACCGAATTAAGAACCGTTGCCCTGCTCAACGATACACGCATTATGTTTATCGACACCGCAGGCAATATCATTCTGGATACAGCTTATGCACAGGAGCATAACACAAAAGATATTTTATACACCATTGATGGCTTTGATTATACCAGTCTGGGGACAAAACACACGCAGACCGGCGATTTTTACGGTATGCTTGACTGTACCTGTTTAAGTGTCTTCGCACCGATAACCAGCTCCTTTACGATGAAAGGCTATGTGGTTGTGCATTTAGATGAAAATGTGATTACCGATAATGTATACACAACCTTTAATACCAACTACATCACACTAGTTATGGTAATGCTTTTAAGCCTCAGCTTTATCGCACTGTACTTTGTCCAGATTCACAAACCACTCAACGGCATTATCAAAGCGACAAAGGAATACGGAAAAGGAAATCTCGCCTATAAAATTGATGTCAAAAATGATATTGATGAAATCGGACGGCTGTCCGCTTCCTTAAATTATATGGCATCAAAGCTGGACGAATCCGACCAGTTCCAGCAGAAGTTCCTATCCAACATTTCCCACGATTTCCGCTCACCGCTGACATCGATTAAGGGATATCTGGAAGCCATTGCAGACGGTACGATTCCGCCGGAAATGGCAAAAAAATATATTGATATTGTACTGTTTGAAACGGACCGGCTGACGAAGCTGACAAGCAACATTTTAACGCTGAATGAATTAGACCCGAAAACCGTGCGGCTTGAATTGTCCGTATTTGATGTCAATTCGATTATCAAGCACACGATTGAAACCTTTGAGGGAACGTGTAAAAAGAAGCGGATTCAGTTCCAGCTGACCTTTTCCGCGGAAACCTGTTCCGTCAAAGCCGATAAAAGCAAAATCGGACAGGTTATTTACAACCTTGTCGACAACGCAATTAAATTCAGCCACGAAAATTCCGTGATTTACATTTCCGTGCGGGAAAAAGGTGAGAAAGCCTATATTTCCGTCAAGGACAACGGCTCCGGTATTTCAAAGGAAAGTCTTGATAAAATCTGGGACCGCTTTTATAAATCCGATGCATCCCGCGGCCGCGACAAAAAAGGCTCCGGCCTTGGACTTTCTATCACTAAGGAAATTTTACAGGCACACAATGAAACGATTGATGTCGTCAGCACCGTCGGCGTCGGCACAGAGTTTATCTTTACGCTGGCTTTAAATAGGTAAAAAATCATCCGCTTTCCTCAACGTTGGCACTTGACTTCGGAAAGCGGATGATTTTTTGCCGGTATGACGGAGGACGGGACGGGATTGGCTTTCACTGTTGGCACTTGACTTCTCAACGCAGATAATTTTTGATTCTCTGCAAAAAACCGGCGTATAAAGTTTTGCTTTTCTGCTTACTTTATACGCCGGCTTTTATTTTCATTCTTTTACAACTTTATATTTACTTTTGCTTCTAATTCAATTTTGTAAATAATTCTTTACGTTTTCCGATGACCAGAATGCCTGCACCGATAAACATGACTGCCATCAGCATTACATATAATCCTGCATTGGCGGTATCTCCTGTTTTTACGGTTTCAGTCTTTGCATTTTCTGCTTTAGCAGCTTCTGTCTGTGCGGTTGAAATATTTTCATTTACAACCTTTGGTGCTTCCTGTGCTGTCTTTGCCTGTTCTGCAATGACATAAGTACTGAAGTGATTGGTTACAAAGACTGCTTTGCCATTCTTGCAGACTGCCTGCATATCGGTAGCTGATCCGTCTTCTTCCATACGGAATACTTTTACATTGGCTTCTTCATAGCCTGCCGGAATGTCTAATGTTACTTCAACGCCGCCAGGGAACTGATGAACAAATTCCGTACCTCTTAAAATAGAGATGTCTACGACTACCATTTTTTCTTTATAATCAGAAAGTGCTTTTACAGCCGCATCAAATGCACTGCCTTCTGTTAATTCTGTAAACTGCATAACGTCATCTTCATCAAATACATTGTCCTCTGCCTTTAAGCTGACAGACATTTCTGCACCTTTGACGTCATTCTTTTCTGAAAGACTGGACTTTCCGCTCTTTGTGGCTTCTGTTTTGTCTTCTGCCTTCGTGGCTTCGGTTGCGGCCTCGGTCTTGTCTTCTGCCTTCGTGGCTTCGGTTGCAGCCTCCGTCTTTTCCTCTGCCTTTGTGGCTTCGGTTGCAGCCTCCGTCTTGTCTTCTGCTGTTGTCGGTTCTTCCGGTTTTGTTTCCGGCTCGCTCTTAATGCCTGCCTTTACCTCAAGTACCTGATTTTCTACGCCAAACTTTGCACCCATTGACTGATAATCACCTGTTGACATCAGATAACCGTTTGTTGTCAGTGAGCCGTCTGCATTTCTTAAAATTGCATCAATATCTGCTGTAACATCCGGTGCGGTTGTAGATGTAAATGCACCTGATTTATATGGGTCTGATACAACTGTACCCAGCTTCTGTCCGCTTGTAACAGCAGTTCCTGTAATAGAGAACGGAACCTGATAGTATTTCTTGCTGTTAAATGAAATACTGTTGCTGATTTTTCCAATAAACTTATCTGTACTGTTACCGCCTGCGGACAGTAAGTTAAAGAATGTTCCGCCTGCCGTTGTACGGTAGAAGTTAAAGTTCGTCTTTGCATTGTTGTAAGAAGTACAATTCATTAATGTTAATGCGCCGCCGTTACCGTTATCTGTAAATCCGTCTTTTCCGTTATTAAATGCAAGACAGTTAAATACAAAGTGTGGTGTCGGTACTTTACCGTTGCTTCCGCCCAGCTTAAATCCGTTCATATCGCCATTGGCTTCTGAATTACCATTGGTAAGTGTACCATTGTTAAATGCAATACAGTTTCTGATGGTTACAACACCAATTGAACCTGTTGCCGGTTTTGCATATAAATCCCAGCCATCATCGCAGTTGCAGTATGAAATACAGCCATCAAATACATTGCCTTCTCCACAAGTCAGCTTTGCTGCAAAACCATCTGCATTTTCACCGGTTGCCGGGTCGCAGTTATCAAATGATGTACAGTTGATAATGTAATTGTATGACGGCCAGTCTTCCTTATTGGTTACAGAAGAAGAACGTCTGCTGATCTGAAGACCTGTATCTCTGTTTGCCTGTAAAATACAACGTTCAATAACATTGTGGCTTCCTGCAACAAAAATACCGTTATCTGCCGCACCACATACGGTAATGCCATATACGTACCAGTAACTGCCTTCAATCTGAAGTCCTCTTGCATTGACAGAAGTGTCTTTAATGTTATAGGACTGTGATGAAAAATCAAATGTTACCTTTGCGCCGTCAGCAGCCTTTAATACCTTGTAGCAGTCTGCCGTACCGCTGTTTGATACCGGGATGGTAACCTGATGGTCAAATGCATACGTACCTTCTAATAAAATAACTGCCGTGCCGTTTTCAGCCTTTGCAATCGCTGTTTCCAGATCAAACGGTGAATCCTTTGTACCGTCTGCAGATGCACTTCCGTCCGGTGCCGCATACAGCTTCTTTAAATACTGTGAATCCGTTACACCGCTTAATGATGTGTATGCACCTGAAAATGCAGTGCTTGTCTTATCATAAGAAGATGTATCGCCTGTTGTTCCCCCCGGCGTTGTACTACCGGTTGTGCTCTCAGTGGCTTTTGTTGCCTCTGTGGCTTTCGTACTCTCCGTAGCCTTTGTGCTTTCTGTAGCTTTTGTGCTTTCCGTAGCCTTTGTGCTTTCTGTAGCTTTTGTGCTTTCCGTAGCCTTTGTGCTTTCGGTGGCTTTCGTACTTTCTGTTGCTTTCGTGCTTTCGTCTTCCTTTGTAGAAGGCTGTGTTAAATCTTCTTTATTTAATGTGTTGTGGCTTGTTGTCGGTTCTTCTGCACCGGTTCCGATATACGGATTCTGGGAAACCGTATTGTTTGGTGCAACAGATACTAAACAAGTCTTATATGCTCTTAATGCAGACTTTAATGCCTGATTTAGTGCGTAAGAAGCATCATCTTCTGCTGTAAATGTCCACTTAAAATCACCGTTTTCTACTCTGCCGGCATACTTTTCAACATTTTCCTTTGCCTGCTGCGGTGAATCTGCTGTGTAGCTGTACATTCCCTTGCTGGTATCAAAGTTGTTGTAGGTGTTGCCGCCCTTATAACTCTTTACGGTATCCGGAACTTTTTCATCTGCGGATTCTACAACATATCCGTCAAATTCGGTATTGTTTTCCTGATAAGATACAAAACCGTTTCCGCCTTCGATATAGTTGTTATACGCTTTAATTGTTCCGCCTGCTTCCTTTGAAAATGTTGCCATGTTGGCTTCATCTCTCTTTAAGGTTGTCCAGTCTGCAATGACATCTGAACCCTGCATAGAAGTCAGCATCGGATATTTACAATTTCTGAAATAGTTTCCTTCTGAAAATACAGAAGAACCGTTTGTTGAACCGATACCGTATTTTGCGTTTCCGTCATAGTAATTGTTGTATACATGAGCGGAATAGAATCGGATTCTTGGATGTCTTGAATCTGAATGGTCATACCAGTTGTGATGGTATGTAATATATAAATCTTCAGTTGTTCCTTCGCTTAATCCTAACAGGTTACATTTTCCGTTATCAAAGAAATGATTATAAGAAAATGTAATAAATGTAGATTTCTTGCAGTCTAATGCGCCATCACCCTTTGCCTGGTCTGAATCTCCGCCTGCTTCGCCGTAGAAGAAGTCACAGTTATGTACCCAGATATGGTCATTATCCTGCTGAAGTCCGATGTTATCGCCTTCACTGCTGTCTACCAGCATAATACCTAAGTTTCTTACTTCTACATTAGAAGCATTTTTAATACGGATACCCCAGCCGTAAACAGTTGCATCATCACCGACACCTTCGATTGTGATACCACATGAAAGGCGCTTTGATGAACTGCTTCCGCTGACAACCATATCTCCGCCTTCCATCACTGCAAAATCTGTTACCTGTCCAATCAGACGGATATCTAACGGTCTGTTATCGTATCCCTTTTTATACAGATTTAAAATAGCCTGAATACCGGTTGCTGTTTCTGTTGCACCCTTGGCATTTTTAACAACGTCCATGGTAACAGTATTTTTGGTTTCTTCTGTCAGATAAAGAACCACGGCATTGCCCTTTAATGTACCGTTATCACGGTAAGCGCCGTTTGCTTCGCCATTGGTCCATGCAAAGCCTGTTCTGTCATGTGCCTTGACACTGAGTGCTTCCGTTACGGCTGCACTGTCTGCCTGTTCTGTGCCGCCTGCAACCGGAACAACCTTTAATACATAATCACCAGCTGCAAGTCCTAACGCATCTGCTCTGTAATATACAGAACTTCCGTCTGATGTCTTATATTTTCTAACCAGCTCGTTATCAAGCTTTTCATAGCTTGTATCTGCTGCATCTGCTTTCTTTACGTATACGTTATAAGAAGCGGCATTTTTTGCTTCATTCCATTCTACGTATGCTGATTCAAGCCAGCCTGTACTCTGAATCAGTGATACCTGTTCTACTGTTGTATCACCTGTGTCCGGCTTTGTTTCACTTGGTTTTGTTTCACTTGGCTTTGTGGCTGCTTCTGTTGCCTTTGTTGTTTCTTCTGTCGGCTTTGTGGTTTCTTCTGTAGAACCCTGCTTTGTATAGCTGTAGACGATGTAGAATAAATTGATCTTATCGGCCTTTGTAATGGTGTAATCGCCTGCGCTGATATCCACTGTCAATACGCCATCATCACCGATTTTTGTCTTTTTTCCGTTAATCTTGACATTTTTACCGGCTGCAGAATCAACTTCTGTACCAAATACCAGTGTCAGCTTACCTGCTTCCGGCGCTGTAAATTTAATACTGGTACTTGATTCCATCTTTAATGAGTCTGTATATGTAACCCCATCATAAGTTGCTGTTCCTTTTTTCTTTCCTGCACTTCCAGCAATTGTAAAAAAGTCATCACTGGTAACTCCCTGTGTTGTAAAATTGTGTTCGTATTTTACAACCGTTGAACTTCCGTCTGCCCTTGCAGACATTAATGATGTCGGCATAATCACGCTCAGGCACATTACAAGCGCCAAAAGCCACGCCCACCGCTTCTGTGTTTGTTTTTTCATACACACCTTCATAAACCCTCCAACTTGTCATGATTCATCTGATTCATGTCCAAACCCCTGACCTGAACCCCCGCAGTAATGCATCATGACTTTCCTTCGTATTTTTTCTGCAAAATCCGCAAATATCTTTGTTTTTTCCTCCTGCTTCTTTTTTATGCATTTTTTGCGTTTTTATGACACTTATGCCAATAATCTTATCATCTTTTCACAGAACCCAACATAGTACCTTAGCACTACTTTTAGATTTTTCCACAATTTAGCCATGATTTACAATATTTTATTGTGCAAGTTGCCCATTGACGTTATTGAAAATTTTTATCATTAATCTGTGATTTTTTAAAAAAGAATGTGCAAAACACATTCTCGCGCCGAGCGCGGTCGTTTGCGACAAACTACATCTTCGCGCAAGTTTGCATCATCGGCACGTAGTGCCTTTTGTGTAATAGGGAATTCTATCGGATTTTCCTATTACACAAAAAATACACAGAAATACCGGATTTTCCCGGTATCTCTGTGTATTGTCATACATTGCTTCTGCTTTTATGCTATTCTTATATTCATTCACTTTTCCAGTGCAATCTGTGCAGATGTCCTTCCAGATTCATTGTTTCAAAATTGTGCTGGCGCAAAGCCTCATACAGTACAATTGCAACGGAATTGGACAGATTCAGGGAACGGATATCGCCAATCATCGGGATACGGATACATGTTTCCTCATTATCGACCAGAATTTCTTCCGGAATTCCGGCACTTTCCTTGCCAAACATAATATAACAGTCATCCTCATAAGACACATCACAGTAAGTCTTTTGTGCCTTAGTCGTTGCCATATATATCTTTGCACCCGGATTTTTTTTCTGAAAATCCGCATAGTCATCGTACACGGTTACGTCCAGCTTGTCCCAGTAATCCAGTCCGGCACGCTTTAACATCTTTTCATTTAACTTAAAGCCGAGCGGTTCAATCAAATGCAGTCTTGCGCCCGCCGCCACACACGTTCTTCCGATATTTCCGGTATTCGCCGGCATCTCCGGTTCATGTAATACAATATTTAACATCTTTTCCCCTTTCTGATCCTGCAATCAACCAGTTACACAACTGCACCGTCCTATCCGTCAATGCCTCCGCCGTGTATTATAATTAATTCACATTAATTGCAATATCCAGTTCCATATGAATCTCATCACTTGTCAGCGGAACACAGATATTCTGACTGTAAGACTGCTTTAAATAAACATTTCCGCGGCATAAAGTCGGCGGTGTGATATCCATGGCAATGCCTTTTGTCGAAAGAATCGTTGCCGCATTTCCCATCATCATATTGCCCAGCTCATTAATCGCACTGGCAGACATATCGTCGAGTGCCGTAACCGGCATCCCCATCATCATCTTGGAGGCTACATGGAGCGCATGCGCTTCCGGAAATGACATTAAAACCTGTCCGCGCACTTCTCCTGTCACACCAATCATAATAATCACGGAATCACTTGCAAACTCCGTTGTCTTTACATATGGTCTGCCAATTTTCATATCAACCTGGCAAATGTCTTTAATCACGCTGGTTGCCGCCATTAAAAAAGGATTGATATATTCTACGCTAAATTCTGCCATCATTTCCTCCCAAGGACTCTATAAACTTCTGTATTCTTTCTAATCCCACCTTTAAATTTTCGATGGAGTACGCATAAGAAATGCGCACAAAGCCTTCACCTGATGCTCCGAAAGCTGTTCCCGGTACTACTGCCAGCTTCTGTTCACTCAGTAACCTTGTTGCAAATTCCTCTGATGTCATTCCAAATTTCTTAATTGACGGAAATACATAAAATGCGCCATACGGCTCAAAACATTCCAGTCCCATCTCTTTAAAAGCATTGAGCAGGAAACGTCTTCTCTGATCATATGCCTCTACCATCATTTCAACTTCCATGTCACAATTTTTCAGTGCTTCCACTGCCGCAAACTGACTGTTCGTCGGCGCACACATAATCGCAAACTGGTGGAGTTTTACCATCTGCTCAATAACCGGTGCCGGTCCGCAGGCATAGCCTAAGCGCCAGCCGGTCATTGCAAATGCCTTTGAAAAGCCGTTAATCACAATGGTCCGCTCCTTCATGCCCGGCAGTGAACCAATCGAACAGTGGCGCTTTCCTCCATATGTCAGTTCCGCATAAATTTCATCGGAAATCACATATAAATCCTTTTCAATAATCACCGGAATAAGCTCTTCCAGTTCTTCCTTCGTCATAATTGCACCGGTCGGATTATTCGGATATGGCAGTACCAGTATCTTGGTCTTATCCGTAATGCTGTTTAAAAGCTGTTCTTTTGTCAGCTTAAAATCATTTTCCGCCTTTAGTTCAATCGGCACCGGCACGGCATCCGCCATGACTGCACACGGCAGATACGATACGTAACTCGGCTGGGGAATCAGCACCTCATCCCCCGGATCTGTCATACAGCGCAATGCCACATCAATCGCTTCACTGCCGCCGACCGTGACAAAAATTTCATGCACCGGGTCATAGTGCAGATCATATTTGCGGTTTACATACCGGCTGATTTCTTCACGCAGTTCTTTTAAACCTGCATTGGATGTATAAAATGTTCTTCCCTTTTCCAGCGTATAAATGCCTTCTTCGCGGACATTCCACGGTGTATCAAAATCCGGTTCTCCGACACCTAAAGAAATCGCATCCGGCATTTCACTGACAATATCAAAAAATTTACGGATTCCTGACGGTTCAATACCGATTATTTTCTTTGACAATGGATTTCTCATGGTGTCACCAGCATCCTTTCATCTTTTTCTTCTGCATCCAATACCCTGCCGTAATCCTTATATTTTTTCAGTACAAAATGTGTGGATGTGCTGAGTACCGAATCCAGCGGTGAAAGCTTATTGGCTACAAACTGTGCCACTGATTTCATCGTCTTGCCTTCAATAATGACCGTAAAGTCAAATCCACCGGACATTAAATAAACCGATGTAATCTCATCATATTTATAAATGCGCTCTGCAATGCTGTCAAATCCCAATCCGCGCTGCGGTGTGACTTTCACTTCAATCAGAGCTGTTACTTTTTCTTCACTTGTCTTGTCCCAGTTAATCAGGGTATTATAACCGCAGATGACATGCTCTTTTTCCATATCCGCGATTTCATTGGCGACTTCCACCTCTGTCATGCCAAGCATAACCGCCATGTCTTTTAAATCGATTCTGCTGTTTTTTTCCAGCATATTTAATATCTTTTCTCTCATACATTCATCCGCCTTTCGCTGTAATCCAAGACTTATATAAAACGATATACCTCGTCCCGGTTCGGTGTGTCCAAATACCGTACCTCATCGTCATTGCGCAAAATTTTATTGTGGTCTGCCGTTGTCCTTCCAATGACAGATGCCTTAATTCCTGCATCAGACAATATTTTTATTATATCATGTCCGTTATCCGCTGTCATTAACAAAGCACCACAAGATTCCAATTCATATGGATTTACGTCAAAGATTTCACAAATTTCAATAATCTCCTGTCTGACCGGAATCTTTTTAAAATCAATATCCAGTCCGACTTTTCCGGCTTCTGCCATATCCCACAGTGCTGCAAAAATGCCGCCCTCAGAAACATCGTGCATACCGGTCACGCCTGCCTGTGCAGCAAGAAACGCTTCTTCCCCAACGGACATATCCTGTGCATTTCCCTGTGCCTTTTCAATCACGTCTTCTCTGTAAAACCGTAAAATTTCCGGGCGGTTCTTTGCAATAATCTGCCGGATGCCGCTGATACCAATCCACTTTGTCAGAATCACGTCCTGTCCCGGATGAATATTTTTCGCCGATAAATTTTTCCCGTCACACAGCCCGATTACCGTCACCGTTACAACCGGTTCTAAAACCGCTGCACTGCCCTGCGTATGTCCGCCGGAAATCTGGATACCCAGCGGTTCGCACTGCTTTTGGAGCGTTTCCATGATTTCCCGCAGCTTCGCCTCCTCTGCGGACAGCGGTAAAAGCACCGTACACTCCGCCGCCACGGGAATTCCGCCGCCTGCATAAATATTATTGGCGGCTCGCTGTACCGGATTTTTCGCTGCAATGTCCCCCGTTGCAGCCGCTGCCGCACTCACCACCGCAGGCTTGTCTTTCTTTTGCAGGCTGATATACGCACAGTCTACACCAATCGCCGGTTTCGCCGCATATTCTTCTCGTTTTTTTATCTGCTTTAAAACGGAACGCTTCAAAATCGAATTTGATACTTTTCCCGGATTCATATACTCTCCATTCCGGCAGGCCTTTAAGTAAAACTTGCCACTTTGCCTTATTTAGGTTATGATTAGTAAAGCAGGGCTGATGCCACCATCGGCACAACCATTGCCAATACTAAAATAATAATGATAATTGCAGAAAAAATTTGCTTGTTTTTTTTATTGTTAAAATTAATCATTTTTACCTCATTTCTGTGATTATCCCAATGTAAAGGATAAATTATGAAACTGATACTGCCTTATTTTATACTAATATTATTTCTGCTTCAACATAATATGAAAAAAAATTCAAAAAAAGAGAAAATTAACAATGAAACCTTCTGGAAACGGGAGGCGGAAGCCAATTCTGTGCGGAAAAAAGATATTTCCGGACTGGATTACATCCGGATTCCGGATACACTGACCTGTCCGGATACGCAGGATGAACGTATCTTAAAGGAGTGGCATACAATTGAAGCTTTAAAAGAAAAAAAGATTTTAAATCTGTCAGGTTTTACCAACACCGATTTAAAATTGGAATACGGTGTCGGCAACTTAACCGAGCTGACCGATTATGACAACAACTATGTCACACTGAGCCGCTCCCTTGCAAGAATTGCTGAACTACTGACAGAACAGGGGTTGAAAAAAGAGGCTGCCGCATTTTTGGAATTCGGCATCGCAACCCATACCGACATCGGTAAAAACTATACCCTGCTTGCCGGATATTACATGGAATATGGAAAGCCTGAAAAAATCGACTTTTTAATCGCACAGGCAGAACAGCTTTCCTCGCTTTCCAAAGACCCGATTATTGCCCGGTTAAAAGCCATCCAGCGCGGAGAGACTTCACCTGCCTAACTTTTTACTGCGCTTACGATTAAACAGACTTTTTATTTTTTATACGGCAGTTTCCCATGTTCCGAAATAATGCCATCAATGATTTTAGACGCCTTGCTCTTTGTCAGGCTGTCAATGTCCTGCTCCAGTGTCAGCCCGTGATAGGAAACCAATGCTGCCAGATATCGTTTCTGTGCCGCCGTAACCGGCGTATCTTTCCTGACCGTGTAATTAAGCGGCAGGGTTTCTCTAAACCCTTCATCGTCCGGTTTTACCTCATGCAGCTTATAATAAAGCTGATGGGCGCTGACCGCATCGTCTAAGGCGCGGTGCGAATTACCCGGATTAATCTGAAAATATGCGCAAAGCACATCCAGATTTTTATGTTCCACCTCAGGAAGCAGTCTTCTTGCAAGCTTTAAGGTATCAATTCCGTTCTTTTCAAAAGGAATCCCATGATTCACACACGCTTTTTTCAAAAATGAATAGTCAAATATAATATTATGTCCCAGAAGCGGCATATCCCCGATAAAACTTACAATTTCATCAATTACTTCCGAAACATGCGGCTGCCCTGCCACCATTTCATCGGTAATTCCGGTCAGTTCCACAATCCGCTGCGGCAGCTTCTCCTTCGGATTTAACAGACGGCTGTAGGTTTCTGTAATCTCGCCGTCACAGACCTTTGCCATGCCGATTTCAATAATCTGATTTTCTGACGGATTCAGCCCCGAAGTTTCCAAATCCAGTGCCACATAGTCCCTTATCATAACCAATCCTCGTTTCCCGTTTACTTTCTATCTCTTATCCTTTGATTTACAGATATCCTGCAAAAAACACTCACTGCACTTTGGCGCACGCGCCGTACAGATTTCCCGTCCAAATGTAATAATCTGTATATTGTATACAATCCAGTGATCTTTCGGCAGGACCTTCATTAAATCATATTCAATCTTTTCCGGTTCAGTTTCCTTTGTAAAACCCAGTCTTTGGGAAATACGCTTGACATGGGTATCCACTACGATACTCGGTTCATGAAAAATATTGCCGCGGATGACATTCGCCGTCTTTCTGCCGACCCCCGGAAGACTTGTAAGCTCCTCTAATGAAGACGGCACTTCTCCGCCAAAATCCACACAGATTCTTCTTGCCGTTTCAATCAGGTTCTTTGCCTTGCTGTGGTAAAATCCAATCGAGCGGATATCCTGCTCCATTTCCTTTACATCTGCATGTGCAACTGCCAATACGTCCGGGTACTTTACGAATAAATCCTTTGTCACAATATTGACCCGCTCGTCGGTACACTGCGCCGACAGCATGGTTGCCGCAAGCAGCTCCCACGGTGTCGTATAATTTAAACTGCACCGGAATTCTGTCGTATACCGCTCATCTAACCGCTCTAAAATGCTTTTCGTTCTTTTTGTCATAATCTCACTAATCTCCATTCCGAAGGCATTTTAATGCCAAAGGAATCGCGAGCCAAATATCAGATTCGGCTCTGCGATAAAAGCTATTTGTTTTTGGGTACACAAAAAGCGGGTGATGGGAATCGAACCCACGTATCTAGCTTGGAAGGCTAGTGTTCT
>ERZ791903.1013-NODE-1013-length-30840-cov-3.215754_pt1 | contig 30840 bp, 33 predicted proteins | sample MGYA00510148_ERZ791903 | MGnify/ENA primary metagenome ERZ791903 (study PRJEB30046, sample SAMN00792080) | human gut metagenome | study: EMG produced TPA metagenomics assembly of the A metagenome-wide association study of gut microbiota in type 2...
AGTGCTGTCGGATTATGTGAAGATACATCCCTTTTCCTACGGCGGAGAAGAGCAGTTTTACGACAGCGGCACGGAAATTGTTCACACAGTGCTGGAAGATTTTCCGGTCAGCACGCTGATCTGCTATGACCTGCGTTTTCCGGAACTGTTCCGGGCGGCAGCACAGACCAGCCGGCTGATCGTTGTCCCGGCGAACTGGCTGCACCAGCGCACGGAACACTGGCGGCTGCTGCTCCGGGCGGGAGCCATCGAAAACCAGGTGTATGTGCTGGGTGTCAACTGCGTCGGAAAGCAGCAGTCCTACACCTTTGACGGGCAGAGCTGTCTGGCAGACCCGGAGGGAAATATGTGCTGTGTCTGCGGTGATGCACCGGAACTGGCATTTGTGACTGTGGAGAACGACACGGAACAATTCCGGCGTGCGTTTCCCACCTGCCGGGATGTGAAACTGCCGTTTTATACGGAATTGTATCAGAATCTTGTGAGGGAAGAGGAGCATCAATGATTGAGGTTTTTCAGCCGCCCCGGATCACACGGGAAGAGACTGCCTATAAAATGCTGTTTCATGTTTTTGCGGCTTTTGCAGCATTGGCGGTTTCCATGGCTGGGTTGTTTTATTCCATGGCTGGAGATTCCCGAAAGAACCGGGATGCGCTGCATAAAGTCACGTCTCCGGAGACGGAATTGTGGGCGATTATTGTTTTCGCTGTGTTTGTCTTGGCAGCTGTCTATTTATCGGTTGCAGGGGTTGTGCTGTCCCGGCGAGTGAGAGGACAGTTTGTGCGGTGGGTGAAAAAAGGCGGCAAACTGTATTTTGTGTCTGCGAGTGCCTCAAATGTCAGAGCAAGCGGTTCTTCCAGACGGATTTCCAGTTCGCTGAAATTGCAGGACGCATCGCTGAACGTTTTGAATGATTCCGGGGCTTTGGAGGATATATTAAACGGAAAAACTGCATATGCCTTTATCCAGGCAATACCGGTGACAAGTGTCACTTGGGTTCGGCAGAGGAAACGTGGCACAAAGGTGTATTTCCAAAACAAAAAGGTATTTCTATCTAAGAAAATGTACGGGTATCACGTACTTCTGCATCTGCTGGAAGAAATAAGCACACATTGAAAAAAGGCAGCCGTGAAAACGCTGAAATGCGTTCATGGCTGCCTTTTGCTGTATTCTGTAAGTCAAAGTTTTAGTGTTCCGGATAAGTGACTTCCATTGCCTTCTGGAAAAAGGCGTGCATCTCCGGGAATTTGTCCCGGATGCGCATGGGCTTGATCTTGGTGTCGGTAAAGCAGTGGGAAGAGGTGGCAACTGCACAAAGCTGCCCGGTTTCCACGCAGAGGATATCATACCGCAGTTCCAGCTTGAAACCGTTGTATTTGGTGATGTAGGAGTAAACTGCCAGATGCTCACCGAAGTGCAGGGAGTGCTTGTATTCACAGGTGACGCCCAGCACCGGCAGCATAATGCCTTCTTCTTCCATCTGGTTATAGCCGACGCCGATCTTGTCCATGAAATCAACTCTTGCCTCTTCTGCCATGTGGATGTAGTTGGAGTGGTTCACGATGTCCATGCGGTCTGTCTCATGGTAAAATACCATGCGGGTATACGGTGTGATTTCCATAATACGGACTCCTTTTTTCGGATGTGTTTCCGGAAACTCCCTTTTTGTTTCCGTGGACACAGAAAGACTTTCTTTTTAGTATAGCACAACTTCTTCGGTTTTACTGGTTCTTTTTGTGTCCAGTGTGTTAAAGAAACGCTGGATAAGGCATATCTGAGGCACAAGCTTTACGCAGTGTTCTTCGAAATGCAGAGAACAGGACGGAAAAACGATTTTTTTCTTCCCGGTATTGCAATTTGTCACTTTTTCGGGTATAATATAAAGTAAGACACTATGTCAGCAGGAGGAAAGAGCATGAAGAAGTGGCTGATTCACCAGCCGCCGGAAGAGGCGGCAAAACAGATCCGGAGCGGCAGCGATCTGTCCATGCTGTGTGCACAGGTTCTGGCATCCCGTGGAATGCACAATGTGCAGGAAGCGGCGGCATTTTTACAGTGTGACGGTCTGGCAGATCCGTTTCTCACCGCAGATATGGAAACGGCGGCAGATTACATCAACCAGGCAATGTACAGCGGCAGCCGCATCTGCATTTACGGAGACTACGACTGTGATGGTGTAACAGCCACGGTGATCCTGTACTCTTATCTACTGGAACTGGGCGCAGATGTAACCTATCGCATTCCGGAACGGGATGAGGGATACGGGCTGAATACCAATGCAGTCCGGGAAATGCACGAGGACGGCGTGGAACTGATCGTTACGGTGGACAACGGCATCACTGCGCTGGAAGAGGCGGAACTGATTGCAGAGCTGGGCATGACGCTGGTCATCACAGACCACCACCAGCCGCTGGAAACGCTGCCGAGAGCGGCAGCGATCGTGGACGCACACCGGGCAGATGATACTTCGCCGTTTCACGACCTCTGCGGTGCGGGCGTGGCGCTGAAACTGGTGGCGGCGCTGGACGGCGGCGATACGGCAATGGCGCTGGAGCAATTCGGGGAACTGGCGGCAATCGCAACTGTGGCAGATGTGGTAACGCTTTCCGGCGAAAACCGCTATCTGGTGCAGCTGGGACTGCGGCTTTTGGCGAACACAGAGCGTCCCGGACTGCTGGCACTCCTGGACAAAAGCGGACTGACGGGAAAGGCGTTTACTTCTACTTCCATTGCATTCGGCATTGCACCGAGAATCAACGCCGCCGGACGGTTCGGCTCTCCGAAAACGGCGGTGGAACTGCTGTTATGTGAAGATCCGGATGAGGCGGCAGAACTGGCGGAAGAGCTGGAACGGCGCAACCAGGCGAGAAAAGCGGAGGAATCCAGAATCCTGGAAGAGATCGCTTTGCAGGCGGCAGAACAGCCGCAGCTGCTGAAAGAACGTGTACTGGTATTTGCCGGAGAAAACTGGCATCACGGCGTTATCGGCATTGCGGCGTCCCGTCTGGAAGAACAGTTCGGCAAGCCGACCATTCTGATTACCATAGAAGGCGATCAGGCGAGAGGGTCAATGCGGTCGTTCGGCGAATTCTCTGCATTTCGCTGTCTCCATGCCTGCAGTGATCTGCTGTCCCGGTACGGCGGTCACCCCGGCGCAGGCGGCTTTTCTCTGCCGGCAGACCACGTAGAACTGTTTCGACAGGCAGTGCAGCACTATGCGAAAGAGGCACATCCCACCATGCCGGTGCTGACCTTAGAGGCAGACCGGCTGCTGATGCCCCAGGAGATCACCATGGAGAATATTACCAGCCTGTCGGTGCTTGCGCCTTTCGGTGAGGGAAATCCTACGCCGGTGTTTGCGCTTTGTCATGCGGTGATGCAGGGCATCCAGCCGCTGTCCGGCGGAGCGCATTCCAAGCTTAAAATTACTTACGGTGGCATGGCAATGGATCTGCTGCTGTTTCGGACGAAACCGGAGGATGTGACGCTGAAAAACGGCGATATCTGCGATTTTCTGGTCAACATAGAGGTGGGCAGTTTTCAGGGCAGACCGCAGCTTTCTGTGATCGTCAAGGACTATCGGAAAAGCGGTCTGAAACAGGCGAAATATTTTGCCGCACAGAGTACATATGAACAATTTTGCCGTGGCGAGACATTGCAGCAGAACTTTTATCCGGCAATTACACCGGCAAGAGATGTGCTGGTGCAGATCTATCAGCGGATCCCTCAGACGGATATTGCGCTGGATGGGCTGTTCGGGAGCGTGCAGGATCTGCCGCAGATGAACTACTGCAAGCTTCGGCTGGCGTTGGATATTTTTTCGGAATTGGGATTGGTGCAGCAGGATCTCTGGACACAGCGGGTACACCGGAATCCGGTAAAGGAAAAGGTGAATCTCCAAAGTTCCGTCCTGCTGCAGGGATTACAGAAAAAAGGAGCGGATGTTGTATGACACAGGAAAACACAAGCGGAGATGTGCGTTCGGCTGCACAGGATAAACCGCAGATTCCTCAGAATGAGGTCACGATCTCGGATCTGGCGAAGAAGATTCTTGCGACGGATAAACAGTACGATCTGAGCAAGATCCTGTCTGCGTATCAGCTGGCAGAAAAGGCACACGCCGGGCAGAAACGCTCTTCCGGAGAACCGTATATTATCCATCCGCTGGCGGTGGCAGATATTCTGCTGGATCTGGGAATGGATACGGATACGATCTGCGTGGGTCTGCTCCACGATGTGGTAGAGGATACGGAATATACGCTGGATGATATCCGGAAGAAGTTCGGACAGGATGTGGCGATGCTGGTGGACGGCGTCACCAAGCTGAACCGCATTCCGATTTTTGACAAGGAACAGCAGCAGGCGGAGAATGTCCGGAAGATTCTGCTTGCCATGTCCCATGACATCCGTGTCATGATTATCAAGCTGGCAGACCGCATTCACAATATGCGTACACTGAAATTCCTGCCGCCGGAAAAACAGCGCCGCATTGCGCTGGAAACTATGAATGTCTATGCGCCGATCGCACACCGTCTGGGAATCCGTACTGTAAAGGACGAGCTGGAAGACCTGGCGTTCTATTACCTGGACTCCTATGCGTATTCGGAAATCGAACATATTATGGAGATCAAAAAGGATGAACGGGAAAAGTTCATCGAATCCATTAAGGAACGTATCCGGAAACGCCTGGCACAGGAACACTTTGCGAAAGAACCGATCATCGAGGGACGTGTCAAGAGCATCTACGGCATTTACAAGAAGGTCTATGTCAACCACAAGGGCATGGATGAGATCTATGACAAGTATGCTGTCCGTGTCATTGTCTCTACGGTTGCAGAGTGCTATATGGTGCTGGGCATCGTTCATGATATGTTCCGGCCTTTGCCGAACCGGTTCAAGGACTATATCTCTACGCCGAAGTCCAATATGTATCAGTCCCTGCACACCACAGTTCTGGGACGGGAGAGCATTCCTTTTGAGATTCAGATTCGCACCTGGGATATGCACGTCTCTGCGGAATACGGCATCGCTGCCCACTGGAAGTACAAAGAGGGTATCCAGGGCAAGGATAAGATGGAAGAGCGTCTGGCATGGGTGCGCAAGGTAATTGAAGCACAGCAGACCTCGGACGACGTAGAAGAAATTGTCCGTGCCATCAAGAACGACCTGTCTCCGGAGGATATTGTGGTAATGACGCCCCGTGGCGATTCTATCTCTCTGCCGGTTGGCTCAACGGTGATCGACTTTGCATACCGCATCCACACGGAAATCGGACACAAGACCATCGGCGGCAAGGTGGACGGCAAGATGGTTCCGCTGGATTATCCGCTCCAGACGGGACAGATCTGCGAAGTCCTGACCAGCAAAGACCCCAACAAGGGACCCAATCGTGCATGGCTGGGTATTGTCAAGACCAACGAGGCAAAGTCCAAGATTCGTTCCTGGTTCAAGAAAGAGTGCCGAGAAGAGAACATTGCTACCGGCAAGGCGAATCTGGAGCAGGAGTTCAAGCGCTGTCACATCAATCTGCCGGAAACGGAATGGGGCGCATTCCTGGCAGATGATCTGAAACGGCACAACTGCGACACGCTGGAGGACTTCTACGCCTCGATCGGATACGGCGGCGTTATGCTGTCCAAGATCATGCCGAGACTGAAAGAACTGTATGTGAAATCGCACGGCGCAGAGGAAGAAGAGACAAATCCGGTTGCACCGGTGATGCAGACGGAGACACCATCCGGTAAGGACTGTATTGTCCTGGATCGGATCGACGACTGCGTATTCAAGTTTGCGCAGTGCTGCAATCCGCTGCCGGGCGATGATATCGTGGGCTTTATCACACGGGGACACGGCATTTCCGTGCATACGAAAAACTGCGTCAACTACCAGGCGGCGCTGAAACGGAACAACCCGGAGGAAATGGCACGCTGGCTGCCGGTGCAGTGGACGAACAACACTTCTGCGCTGATTCCTACCGGCATCGAAGTGATTGCGTCAGACCGTGTGGGGCTGGTGTTTGATATTACGAAGATTCTCTCGGAATCGCATATTCTGATCGTGCATTCGTCATCCCGGAATCTGCGCAACGGCAATGCGATTTTTGAGGCGAGCGTCCAGGTTGCCGGAACAGATCAGCTCCAGGCAATCATGGATAAGCTGCGGAAGATCCGGGGCGTGATCTCTGTGGAACGTGCAAAAAAGTGAGGTGGCTGCAATGAAAATTACAACGCTGATGCTGGGAGAACTGGCATCGAACTGTTATATCCAGGAAGTGGGCAACAAGAAGTGTGTCATCGTGGACATCGGCGGTGATGCGCCTATCGTGTTCCGCCGTCTGGAAATGATGCAGCTGGAACCCCTGGCAATTCTGCTGACGCACGGGCATTACGATCACATTGCCGGTGTGGAGCAGGTACGGGAAAAGTATCAGATTCCGGTCTATGTGCATTCTCTTGATGCAAATATGCTGACTGACAGCCGTGCCAATCTGGGCGACTGGCTGTCTACCCAGCCGTTTCAGCCTGTTCAGGAATGGAAAACGGTGGAGGACGGTGACACGCTCCAATTCGGGGACAATACGTTCACGGTGATTCATACACCGGGGCATACACCGGGCAGCGTTTGCCTGCAAAGCGGCGATGTGCTGTACACCGGAGACACACTGTTCCGGATGTCCCGTGGCAGAACGGATTTTCCAGGCGGCAGCGATGCACAGATGCTGGAATCTTTCCGGAAACTGAAAGCGCTGGACGGCGATTTTCGGGTATTGCCGGGGCATAATGAAGAATCGACACTTTCTTTTGAAAAGGAACACAATCCAACGATGCGAGGACTATAATTCATGCCAAATGTTGAAACCAATCTGACAAAGCCGTTTCCCGTTGTCTTTTCGGGACACACGCTGAAATATGAAATCGAATGTATCTGCAAGATTTTCCTGCCGATTCGAAAGTTTACGTTTCTCTATGATACGGCGCAGCTGCCGGAGGATGCAGAAGAGGGTGCTGTTCTCACGCTGGAACAGCAGGGCAGTCAGAGCCGCTTTTTTGTCCGGGTGCAGTACCTGGGAAAGACGCTGGAGCAGGAGCAGTTTTTCCCGGCCTGTTCGCCGGAAACAGACAAGCAGCTGTGCGAATACCGGTTCAGTGCCATGCTGTTCCGGCTGCTGGAACAGATCACAGATCTGCATCCGGCGTGGGGCTTGCTGACGGGGATTCGTCCGGTAAAAAAGGTGCAGCCTTATCTGGGCAAAGGGTATACCAAGGCAGAGGTCTGTGAGAAACTCCATGAGAAGTTCTGGATTTCCCCGGAAAAGCTGTCTTTGGTCTACGATACGGCGATCGTACAGCAGCCGCTTTTGGAGAAAACGCCAAAGCGTGGCATCAGTTTGTATTTGTCGATTCCGTTTTGTCCCACACGCTGCAGCTATTGTTCCTTTGTATCCCATTCCATAGAACAGGCGCACAAGCTGATTCCGGGATATCTGGAAAAGCTGTGCGAAGAGCTGGTGATCTGGGGGCAGCTGGTACGGGAACAGGAACTTCTGGTGGATACGGTCTATTTCGGCGGCGGTACGCCAACTTCGCTGACGGCGGAACAGCTGGAACAGGTACTGACGGCTGTGCAGGACAATTTTGACCTTTCGCATCTGCGGGAATACTGCGTTGAGGCTGGCAGACCGGATACCATTACCCCGGAAAAGCTGAAAACACTGAAACGGTTCGGGGTTGATCGTATTTCTGTCAATCCGCAGACTATGCAGGACAGCGTACTGGAAACTATTGGAAGAAAGCATACTACGGCGCAGACGGTGGAGGCATTCCGGATGGCTCGTGCGGCAGGATTCGACAATATCAATATGGACCTCATTGCCGGACTGCCAGGGGATACACCGGAGGGCTTTCATGATACCCTGGAGAAGATCCTGGCGTTAGACCCGGACAGCATTACTGTTCATGCGCTGACGCTGAAACGGGCGGCAAATCTTTTTGCTGAGGGAGAGAGTCAGGTACATAACCCGGTGGAACAGATGGTGCAGGAGAGTATGCGCCGTCTGCCGGAACACGGCTATGCGCCCTATTATATGTACCGGCAGAAGAACACCATTGACAACCAGGAAAACGTGGGATATGCCCGTGCAGGAAAGGAATCGCTGTACAACATCCTTATTATGGATGAGAGTCAGTCCATTTTTGGCGCTGGATGCGGTGCGTCCACAAAGCTGGTAGAACCCTGCGGCAGAATCACACGAATCCATAACTATAAGTTTCCCTATGAGTATATCCGTCAGTTTGACCAGCTGATGCAGAAGAAAGAGCAGGTACGGGAGATCTGCGAGCGGATTCGGGAACAGGAAACGGAGTAAAAAGGAGTACAGATATGCCATTTATTCATGTTCAGACAAATACAGCAATCACAGACGAACAGGCAAAAAATATTAAGACACATCTTGGACTTGCAATTACAGCAGTTCCCGGAAAAACGGAGAACTGGCTGATGGTGGAGACAGAGGGCGACAAGCAGCTTTTCTTTCAGGGAACAGATGCGCCGGCAGCAATGGTAGAGGTTCAGCTGTACGGAAAAGCATCGTCCAATGCGCTGAATACGCTGACCAGCAACATTACCGGAATTCTGCTGGATACACTAAAAATTCCAACAGACAGAATTTATGTAAGCTATATGTGTACAGAGAATTGGGGCTGGAACAGCTCGAATTTCTGATGGGAAACAAGAATGCTGTGCCGGTGCGAGATGTACTATAGCCGCCGGTGCGCTGCAAATCAATCAAAAACCTGTTCTGTGCAAGGGTATGTGAAAATGCAGAACAGGTTTTTCAATACGAGGCGATGGAAATTTGAAAAAGAACGACATTTTTGAAACAGAAATCATGGATATGACCACGGAAGGCAGCGGTGTCTGTCGGGTGGACAATATGGCAGTGTTTGTGCCGCACACCGCAGTGGGTGACCGGATTCGGGTGCGCATCGTAAAAGTACTGAAGAGCTATGCCTTTGGGATCGTGGAAGAACTGCTGGAGCCTTCGGCAGACCGCATTGTGCCTGCCTGCGGTTTATCCCAGTGCGGCGGCTGTCTGTTTCAGCATATCACGTATGATGCAGAACTGCGTGTGAAAGAAAAGGCGGTGCAGGATGCTTTTATTAGACTGGGAAAGCTTTCTCCGGAATTTTTGCCGATTCTGGGCGCTGAGTCCCGTACCAGATACCGCAACAAGGCGCAGTATCCGTTCGCTTTGGACAAAACAGGACAGCCGATTCTGGGCTTTTTTGCCCGGAGAAGTCATCGGGTGATTTCGGTGAAGGACTGTTTGCTGCAGCCGGAATTGTTTGGGAAAATTGCCGGTACAGTGCTGGAGTTTGTGCGGCGCAATTCGATTTCAGTATACAATGAATCCAGCGGAAAAGGGGATATGCGGCACTTGTATCTGCGGTGCGGACAGCATTCCGGAGAGGTGATGGTTTGCTTTATCGTGCGCAAGCCAATTCGGAAAAAGCTGATGCCGTTAGTTGAGATTTTGACCGAGCAGTATCCGCAGATCAAGAGTATCAGCATGAACTGCAACCCGAAGAAAACCAATGTGATTCTGGGAGATTCCACGGAAACGCTGTGGGGAAAAGATACCATTACGGACACCATGTGCGGCAATGCTGTTGATCTTTCGCCGGAGTCGTTTTACCAGGTGAATACCATACAGGCAGAGCGGCTTTATGGTGCGGCAAAAGAATTTGCACAGCTGACGGGGAAAGAACGGCTGTTGGATTTGTACTGCGGCGCCGGAACGATCGGGCTGTCTATGGCAGATGCGGTGTTGGAATTGGTTGGCGTGGAAATTGTTCCAGAGGCTGTGGAGAATGCAAAGGAAAATGCTGCGAGAGCTGGCGTGAAAAATGCGGCGTTTTTCTGCGGCGATGCAGGCAGCATTGCCGGAAAGCTGGCGGAACAGGGGACTGCGCCGGATGTGATCGTCGTCGATCCGCCCAGAAAGGGATGCGATGAGGCAGCGCTCTGGGCGATGGTGCAGATGCAGCCGGAGCGAATCGTGATGATTTCCTGCAACGCCACAACGGCAGCCAGAGACTGTGCAATGCTGAGCCGGATGGGGTATGCGGCAGAACGGGTGCAGCCGGTGGATTTGTTTCCGGGGACGGGGCACGTTGAGTGCGTAGTATTGATGTCAAGGGAAGATAAGTAAGGTGTGAAAAAGGCTTGAAATAAAGGGATTGGCGAGTTTTCAAGGAAAAATCCGAAAATCAAAAATTCTGTAGAACAGCCGAAAACCGAACATATCCACGGCTTGTGTATCTGAGGGTTGAGTTGACAGGATTGAAAAGGCATAGGTTGTGGAGATAGGATTGTTTATAAATTTGAGTCTGCAAAATAGGCTAATCAACATAGTCTAAAAATGCACTTATGATAATTATCCAAGAGTGAGGTGAACGATATGTCAGATAATGCAGTGGTGCATTATATTCCTGCAAGGTTTCCGAAACGGGAAAAGCGTGTCGGGATTTATTGTCGTGTTAGTACAAACAGTATGGAACAACTTCAAAGTCTGACAGCACAAATTTCTCATCTTACAAGAGTTGTATCAACCATGCCACAGTGGTTATTGTCAGATGTGTATATAGACATTGCAAGTAGTAAAACCGGATCATCAAGAAAAGAGTTCAGCCGTTTGTTGGAAGATTGTAATTCAAAGAAGATTGATATAGTAATCACGAAAAATATCAGTAGATTTGGCAGAGATTCGGTTGAAGTATTGGATGCCTTTAATAATCTGAAGGCTCTTGGTGTTCGTGTTATTTTTGAACAGGAAGATTTAGATACTGCAAATACAGACTGTAATTTGATGGTTTCAATTATTGAATCACTTGCACAAGCTGAGAATGAATCAAGAAGTGACAATATCAGAATGGGCACCAAATATCGTGCATCTTCTGGAACGTCAAAATTATATGATAGAAAGTGCTATGGCTATAAACACAATGAAGAAGGAAAATTGATCATTGACGATGAAACATCCAAAAATGTAAAGCTGATATTTGAACTATATCTTGGTGGACAGAGTGTTTTAGGTATCGTTAAGGAACTTGAAAAGAGAAAAATTCTTTCTCCTACAGGAAAAGAAAAATGGTGTAAAAGAACCATAGATGTGATGCTAAGCAATGAAAAATATACTGGGGATGTTAAGCTGATGAAATCTGGTAACAGTGATGTTCAATATTTGTCAGAGGACAATAATCCTGCGATTATTTCTAAAGAAGTCTTTGAGGCTGTGCAGGTTGAGAAAGGACGGAGGAGTAATGTTGTGAAAGGTGAAAGTGAAATTGTAAAGAGGAAAAGTGAAAAGTTCAGTTCGAAACGTAAAAATTAGTATGATATATGTATTATAAATTAAAAAGATATAAGCAATTTTAATGTAAAAGATAATAACAAAAAGGTTATATAAAAAGGAGAATATCGATGAGTAAAAGAGTATTTGTTTCAGCAGATTGGAAAGAGCCATTTGATTCACATAGTTGGGATAAAGAAGTGGTGGATAGGATAAGAAAATGGAAGTATGATAACCGTTATGGTGTGGATATAATTTGCACTGATGATGTACATGAAAGTGTTACTAAAAATTCAGATTGTCGTCGATGTGATATAAAAGAAGAATGTAGAAGGTACATTAATTCAAGCAGTGTTGTTGTTTTCGTTGTTGGAGATAATACCGCAAGTAAAAAAGCTGGCGCTTGCGATAGTATCTCATGTTCTCCGGCCTATAGTGGTCAACAAAAATCATACTGTAAATATTTTTTAAACAAAAATTTCGCTAACCCATTTCCTAAAGGTCGTGAAATGTCTTATTTACAATATGAAATAACAAACGCAGTATTAACAGGAAAAAGTATAATTTTGGTATATAATTCGGTTTATAAACAAGAAAGTTGGATACCAAGTTGGTATAATAGCTTATTAAGAACTTATAATGTAAAAGAATTGTGCCGTGTGGCTTTTTGGAAAGATAATGATCATACTAAGGATTGCTATCAAGATATCAAAACTTACTTACAATAAATAGGGTTTTAGGAAATTTGCATGAAAGTAATTTATAAGGAGAAAGGCTATGATGAATCATATAAAATATGCAATTTCTAGATATTCATTTTGGCTTAGTGTATTTGCTACTGTAATAGGAATTGTTGCAATAGCACCAATTTGTGATTGTATGGCAATTATTTTCGTTATATTATGTTTTGTATTGCCTTTTATTATTCCTTTAGTTATTTCTTATCATAAACAAAAATTCACAATTAAGACAATAGGAAAATCAAAGGTAAATTTTGAATTTGGTGATTTGCTTAATGAAGATTATATTGTGATAACAACTAATAGATATTATGATATAAATCCTACAGGTGAATATATATCTGATGATTCTATACTTGGAAAGTTTGTGCAAAAATTCTGTAGTAACAATGTTGTCGAGGTGGAAGAATCTCTTAAAGCACACTTAAGAAGAGATGCAGAAAATAATATAATACCCGCTCAGTATGGTGAGTATATTAAGAAAGAAATAGTTGACAAAACAGTATATTTTTTAGTTTTTACTGATAGAAACAAAAATGATCAACCTAAAGACTTTTATATACAAGCTGTTCAGGGGTTTCTTAATAGAATTGTAAACGAAAACCATGGTAAAACAATATGTATTCCATTATTAGGAGGCAATAATAATCTTAGTGATTCTGGATTTTCAGATAATGTTATGTCGTTTATAAGCCTGATTGCTATGATAAATAATTTTGGAATAGTTAATCAACGTTCTGAGTTGAAATTGAAAATTATTGCTTTGCCAGAAGAACGTTCGGAACTAATAAATGTAGTGTCATCCTATAATAAATAAAATTATTTATAGATTACTGATTTAGAAATAGCCTAATCAAACACACACATAGTTGGGTAGATAAAATGGTGCTAAAACATATAAAAACAGTGCTTTACAAGCATTTATAGACATATTGGGATATAGCCTAAGTATCTCACGTTGAGTGCGATGTCAAGGAAGCAAGGATAATAGATGAAAAAGGTTTGAAATAAAGGGATTTTGAGTGCTTCGGGATAAATTAACGAAGCCTCAAAATTTTACTTCTTTGAGTGTTAGGAAACATATCAACGGTTAAATTCTCATAGGGTTGAGTTGACGGAATGAAAATGGGATAGTTGAGTTGACAGAATGGATGTGATTAAGAAGTATGAGAACAATGTTGTTAAGTTTCAAAGCTGATGTATTTGAACGAGTGAAATCAGGAGAAAAGATATATGAACACAGGCGTGTTTTTCCAAATGAGCCGGTTAAAGCATTTCTGTATATTAGTACGCCAGTTAAAGCTATTGTAGGAATAATGTGTTTGGATAACAAAGTTCAAATTGAGTCATGGAAGGAGAAATATTCATATGACCAGGCAGTAGTATCAAGAATTGATAATTATTTAAATAAGCATACCGTGGCAATGGAAATCACAGAGTTTCAAATGACCAATGCAATTTCTTTGGAAAAGCTGAGAAGTGATTTGTCCGGCTTTGTAGTACCACAAATGTATTATTATATAGAGAATACGGAATTACTGAAATATTTAGAAAAGAATTTAATTTTAGTAGGTGAACCAATAAAGCATTCATTTGATAATATTCCTCCTGAATTGATATGTACGCACTAGGCACGGTTGATTTATGATAGTATATATGCTATAATGGGACTATAAAAATTTGCGATATAGAAATGAGGAAATACCGTTGATAGATACAACGAATTTGTTAACAGTAACAGAGGTTGCGAAAAGATTGAAAGTTACCGCACAGTCTGTAAGAGCATTGATAAAAAATGAATATTTAAAGGCGGAAAGAGTTGGAAGCCAGTGGCTGACATCAGAAGATGATTTGAAACAGTATATAGAAAAGTATGATGTTGTTATAGAACCAGATGATCACGAAAGACTTGATGATAGTGTTCCACCAATAGTAGCATTAAGTTTTTTTTCGGGTGCTATGGGCCTGGATGTAGGAATGAGAAATGGTGGGATAGACGCTCTTTTAGCATGCGAATTTAAGGCGTGCAGGATGACAATCAAAAAAAATAATCCTAATATTGGGCTGATTGGAGATATTACTAAATTTTCAGCAGCTGAAATACTTAAGATGGCGAAGGTTCCAGAAGGAAGAAAGGTTGATATTATTTTCGGTGGGCCGCCGTGCCAGGCTTTTAGTACTGCAGGAAATAGAAAGGCTTTTGATGATGAGAGAGGAAATGTGTTCTTAAAATATTTGAGCATAGTATCTGAAATAAAGCCTACATATGTAGTAATAGAGAATGTTCGTGGACTTTTATCTACGCCGTTCAAATATGGAGATTTAGAGGAGCCTATCAAGGGTGGTGCAATGATGATTATTCTTGATAGGTTAAGGGAGATGGGCTACACTGTTTCTTTTAATCTTTATAATGCTGCATATTTTGGAGCTCCTCAAATTAGAGAGCGTGTTGTAATAATAGGAAAACTCGGAGATAAGAAGGTAAGTTATTTACAGCCTACTCATAATGAAAACGGAACAGATGGATTAAAGAAGTGGAGAACGTTAAAAGACGCATTTGATAATTTGCCTGATAATGTAGAAAAGCATTATATAGAATTTCCAGAGAAGAGATTAAAATATTATAGAATGCTCAAAGAAGGGCAATATTGGAAAGACCTTCCTTTAGATATGCAAAAGGAGGCAATGGGAAAATCTTTCTACTTGGGAGGCGGTAAAACAGGATTTTTAAGACGATTATCTTACTCAAAGCCATCTCCAACATTGGTTACAAATCCAACTATGCCAGCAACGGATTTGGCACATCCGACAGAAGATAGACCATTAAGTGTAGAAGAATATGCTTGTATCCAGGAGTTTCCACAGGATTGGCAGATATGTGGTTCTATACTTGATCAGTATAAACAGATTGGTAATGCAGTTCCTATAAAATTAGGTGAAGCGATTGCAAAGATAATACTGGACGATATGAATGGTATACATTATGAAAATACAGGATTCTCATATTCTAGATACAAAAATACAGATGAGATTTCTTGGATGGAATTTATGAAAAAACAACTTGAAAAGGCAGAAAAGTAATAAATGGGCAACTGCATAGGTATTTTGCAGTTGCCCTAAATTTTTGTTATTTATCAGAAATGATGTCAGTATTTTGTGAGGTGATGTTTCGAAGAAATTCCTGGTATGAGTCTTCATTCATATTGCAATCGGCAGAAACACCTGTAGTTACATGAGCGTTGATAATATCGTTGAGGGAATCCCACTTGTATGCAGGGAGTTTCTGACCTGCAACAGTCCTAGTACCAAGTCTATACCATTTTTCAATCGTTGTCCCCGTTCTGATAGCACTGGATGAACTATTTTCTGTGTTGGATTTATTTTTTATTTGTAGTAGTACAGCACCGTCTGATGAACAAAAATCAATTGCTCTGAGAACATTTCCGTTACACCAAACCCATCCATACGGTCTAGTTGAAACACTGATATATTCTTCCAAAAGATTACCTTGAATATTCTCTGCACTCATGAAAAGATTATGATACGCAGCCATACGTGTGGCGAAATTCTCATCAGTGCTCATTGCAATCTGCACGATAGTCTGAATTGCGGGGTCAGAACAACTGCCTTTTGGAGACGCTTTTCTTTTACTAGGTGGATTTGAAGTTGCATCATTATATCCCTTTATCCATTTTTCAAGGTAATCCATATATGTAGCAGAATCGCTTAACTTAATATTGGGAAATAAGGATAAGTCAGTTAATCCGACTTCAAATATAATTTCTAAGTCATTTAACTCCGGTTTGTTTCCAGCGAGTGAAGCGAATCCTTGTCTTAGGGTGTCTATAGAGACATTAAAGTCTCCTAATGTTTTTGTTGATTGTCTTGGCATAAATTTTATCCTCCTGTTATTTCAAAATTGGTTTGATGGCAGAATCATTCCCGCTGAAATAAAGTTCTGAATAGGTATCTCCACAGAAGAGTTCCAACATCTGATCCATGTGCCATAGTTTGTTCTCTGCTTTTCTTAGTCCCTCAAGTGGCATCCAGAATACTTTTCCTTCATTTGAAGAAATGATATCGCCACTAAATTGATTGGTCTTATATAAGAAAACCATATATCTGGAACCATCAAATTCCACCCAGTCCTTTATTCCACAGAACTCAAGGTTGGATATGGTTAATCCGGTTTCTTCTTTGATTTCCCGTATTACAGAATCATTAAAAGCTTCTCCAAGTTCAACGTGACCACCTGGAAAGATAAGACCACGGTAATTTTTGCCTACTTTTTCTTCAACAAGGACATTTCCATCGTCATCGTAGACCATACATAGATTGGTCAGTTCTACAATTTGCTTGCGTTCCATAGCATCTCCTTAATCCTTTATTGTTTCCATGATGTCTTCTAACTTACAGTCCATAGCTTCACAGATTTTGAGAAGAACATCAGTTGTGATATTTGCACCCTTGCCGAGTTTGGCAATGGAAGTCGCACTGATTCCAGCAGCTTCTTTTAAATCATTTTTATTCATTTCTTTATCAATTAACATTTTCCAAAGTTTGTTATAACTGATTTTCATGGTATACCTCCTTGCTTGCTTGCTGGGTGTTTCCCCCTAAGTAGTAATTCAGGATTTCTACATCCTTGCTCATATCTCGTGGCTTAATTCTCGATAAAACCTTTTCTTCAACTTCTGGTGTCCAGTATATTTTCAGACTTTTTCTAGCCCTTGTAATAGCCGTGTAGAAGACACTATGAGTTACAAGCTCCTCAACCTCATCGGTGATTACTATTTTAACAGATTCATATTCAAGACCTTGTGCCTTATGAATAGATACAGCATAAGCAACTTGAAATGGAACAATGGTCATAGAACCTTGGTCTTCTCTGTCTTCATCGTCACTATCTTTTTTATGAACACAAAATCGTATAACAGACTTATCTTCATTACTTTCCAGAAGTTCAAAATCACATTCTCCAGTTTCAGATTCGTCTATTTGTTTTGGAACTTCAACATCAAATTGAATGCGTTCTTCATATGTGCCGCTATCTAAAATGTCAATACCTCTGATTATGCCTTTCATATTGTTGTATATGACAGGTCTGAATCCGTCGGATTCCAAGAAAAGAATTGGGTCACCAACTTTGTAATATTGTACATCCCATCTAACAGGTGGATTAGAATTGCTTTCCTGCAGAAATCGGTTGATGTTGTTGATGCCATACAAACCATCATAATTTAAACAGAGAATAGCCTCACCTTCCTTAAGAGAGGACAGAAGAGAAGAATCAACCTTCAAAGAGTAACTTTCTTTTTCTAAGTACTCCTTTGCAGCTTCGTCCATATTTCTTACTTTATCCCACAATTCAAGCAAGTATTTATCTTTTGTTCGATGTGGTTTTGTAAGCTCAAATACAGCACTTTCAGGAAGAAATGATTTTAATACAGAGAACCAGTTACCAAATTGAATCGCATCGATTTGATAAGTATCTCCTACAAGCAGTAGTCTGTTAAAACTGGCATTATTAAGTATGGCAACCATATCATTGTTGCTGACAGTGCTGCATTCATCGATAACTAATAGCTCATACTTTGTAAAATCACGTCCTTGATTTAAGAAACTTGTTATGGTTGAAAAACTTGTGTTATCAGCGTCAATTTTACGCATCAGATTATCCTTAGCAGGGTTGGTTTGCGTTAAATACAGCTTAGGTTCATCGTTAAGAAAATGTGATACGTGATTGATGAGTGTCGATTTTCCTACACCGGCGGAACCATATATGGCAGCTACCCTTGATTCGGAAAAAATTTTACTTATGATTTGTCTTTTCTCAGGGCAGTCGATTACATAATCATCAAGCATATACCAGGTTTCAACATCATTATAATAATTATCAATTCCAGAAGAAGATAGCTCTTGCAATTTCTTAACTATTTCACACGTATCAATCTTGTATTCGTTGATAAAAACCTGCCCATTTTCAAGCATTAAATCACTTTTTGGTCGATGACCCTCCCAGAGCCTATTGTTGTATTTTTCAATCAGATCTTCGGTGTTCTTATAGGTGGTAATGTCATTAACATCTGTAAATAACTGTCCCTTACCTTCAGTGTTGTTTCGAATATATCTCGCAAACAACTCTGGTTTCTTATCTCTGCAAGGGATACAATTGAACAATGCACTTAACTTTGGATTATGACCGCACGGAGATTGGTTAAACGGCATCTTGTCAAATGGTCTGCATTTGCTTGATAAGTATAAATAGGAAAGAGAACTATTACCAACATTTCGCCATTCCTCATAGTAGGTACTGTAGAAACCAGACGAATACTGATTCTTTATAATGACATTATTCATATTGTAAAGAAGATAACGCAGCACATTTTGTCCTGAACGCTTACCCTGAATGATTTCTCTACAACGATCTAAAACCGAGATAAAGTTAGAAGACTTCAGATTTCCCTTCCAAGCATCAGTTAATTTTTTGTATGCTCTATCTGAAAAGTCCATAAGAGCGTTTAATGGATAACCATTTCTTGTTATGAATTCACAGATAAGACGTTGCTCACCATATGGTACTTTTATTTTATCTCCCCTTATTATTGCAGCAAAATTCTTAAACTCGCAGTTACGTATGGATACTTCCCAATTATCGATAATCGTAATCGGCATTGTTTTTCCAAGTATCTCTATACTTTCTTGAACCAGATGAAACTTTGACGCATAGTTACCCATAATCGGCAACCTTGTGAATGCAATAACACGGTTTGATTTGGTTTTATTTTTTCTATCATCTACGGGTGCAAATGTTACCTCATGGTAGATACACCCATTTACAAATAGTGGCTTTAATTTCTGAATATAGTATCTGTTGTTTTCAACAGCATTTAGCATCACAGGATACTTTTCAAGTTTTTCAGAAATTTTCGCATAGTACTCCTGCAGAGTATCATCTAGGTGTAATGGAAATTTTTCTAAATTATGCAGTACTAAAATTCCATAATGTTGCCACATAAGGTTCTTGGTTTCAAGAAGATACTTATAGTATTTAAGCATCAATCTTTCAGAACCGTCCTCATCAAGTGTGTATTGTGTTGTTACAACCTCCAGAAAATTATGAAATTTATATAGCGTATATAATCTGCTAGTCACCTGTGAGTATTCCAATGCTTCAGCAAAATTTTCTTCGTTAAAAGGAATATCTCTACCATTGGAATAGAACTTAAACATAATGTGGTTTATGAACTTTGATAGCTGTTCTAGTATATCTTGAGAAATAGCACCACGGGTTGAACCATCGAGATTATCTAAATGTCTACAAATAGCATTATCGATTTTGCGTATTGTTTCATCAACTGATGGCATCTTTATTATCCTTTCTGTTATTGCTAATATTCACCGTCATTCCAATCGTCAATAAATACATCGTATGGAAATGCTCCTGCAAAATGTTCAGGGTGGAGCTTTACATATAGATTTCGTATTTTTACTCTTGTTTGGCTCATAAAAAATGGCTCATTGCCGTTTGAAGAAAAACTCTTACTTAGCTCATTCAATTCATAAAGTAAGGCAAATACACTTGATTTAAGACCAGGGTCAGAAAAGTTATTTGCCTTCTGCTCCCACTTCGTTTGATATAGGTTATCAATTTTTATAGGAAGTGTCATGTCAACTAGTGAAGCACCGTAATTTTCACCAATCATCGTAACCATTATCTCATCGTAATCAAAAGTAAAATCATGAAGTAGCTGTGTATCTTCAGATGAATATGGTGATTCATCTGTCACATTTTCTTCTGGGATTTCAAGTGATTCTGCACCGGTATCTTTTTGGGATGCCGGTGTTTTTCTTGTCTTATTTGCCGCCTCGTTAAGAATATCAACAAATAATTCTTTGATTTTTACAGAAAAGTTTGCTAGGTCAATGTCCGGTATATTTTCAGCAAATGCCTTACATAAGTTTTCAGCTACGCCATCATTAAATGACTCTAAGTAGGAAACAAATTGCTCAGGTTCTATGTGGCTGAGTATGGTTGAAGCTATGTTACTAATACTTGTATGACCGTTGTAATACGATTTATATGTTTCTATCGAGATTCCCTCAATAATTGGTAAATCTTCCTCTTGTAGCATTGTTTCAAATAATGTCTTGGTAAATTGCTTTGTATTACTTGATCCACCTATGACGGATTTTAGCTTGTGAGCAAATTCTTGGAATGTCAAAACAAATCCCTCCTATCAAAGCCTACCCAACGCTACCCACGGCTACCCAGTTCTACCGACCCTACCATTTATAATTAAAAGTGATAAGGGATAGCTTTATTTCCAAACACGTCATAAAAGACCGTGAAATAAAAACTGTATATATTATATCAGAAAAGCAAGAAAAAATCTACACTTTCAAGTCTGAAAAATCAGCGAACGCAGAAATTTTGTAGAACTATACAGTTTCGAATGTGTTCTTATATGGGTTTTAACTAAAGTAAAGACTAATCCCTCAGAAGTCAAAAATAGTAAATCATGCCGGAGTGCGCAATCTTGGCAGGATATCTCATAGGTTTCAATTCACTGTGATAAAGACAGTGATTGAGCCGTGAAGAGATACCCTTTCCTCGTTGCGCTCTTTTACCGTTTCGTGGGTATGTGTATCTCTGACACAGACCTATTTTTATACCCTGTCATGGTTGACCTCCGAGTTAGGAGGCAAACATGAAAATCGAAGTTTTAGATGACATCAAAAAAGGACACAAGAAATGTGTAACGATTGAAATTCCGGATGGTGACTACACAGTTATGCTGGACATCGACTATCATCAGCGTCTTGCAAAAGCACCTGAAAATAAGAGGTCAGAAGTAAAACGCTGTGAAACGGTACAGGAAATGTTCGATCTCATGGGAAATGAAGAATACAATAACTGGCACAGAGAGAATCGTCATGCTGCCTATGTTCCAACAAAAGAAGTTAATGGAGAAGAAATCGATGCATTTACTTTCATTTCTGATAATTCTGATGAAGAAGAACGCAAAAAGTCGGAAGATTATGAGGCATGGTGTCAGGTTATCCGCAATGCATTGAAATCTGAAGAGGCTGAAATGACAATTGCAATCGCTATTGATGGTGTTACTCCGGAAGAATATGCAAAACAGTACGATTTGAAAAGAGATACTGTTTACAAACGTTATCAGAGAGCTAGAAAAAAGCTGAAAAAATATATGCTGGAACATTGGAATGAACTTCCGTTTGAAAATAATCGTCCAATAATTTAAAACTTGTCCAATCTGAACATCTTTAACAGCTACATAGTAGAGGGGTAACCCTAAAAATAATAACAGGAGGAAAATCAATGAAAGAGTTGATACCTAAAGATGATCTTGGTGTATTCGTTGACAATCATGATACGGCAAGAGTAGACAGTTTATTTGTTGCAGAACTTTTTGAGAAAAATCATAAGGAAGTTCTGCGTGACATCCGCAAAATCACAGACCCGCTTTCAGGACTCAGTGAAGAATTCAGACAGCGCAATTTTGCGCCGTCCTCGTATCGTAATCAGCAGAACAAAAAGCAACCTTGTTACTATCTCACTCGTGATGGATTTACGATGTTGGTTATGGGATATACAGGTCAGAAGGCAATGCAGTTCAAGGAACTCTATATCAAGAGATTCAATGAGATGGAAAGTATGATCAAATCTCTTGTAATGGCAAGACAGGAATTTCCCTTGTTAACTGACAATATTAAGTTGCTTCATGAAAGTCCTAAGCCATATCATTTCAGCAATGAGTGTGATATGTTAAATCGCATTGTTATTGGAATGACAGCAAAGCAGTTTAGAATTGCAAATGGCATTGACAAAGGAAAAAGCATTAGACCGTATCTTTCCGAAAAACAGATACAGATGCTTGAAATTCTGCAAAAGGTCGATGTTGGATTGCTTGTAGCATTTCCTGAATACGAACAAAGAAAACGTCACCTTGAATGGTACAAACAGAAATTGGAGGAAAAATAATGTTTTATACAAAAGTTGCTTTAGGAGAAAATGCTGAAATCAAAGTTGAACTTGATAGCGAAAATATTTACAATCTTTGCCCTTATTGTGGTGAAGAAGTACAGGTTGATCTTTCAGAACTTTTTTCTGATGGTATAAGTGATTTCTATTCTACCGAAGTTTGCTGTAAGAAATGTTCAATATTAAGAGGTATTCATAATGACAAGCTTATATAATTCTGAGGAATATTTTTCTCCAACAGAATATGAGGCACTTAAAAGGGTAGAACGAGAAGAACGTGCGGCGGAGAAGTCCGCCGCTTTTCGCCCTATCGTCTATATATGCTCGCCGTATTCTCACGGCTGTATCAATACCAATATTGAAAATGCACGGAAATACAGCCGTTTTGCTGTGGACAAGCATTATCTTCCGATCACCCCACACATCTATTTTACACAGTTTATGGACGACACGGTTTCTGAAGAGCATGAAACTGCAATCTTTATGAATTTTGTGCTGATGAGCAAGTGTGTGGAGTTGTGGGTGTTCGGAGATACGATTTCCGCAGGCATGAAAGCTGAAATTGAACGTGCGGAAAGGAAACATATGAAGATCCGATATTTTACTGAAGAACTGGAGGAAAAGAAATGAAATTTACCATTTACACAGCAAATTGCACAGGCAATGAAAAAAATACCCTGTATCCAAACCAGAGGGTCATTACCTGTGAGGGAGACCTCAAGAAATCTATTGCCGCTGACCATGTATGTGCAAAGTACAAAAACAACCACCGTTGCAATACAAATTTTATTGTATCTGATGTTATCCCGATGGACTGCGACAATGACCACAGCGAAAATCCTGATGAATGGATTACGCCTGAATTTTTAGCGGATAACCTTTGTGATGTTGCATTTGCGGTTACATACAGCCGTCATCATATGCTGGCGAAAGGGAATAAATCCGCAAGACCACGTTTTCATGTATATTTTCCGACAGCACCTTGCAACAATGAAACGGTGTATAAAAGCACTAAGGAAAAAATTCAAAAAGAGCTCAGCTTTTTTGATGCGGGTGCTCTTGGTGCTTCACGCTTTCTGTTTGGTTTTCCAAGTGATGTATTTTGGCACGAAGGAAGTTTATCCATTGAGGACTGGCTCACACTGATGCAGTCGAACCGCAACATTCCGCAGGGACAGCGTAACAGCACCCTCTCACGTTTCGCAGGAAAGCTTGTCAAGCGTTTTGGTGTGAATGAGGAAAGTTATCAGAAGTTTCTGGAAAAGGCAGCAGAATGTGATCCACCACTCTCTGATGAAGAATTACAGACCATCTGGCACAGTGCCTGCAAATTTGGAAAGAAAGTAGCCTCTCAGGACGGATATATTTCTCCGGAAGAATACGGCAAACAGTCCCTTATCCCCGATGATTTTTCCGATGTCGGAGAGGCAAGAACCTTTGTGGATTGCTTTTCTGATGAGGTTGCATTTACCATTGCAACAGATTATTTACGTTACAACGGAACCTACTGGGAGGAATCAGAACACGCAGTCACCCTTGCCATGATCGAACATACTGACATTCAGCTGGCAGAGGCAGAAAAGCTGGTAGAAGCATCTCTTTTGAAACTGGAGAGCCTTGGTGTTCCAAGAGATCTTGCGATCAACGGCGGGAAAAAGTTCCGAGATGGTCTTGTGGGAAAACAGGCAGATGCCTATAAGGAATATCAGTATTATGCCGCATTTAAGGCATTTGTGATGAAATATCGTCATATCCGCAATATGACAAACGCTCTGAATGCCGCAAAACCGCTTGTTCTTCATACTCCCGAAGCCCTCGACAGCGACCCGATGCTCCTGAATACACCAGGTGGAACGTATTATTTGCCGGAAGGATTAAACGGCTGGAAACCGACTGACCCTGCTGACCTCTTAACGAAAGTGACAGCGGTTGTTCCAAGTGATGCCGGTAAGGAATTGTGGGAGGATGCGTTGCAGTTGTTCTTCTGCGGTGACCAGAGTCTGATTGACTATGTGCAGATGATCTGCGGGCTTTGCATTGTGGGCAAGGTGTATATGGAAGCGATGATCATTGCATATGGTGACGGACGAAACGGAAAATCAACGTTTTGGAATGTCATTTACAAGGTTTTAGGCAGTTATAGCGGTAACATTTCAGCGGATGCACTGACCGTCAATTGCAAGCGTAATGTCAAGCCTGAAATGGCAGAACTGAAAGGAAAAAGAATGATCATTGCGGCAGAATTGCAGGAAGGAATGCGGCTGAATACCAGTGTGGTAAAACAGCTTTGTTCCACAGACCCGATCTTTGCCGAAAAGAAATTCAAAGCACCATTCAACTTTGAACCCAGTCATACACTTGTGCTGTATACTAACCACCTTCCAAAGGTCGGTGCATCAGATGACGGTACATGGAGAAGACTGATCGTCATTCCGTTTCATGCAAAAATTCAGGGTTCTAAGGACATCAAGAACTATACACAGCATTTGGTCGATCAGGCAGGCAGTGCGGTGCTTTCCTGGTTGATCGAAGGTGCAAGAAAGGTCATCACAGCAAACTATCAGATCAACAGACCGCAGTGCGTTTTAGATGCGATCGGCTCTTATCGTGAGGGCAATGACTGGCTTGGAAACTTCATCAATGAGTGTTGTGAAGTAGATAAAAGCTATCAGGCAAAGTCTGGCGACCTCTATAACCGATACAGAGAATTCTGCAACGAGAACGGAGAATACACCAGAAGTACCTCTGATTTTTATGCAGCTTTGGAACAGGCTGGATACAAGAGAAAGAAAATGCATAGCGGAAATTTCATCATTGGATTAAGTATAATTTCTGATTTTCTTGACTAAAAGTATGAAATCGACTTCCGAAAGCAAAATTTGACTTCCGATTCAGAAGTCCTAAAAAGCCCTAAATATCGGGATTGCGGAAGTCATCGAAACTCATATACAGACTTTACGCAGGCGAGAAAAAGTATAATTTTCTCTCTATAGAAAGGTTTGTAAATGACTTCCGTAGACCTCCGCACCCCTAAAAATACAGGAGGAAAATCCATGTGGATCAAAAAAGAAAATATTATGTTCAATCTCAATCATTACGATGCTGTTTTACAAGACAGCTTCAGACCTAAAGTCCTTTTTTCTATGCAAATGATAGAAAGACCCCCTGTCGCAATATTTGATGCAGAACAGGTAAGGAGAATAATTGAAGAAATAGCTGAGGCTATGAAGAACGGCGAAAGCGTGTATGTATTTCCATGCGAGAAAAAATAATTGAAGAAAAGCTCACAAAAGCAGTCAGGCAGAAAGGCGGAGTCTGCTGGAAATTTACGTCTCCCGGAACGGCAGGCGTTCCCGACCGCATTGTATTGATGCCGAAAGGACACATTGCTTTTGTGGAGGTAAAAGCACCTGGAGAAAAGCCGAGAAAATTGCAGCTTTCAAGACATCAACTTCTGAGGCGATTAGGCTTTCAGGTTTACGTCCTTGATGCCTTGGAGGATATTGAAAAAATCATAAAAGAGGTGATGAGTAATGAAGCTTCATGATTATCAGGAATATGCAGTCAAGTTCATAGAGGAACATAAAATTGCAGCTCTTTTCCTTGACATGGGCTTAGGTTGACAAAACCATAACAACTCTGACTGCCATTAACAATCTGATCTATGATTTGTTTGAAGTCAGAAAAGTTCTGATTATCGCACCGCTGAGAGTGGCAAGAGATACATGGTCGGCAGAAGTGCAAAAATGGGATCATCTGAAGCACCTGAGATACAGTGTGGCGGTTGGAACAGCAGAAGAACGAATGTCAGCACTGAATACTGATGCCGACATTTACATCATCAATCGTGAAAATGTGGACTGGCTTGTCAGCAATACAAAGTTTGATTACGATATGCTTGTCATTGATGAGTTGAGTTCGTTCAAGAATCACCAAAGCAAACGATTCAAGGCATTGATGAAAGTCAGACCAAAAGTGAAAAGAATCGTCGGATTGACAGGAACTCCTGCAAGCAACGGACTCATGGATTTATTCGCTGAGTTCAAATTGCTGGATATGGGCGAAAGATTGGGAAGATTTATCGGGCAGTACCGAAACGAATACTTCAAACCGGACAAGCAGAACGGCTATGTTGTGTATTCCTACAAGCCTCTTCCAGATGCGGAAGAAAGAATATACGATAAGATTTCTGACATTACCGTTTCCATGAAGGCGGTTGATCACCTCAAAATGCCGAAATTGGTTTCTACGAAATATGCGGTGAAGATGTCGGATACCGAAAAAGAAAAGTATAAAGAACTGAAAGATGAATTGATTCTTGAGGTTCAGGATACTGAGATCACAGCAGCAAATGCGGCGGCTTTAAGCAATAAGCTGTGTCAGATGTCAAACGGTGCAATTTACGATGATGAGAACAATATCATTCCGATACACAGACGAAAGCTTGATGCACTGGAGGATATCATCGAATCTGCAAACGGAAAACCTGTTCTGGTGGCTTACTGGTTCAAGCATGACAGAACAAGAATTACAGAAAGGCTTGGGAAACTTGGAATCTTCTATCAGGAAATCAAGTCGGCACAAAGCATTAAAAACTGGAACAGCGGAAAATTGCAGGTTGCATTGATTCACCCTGCATCTGCCGGACACGGTTTGAACTTACAGGCAGGAGGAAACTTCTTAGTGTGGTTTGGACTGACCTGGAGTTTGGAACTTTATCAACAGACCAATGCAAGACTATGGCGGCAGGGACAACAATCTGAAACTGTGGTGATACAGCATATCGTCACCAAAGGCACAGTAGATGAGAAAATTCTGAAAGCACTTACGGAAAAAGATAAAGTACAGACAGCCTTGATGTCAGCGGTCAGGGCGGAATTGGAGGAGCGATGAATGATGGCTACAAAGAATTAGCGGCGGCGATCGTAGAACGTGCGGTTCTGGATTATCGAGCCGCATTGACGAATCAGGACAAATACGGAAGGGTCAGTCTGGAAAAGTTCTTCTGTTCCGGCTGGGTTGCTGTCCTTTCGGATTGTGATGGAAAAATACTTATGCAGATGATAAGGAGGAGTGCAGGGTGACAGCAAAAGAATACATGAAAGAAGCAAAAATATTACTCAGGCGAATTGAAAGAAAAAGACGTGAGGCAGAGAGTATCCGCATTTGTGAGAGTTCTCCTTCCTCACCTGCATTCAGCGATATGCCGAAAACAGCAACGCATAATCCGCATAGAATGTCTGAGAGTATCAACCGTGCTATTGACCTTGACAGAGAAGCAGATGCTGCTTTTGATGAACTGTCTGCACTGAAATCAGCGTTTCTTGAAGCACTGCAAAAACTGAATAACCCAGATGAACGTGATCTGATGTATAAACGTTATATTGAGTTTAAGAGTTGGAATGAAGTATTTCATGAAATGGGCTATAGTAAATCGGCTGGATACAGGGTTCACAGCAGTGCATTATCCAAACTTTAAAATTTGGGAGTTCGTGGGAGTTTACGGGACTTGAAGATACTTTCAATATGTGCTATAATATAAACTGGAAAATAAGATAACGAAAAAGCCATGGCAGAGAAATCTGCTGTGGCTATTTTTATGTCCTGATGGAGGTACAGTATGAAAGCAAAAGAATATTTAAGAACGATTCAGAAGCTTGAAAGCGAAACCAAGGAATGTTATGGACAGGCGGAATACCTGAAGAACGCCATTAACAACCTCTCAAATCAGAATGCCATTGAAACCGTTGAGGAACTTATCGTTGACCTTATGGACGAGGCGTCTGATTACGCAATTCATCGTGTTCATCTGATAAATGAACTCTTAAACGTTGATGATCCAATGCAGTATACGCTTCTCCATTACCGCTACTGCCTCGATTACAGCTGGCATAAGATTGCTTACAAGCTGAAAGCAAGCGTAGGATTTGTGAAGAATCTTCACGGCGAAGCATTGAAGTCACTTGACAAATATCTTGAGGAATGTTGCAATGCCGAAGAAGAGTAAACACCCTTGTGGTTACCCTGGCTGTCCACAGCTTATTGATGCAGGACAAAGATACTGCGAGAAACACAAACAGCCTGACAGACCGTCAGCTGCAAAGCGTGGTTACAACAGCAAGTGGCAGAGGCTTAGCAAAGCGTATCTCCGCAAGCATCCAATGTGTGTACGTTGCTTGCAGCAAGGACGATATGTTCCTGCAACAGTGGTCGACCATATCATTCCGCACCGTGGCAACCCGGTTTTGATGTGGGACGAATCCAACTGGCAAGCCTTATGTAAGCCGTGCCATGATAAAAAGACCGGCAATGAGGACAGCAGACCTGTTTACTCCTATTAATTTCGATTTTCTCCTAAAAACACTATACTTTTAGGAGAAAAATAGCCACGGGGGTATAAAAACCTCTAAAAATGGACAAAACATTGACCGGTGGCCCCTCTCACGCACAAAAATGGGTATTCAAACACCCTATTGACCCCTCAGAGATATAAATACGAAAAAACACCGATAACATCTAACTTTGCCGATTTTTACAGTCGGCATTTTTTATGCCCGATTTTAAGTTTTGTTTGAATTTCTTTGATTTATGAAAGGCGGTGACATCATGGCGAAAGACGGTACAAATCGAGGCGGTGCAAGACCGGGTGCAGGGCGACCAAGAAAGACACTCACGGAAAAAATTGCTGAGGGAAAAACGGCGGAAGTTATGATGCAGCCGACTGAAATAGAATCCGCTGAAACACCTCCTGTCAGAGATTTCATGAAAGAATTACAGCGTGACGGCACAAAACTCCTTGCAGATGATGTGTATACAGAAACCTATCAATGGCTGAAAGAACGTTCCTGCGAGAAAATCGTCAGCCGTCAGCTTGTGGAACAGTATGCCATGAGCATTTCCCGTTGGATTCACTGCGAGCAGATCGTCACTAAGTACGGATATATTTCCAAGCATCCGACCACGGGAGCCGCCATTGCTTCGCCCTACGTTGCAATGTCACAGAACTATATGAAACAGGCAAACCAAATCTGGAATCAGATTTTTCAGATTGTGAGGGAAAATTGTTCTGTGGAATTTCAGGGCAATCCACAGGAAGATATGATGGAAAAATTGCTGAGAAGCAGAAAGTGAGATTTATATGAAAGCAGATGTTCAATTCTGGAGAGAATTAAAACAACAGCGTAGCAATATGACCAAACAGCAATACAGAACCATTAAGGGACAGGCTGTCAAAGGCAACATTGATGCTGCCCGAAAAGGTATGCTCAGAATTCAGCAGAGGAGGAATTACAGATGACCACAACCACAGAATTTCAGCTTGTTGACATCAACAAGTTAGTACCCTATGCGAATAATGCCAGAACGCACAACAAGGAACAGATCCTGAAGCTTCGCTCTTCTCTGCGTGAGTTTGGCTTTGTGAATCCCGTCATTATCGACCGGGAATACAATGTGCTGGCTGGACATGGACGCATTATGGCGGCAAAAGAAGAAGGCATTGCAGAAGTCCCCTGTGTGTATGCCGACCATCTGACAGAAGCACAGAAGAAAGCGTATATTCTTGCTGACAACCGGATGGCATTGGATGCAGGCTGGGACGAAGAACTGCTTGCTGTTGAGATGGAAGAGTTGCAGAATCTCGGATTTGACCTGGGTTTGACTGGTTTCGATGAATCTGAAATTGCTGACCTTTTCGACATTAACAGTGATGAAGCAAAACAGGATGATTTTGATGTAGATGCAGAACTGAAAAAGCCCTGCAAATCCAAAACAGGTGACATCTGGCATCTTGGAAAACATACTGTCATCTGCGGAGATTCCACTTTGCCTGAAACATTCAATGCGTTGCTTGGTGATACAAGAGTAAACCTTGTCTGTACAGATGCACCATATTTTGTCGACCTGAACAGTACGTCAGGCAAAATCAAAAATGACAATCTTAACGATAAAGAAGCCTATGAATTTCTAATGAAAGTATTCAAAAATCTGCACGAATATATGCAGAGAGATGCAAGTTTCTATGAATTCTATGCCACTTCAAAGGCGAGAATTTTTCACGATGCTTTTGAAGATGCCGGCTTCAAAGTTGGTGCAGGTCTTGTTTGGAAGAAAGACCGCCTTGTTCTCACCCGAACAGACTGGAAATATATCCACGAACCTATCATTTTCGGCTGGAAAAAGGACGGGAAACATAACTGGTACGGGGATCAGAAACAAGTGACCGTATTTGAATTTGACCGTATCAAAAACAGCAAAGAGGACGGCTGCGGACACCCCTCAAGCAAACCTGTTCCTCTTATCGCCTATCTTATCGGTTTATCGACGCAGACCAATGCTTTAGTGCTTGATTGCTTTTTAGGTTCAGCATCTACGCTTGTTGCCTGCGACCAGCTTGACAGAATTTGTTACGGCATAGAGTTTGAACCGAAGTTTGTTGATGTAGCCGTTGAAAGGTACATAAAACTCCATGACGGAAATTCCGATGATGTGTATTTGATTCGGGATGGGAAGCGAATGGAATATTCGGAAGTAGAGGTGTCAGATGCGTAATCTCACCCTTGGCAGCCTCTTTGACGGCAGCGGCGGTTTTCCGCTTGCCGGACTGTTAGCTGGCATTGTGCCTGTCTGGTCTTCTGAAATCGAACCGTTTGCCATTCGTGTGACAGAAAAACGGCTGCCGCAGGTACAACACTTCGGCAATATCAGCGGACTGCATGGTGCAAAGCTGCCGCCTGTGGACA
>ERZ791903.1020-NODE-1020-length-30684-cov-3.065787_pt1 | contig 30684 bp, 21 predicted proteins | sample MGYA00510148_ERZ791903 | MGnify/ENA primary metagenome ERZ791903 (study PRJEB30046, sample SAMN00792080) | human gut metagenome | study: EMG produced TPA metagenomics assembly of the A metagenome-wide association study of gut microbiota in type 2...
AATATTTAGTATGCGTTAAACTCAGGTTGGATATCCGGACGGTAATTCCGTGAAAAAATTAATAAACCCACCTTTACCGCGGAGGACTCTATGGAACAGAAAAAAGACTTCTCAAACCTGTTTCTAAGTCATTCGGCTTTAATTTTCTTAAAGGCATCGGAAACACGGAATTTCAGTGAAACGGCCAAATTTTTTAGAATCACTCAGAGCGCAGTTTCCCGATCCATGAGGGAATGGGAAAAAAGCTGGGGATGTCCCCTTTTTGATCGAAGTTCCCGGCCGATATCATTGACGGCTGAAGGAAGAATTATTAATCAGGAACTTCAAAAGCATTTGAAATCTTTTCTTGATTTAGCAGATTCGATTCGAAAAGAGAGCAACTTGAAGCCGGTCGTTAGAGTCGGCTGTGTCGAGAGTTTGAGCGTGGATCTCCTGCCTAAACTTATCCTGCGGCTCAGAGATAAAACACGTCAAATCGTAACGATTTTGGCTACTTCCAATTCACTGCACCGCGAGCTGCTTGAGGGAAAACTTGACATCATTATCTCCTCGGACTCCACCGCGGAACTTTCCGTCTTGAATAGGACATTGATTTTTCAGGAAGGCAGCCTCCTCGTACTGCCAAAATCATTAAAAGACTCCAATTGCTGGAAATCTTGGAAAGGCCTTCAATTCTGCGGTTTACCCTTTATCAAATATCACCATGCTTCCGGAGGAGGCAAATTAAATGATGTTTTTATGCGAACCGCAGGAATCTCAGTAGCTAATCAAATAGAAGTTGACAGCAACAGCACGATGCTTTCTTTAATTGCCCAGGGGGCCGGATGGACGATTTCAAGAGCATCTACGATCCTCCAAAACAAAGGGCTGATGAATGAAATTTTGTATTTGCCGATGCCCGAACCTCTGCTGGTCAGAAAAGTTTATGTACTCACTCGTCAAAATGAACCTTCGGCTTTGATGCAGGAATTCACACAGTTGGCCTGTTCCATTCTCAAAGAATCTGTTGCCCCGGAATTAATAAAAATTGCCCCGTGGTTGAAACAGGATATTTTTGTTCTTGATCCTACAAGCGGTGTGATGGTTGATATGACAGGTAAAAGAGCCGACGAAAGATGAATCCTGAGTTTTGCTCATGATTAGCATGAGCTGAAGTGTTTTTTGTTCGACCGCGCTACATTCCCAATAACAATGTTGTTCGTACGAAATTATTTTGATTGTTATGATCAACAAAGGCCCGCTCTTAATTCTTCTCGGTTCGGTTTGTTTTAGTTTTTCCGGAACCTTTCAGCAATTTGCACCTAGTGGTGCGACGCCTTTTACCATTACCGAAGCAAGGATGCTAATCGGGGCGGCGGGACTATTGATTTGGTGTCTTTTATCAGGAAAATTCAGTATTTCTTTCGGCAGTTTGAGGTGGAAGTATCTCGTACTCATGGCCGTGAGCTTACTTTCCTTTCAACTGCTTTTCTTCTCGTCGGTCCTGAAAACAGGCGTCGCTGTCGGAACCGTGGTTGCCATCGGCTCTACACCTATTTGGACGGCGATCATAGAAAAAACGGTTTTTAATAAATCTCCCCGCAGTGTTTGGTTCATCGCTACAGCAATCGCCGTCGTCGGAATAATCCTGTTAAATCTTCAGAGCTTTTCGGGGCAAGTAAATATTCTCTATACCTTCCTTCCCTTGTTGGCCGGGCTAGCCTATGCTTTGGAAATTGTTTTTGCAAAAGAGGCTATGCAAGGCTCTTCTTCTGAAGTGTGCATGATGATTGTTATGGCTCTTGTCGCCCTTTTCAATCTTCCATCGTTATTCTTCAATGAGTTATCTTGGGCCTTCACATCCAGAGGTATTTTGGTTTGTCTTGGGCTAGGCCTTGTGACCGCTTCCATGGCGTTTGCGCTGTTTTTTGGAGGTACAAAGACCACTCCTGCTGCCGTTGCTTCCACCTTAGGCATGGCCGAACCGCTCGGAGCAGCTTTATGGGGAATAACCCTTTTGCACGAACCGTGCACTCTCACAACCCTTTCCGGAATTGTGCTGATTTTGTTGTCTCTTATTCTTTTGATCAAACCCGAGAAACAAACTGCCTATTCCACGCAATAGCGGATGAAACAGTTTGATATCAGCAACAAAAGCAACAAGGCTGCGCAATGATTGTGTCTCCAACAATCAAAAATCGGTGATTTTTGATGTTCGCGACTTATCATCAAACCGTCAGCAAGATTAAGAAATTCTAAAAACCTAATAGCCGGATAAAGGTCACATTCGATTACTATCTCTCCCTTCTTGTCGGAGGTAGGAAAGACAAATCTTTCAAAATAACGATCTCTTAATTGAGTTTACCAATCCACTCAATTGCAACAAAACAAAGTCGGGAAGATGAGGTTTTTATAAATAGAATTAACAAGTTAGACTATAAATAAGGCGTTAACTCCAAGTCTTATGAGGGGGCAGATTTGCAGACTTACATACCTAAGACCAATTGCTTTGAATACAACAAGTTAAACATTAAAATCGTCAATCATTTTCAAAAAATATTTATCCGTAAAAATTCGAATTATTTATTTTCCATGAGAAAAATATAATCCTATTATTGCTTCAAATACCCCAACAAAAATGAAGACGAGTCCGGCACAAGACTTTAGTTTTGACACCGATGCGATGGAAGCGCTTGCAACTGCTCACGTCCAGTCATTAGTTAATCAGGATTCTCCAACGTCATTAGACAGCTGTTTTCATAAGCATAAGCGCGGACAACTTGCTTTCCCCATCAGCGGCAGCTGCATTTGTTATACGAAAGATAAGGTTTGGACTCTTATGCCAGACCAAGCTTTTTGGATGCCTGCCGGTGTTCCTCATCGAATTTTCCATTCCGAAGGTGCTTCGTCCGGTTATCTCTATTTGGATTGCGATACTTGGTCAGGCTTTAATCAAGTGTGTTCGGTCCAACTTCCTATGTACGCTCTCCATGGATTAATGTACATCGCAGAAAGTGATCAAACGAAGCCTCTGCCTCAGCAGAAAGAAAAATTATTAAGGCTGATCATTGAAGAAGTCATGAACAGTCAAGCTCGTCCTCTGTTTGGACTTGCCGTTCCTAAGGACGAGAGAATAAAACACGTAAATTCCTACATCTTGGAAAATCCTTCTGAGAAAGTCACGCTTCAAGATTGGGCGGATTACTTTCGCATAAGCAGTAAAACTTTTAATCGTCTTGTAGTAAAAGAGACAGGGGTTACATTCCAGCAGTGGAAGAATCAACTTCTCGTCATGAATGCCATTGAACTTATATCTAAGGATAAAAATATCGGCTGGATTGCCTCTGAACTGGGCTATGGGAGTACGAGCGCTTTTTCCGCAATGTTTAAAAGGGAGATCGGACTCTCTCCACAGGAGTACAGAAAACAAGTTTTGAGACGCTGCTAACTCTTCAAGATGTCTTTTTCTCTCGAATCGTGTCCTTTTCTCGAAACATCCCTAAGACATTCAAAATTAGAATTTTTTCAAGCTGAGTAATTCAGCAAATTTTTCTTCAACCCCAATGGAGAAGCTATGTTGATACCTCAAATGAAAAGAAGAAGCCTGCTTACGGGATTAGCGTCCTTGTCTGCAACATCTCTTTTCCCATTAAAAGAAGTTGCAGCTGCCGTTAATGCTGCAGCAAATGATATTGAAAAAATCACTTGGTCAGCCTGCACCGTCAACTGCGGAAGCCGCTGTCCGGTTCGTGTCGTCAGTAAAAACGGCCAAGTCATCCGTATCGAAACGGATAACACAGGAAATCCCTGCTCCTGCGCCTTCGGAAAAGATTTCCCACAAGTCCGCGCCTGTATCAGAGGCCGCTCGATTCGCCAACGTCTCTACTCTGCCGAACGCTTGAAATACCCCATAAAACGCGTCGGTGAACGAGGCGAAGGCAAGTTTGAAAGAATCACGTGGGATCAGGCGTTTGATGAAATCGCCGGAAAATTAAAAGACGTGATTCAGAAATACGGTAACGAAGCCGTATTTATCAACCACGGCTCAGGCAACAACGGCATAGCCATGAACTCGCGCAAGTGCGCCCAGCGATTCTTTAACCTTATCGGAGGAAACTTAAATTTCTTCTCCGATTATTCAGCCGGGCAATTCCAGAACGCTTGGCCGTATCTGATGGGTTCATTTGACCGCTCCGGTTACACGAGTGCCATTATGAGCCAAGACACCAACGTCGGCTCTTATATGGAACAGATTGCCAACGCCAAACTCTATGTCGGTTTCGGTAACAACCCGGCTGTTACTCGTGCCTCCGGCGGAGGCCAAGCCTTTGGCTTTAACTGTTCATTAGAAAAAGGCCGTCCAAAAGTCATCATGATCGACCCGATTTATTCCGATTCGATGATGGGACGAGAAGATGAATGGATACCTATTAACCCGGGTACAGACGCTGCTCTGGTTGAAGGCATTGCCTATGTCTTAATCACAGAGAATTTAATCGATAAGCCGTTCTTGGATAAATACTGCATCGGCTACGACGAAACTACTTTGCCGAAATCAGCTCCCAAGAACTCGGACTACAAGAGCCATATCTTAGGAAAAGGTCCCGACGGCATTGCCAAGACACCCGAATGGGCTTCTAAAGAAACAGGAATTCCTAAAGAAACGATTATTCGTCTTGCTCGAGAGATCGGAACGACGAAACCCTTGTTCGTTGCCCAGGGCTGGGGTCCGCAAAGAAGAGGAAACGGCGACAGCCTTTCTATTGCGATCGCAATGCTTCCGATTCTTACCGGTCAGCTTGGTCTTCCCGGCACAAACAACGGCGCCAGAGAAGCCGATCAAAACGGTTTTGCAGCATCTCTCCCGGTTCCTCCCAATCCTGTCAAAGCTTCAGTTTGCTTGAACGTTTGGCATCGAGCTATTTACGAAGCAGACCAATTAACAGCTAAGCAAGGTTTAGTCAGGGGCTGCGACAAGCTCAAACAGAACATTAAGTTCATGTGGGAGACTCAGGGCAACAACGTTATTAACCAACATACCGGCAGCAACTTAATGGCTAAGCTGCTGAAGGATCCGAAACTGGTTGAATGCTTCGTGGTCGTTGACACTCAAATGACGCCGACCGCGAAGTTTGCAGACTATTTGCTTCCTGATGTCGCAGGCCAGGAAAACAACGACTTCTCCGGCGACTCCTACTCCGTCGGCGGCCACTGCTATCTGATTGCCATGGAAAAAGCAGTCAACCCACAGCACGGCCAGATGAGAAACTGGGACATCATGCGCGAAATGGCTAAGCGTTTCGGCGTAGAAGACAAATACACGGAAGGCAAGACTTATGATCAGTGGCTCATGGAACTGTATGAGAAAACTCGTAAGAATGTTCCCGAGTTACCGGCCTCTTATGCCGACTTCGTTCACCAAGGCATTGTTAAATACAAAGTTAAAGGCGACAGCGGCATTACGATGGAAAACTTCCGTAAAGATCCGGAAAAATATCCAATCAAGACTCCTTCCGGAAAGATCGAGATTTATTCCGAACGTCTTGCTAAGTTGGCAAAAGAACAAGAGCTTCCCAAAGGCCAGGGTCAAGTCATTCTTCCGATTCCAGCCTACATTGTTTGTCAGGAAATGCGCGGCCATCAAGATCCTCTTGAAAAGAAATATCCGCTCGAATGCTACGGTTATCACGGTCAAGGACACGTCCACTCCTCTTATGCCAATCTGCCGTGGATTCAGGAGCTGCAGCCTGACCTCCTGCTGATCAATCCTGTCGACGCACAGCCCAGAGGTATTAAATCGGGTGACCGCGTTTTAGTTAAGAATGACAGAGGCTCTCTGCACATCAAGGCTAAGGTCACGCCGAGAATTATTCCGGGCGTCGTTGCTCTGCCTCAGGGTTCTTGGTATCAGCCTAATCCGAATTCCGGTGTTGACGAAGGTGCCTGCATGAACACATTGACAAGCTCTACCGTCTCCCCCATTTCCAAGGGCTCTCCCATGCATACCAACCTCGTTGAAGTAAGTCTTGCCTAAGGAGCTGATATGTCACAGTATGGTTTTTTTATTGATTTGGTGAAATGTACCGGCTGCAAGACCTGCGTTATCGCTTGCAAGGATGCACACTCTTTACCGGTCGGAACGAATTACAGAAAAGTCATCGAGTTTGTAGAAGGCGATTGGAAGAAGGATGCCAACGGTGCATGGTTGCAGGATGTTCGCGGCTATTATGTCCCGATCGCCTGCAACGAATGTGCTGACCCGGCCTGTGTCAAGGTTTGCCCGACAAAGGCACATTTCAAACGTGAATCTGACGGACTCGTTTTGATTGACGAGAAGAAGTGCATCGGTTGCGGCGCCTGCGCCCAAGCCTGTCCTTACGGTGCTCCGGTGCTGGATGAAACTGCGCACAAAATGCATAAATGCGATGCATGTGCTGATCGTCTTGCTCAAGGGCTTCTGCCGATTTGCGTTGAGGCTTGTCCTCAGCGTGCTATCGAATTCGGAGAAATCTCGAGGCTTCGTAAGAAATACGGCGACAATGCCAGCATTGCTCCCCTGCCCTCCAGCAGCTTGACGAAGCCTTCTTTGGTTATTCGGCCTCCGCTGCACATGGGTAAACAAGGATAAAGCCTACATTGGCGACTAATTAAATTAGTAGATTTTGAGGTTTTGTTTGACTCAGGATTCCGTATCAATGGAATCCTGAGTTTTTATTATCATTGGAAGGCCCTAGTCGGCCCTCCTATTTAAGTCTTAATTGACTTGATCGTCTAAATTATGGATTTTGACGTTAACGGTTTTTCTAGTAACTATCTAATAAAAATTTAATGATCTTATTTTTTCGATCATCAATTTGTTTTTTGTACCAGGGTTCTCCATTTTTTGTCATTTCTTGGACCTCTCTTTGCTGATACAAGTGTGAATAAGACTTACGTTTTTCATCAAACGGTCTATTTCCAATTGAACCATTGTGGCGGCCCGAGAGCAACAAATGATTTCCTATGGAATCAAGATAATCTCTCTTAAACTCTTCATCATATTCACCATATCCCGATTCCGGCAATTCTGAAGGCTTAGTGAGAGGTGCAATATGTTCAAGCTGAGGTCCTTTTATATCGTCAAACAAAAGTTTTCCGTAACTTGAGTTTTGATCTAACTCTCTGAGGTAATTTTCATACTTCCATAAGAGCAATTTTGAAGTGTATCGGTCTATATAACCTCCCACGGAGTTAAAGAAGGCATCGTCATCCCAATACCCATTCCAGCCGCTTTGTTTTTTCATCCAATTTGTCTTATCTACTACTTTAACCGGATTGAATTCGGAGAATACGTCAGATAAACGGGATTCCAGGTAAGCACGTGTTCCTGTTATTCTTGAACGCACAAACATACTTTCCAGAGCGTTCAGCAGTTTCAGAAATTTTTCATCTTCGAAGGTAAGACCGCTGATTCTAGATTTTAAAATGAAAGAATAAAGAACATTATCTTCATTCGATAGTTTGATGACATATTGAAGATTCACATTAGTTTTAAATTCTTCAAAGAACTTCTCTAATATATCGCAACAAAATTGCAACCTTGTTGTAAATTCGCGGACCATATCTACGCCATTTTCACCTTGCAATTCTTTGTATAAATTATCTAGAGTTGCAGAGAATTTATTGAAGTAAATATTCAAAGAGTATTTCAAAACATTATCTTCGTCCAAATAATCCTCGAATTTTGAAAGGGACCTGTAGATATTTTCAAATCTTTGAATAATAATTTTGAACCATTCTTCTTTTTCACATTCTGGCAATTTAGTATCATCTGAAATCCTTATTATTAATTTGGATTTGAGATTGTCTAAATTAGTAAGTTTTTTGCCTCTATTATTCTCAAAGATAAACATCCGCATTGCCTCAGCTTCGTTCTCCACGATCACAGAGGAGCAATCGGCATTCAACACAGCAGCTACAAGTTGATGGACGTCTCCATCACTGATCCTTTGAAGTTCCTTCAAGAAAAAATCATAGGCTTCCACAATTCTTTTTTGTGAAAGAGTCTTGACAGAATTTTTTGCTTCCTTTCTTCCTTCGATGACGTAATCTTGGAACAATTGGTCATCGTAGACTACAGTTGAAAGTTTGAAAGGAAACTTAAGGTCAACTAGAGAACCATACATCCCATTGCTTAAATCAAAACCTTTTACTCTTTCAAGAGCTGCAGAAAGGAATATTGTTATCGTTGTCAAACGCTGCTGGCCGTCCACAATATCAAATCTTCCGTTCTCTTGTTTTTTAAGGATGAAATGGCCGAAGTAATAATTAGAAAGTTTTGAATCTTTTATAAAATCTTTCAGGTCAGCCAAGAATTGGTTAACCTCCTTTTCTTTTCCCTCTGTTGAAACTCTCCATGAATAAGACCGTTGATATCCAGGAACTAAAAATTTATTTCCAAACAATACATCTGAAATACTATTTAGATTAGACATTATTTTTTCTCCGATGGGGTTATTTATATCAATTTAAATATTTTCCTAATAATTATTTAGTTTATAATCAAACCAGTAATGATTTCAATCTGGTTGAATTTGCGCAAACGGCAATAAAAACTCAGTAAATAATATTTACATAAACAAAGACCATTTTTCTATAGATTCAATTTCTTTCTTAAGGAAGAACAAAAATAAGATACTTCTTTATCATCCCAAAGATCTGCGTACTTCTTTACCTTTCCAGTCTTTTCCGTAATGGAGATGGAACCTGCCGCTCTTCAGAAGCCATATGACTTTATCAACTTGATTCGCCGAAATCGTTTTCTTTTCGTTAGAAACGCCAGCTGCTATTTCAAGAATTATCGAAGAAATAATATCTTCGATCTTGCATTTCTTTGGTAGTTGTTCAAGTTCCGGAAGTAGCTCTTCAAAGAAGTGAACCGTGTGGGTATCAGGTTTAGAGAAAATATTAATCCCCATTTCTCTGAAAAAGTCATTCGACAAGGCGGGACCAAAGCCATAGACATTTTTTTGGATTTCTTTTGAAAGTTTCTGAACCTTTTTCACATCTGATAATTTAGGATCAGCTATAACTTCTTCGACTCGCTTCAAGTAAGCAACAGGGCCTCCCTGACTCTCAATAAACTGGCAAGCTTCAATAATCGTTCGGCATAGACGAGAGAAAATTCTCCCTTCCTCGTAATCCAGATTAGTCAAATCTCCCTTAGGATTATTTTTCGCTGCTCTCTTCTTCATAACGCCAAGCATGTGTTTGACAGCTTCTTCATGCTTATCGTCTATAGAGTTAACGTCAGACTCGTAATTTTTTAGTATTTTCTGATAGTTGAGCCCTGGAAAAACATGCCAGATATGATTCCTATATATATCCTTTTCTTCTGTGCTGAGCTTACTTCTAGATAATTGTTTCTGGAGGACCTCCCAACTTGAATTGAAAAAGTCTCCGAAAACATTCCGCGCCATCTGGAAGTTCATAGTAGACCCAATAAAACGACAAAGAAGGTAGGCCGAAGCTAGTGCTTCATCATCGTTCCCTGAATAAACAGGATTTTGCTTCCGCAAAACCATTGGATAATCTAAATAGGTTTGGATAATTTCCTTAGGATCACTAGTCAGGAAGTTTTCATTGAGTTTGTCCGTGGATACTTCTTGTTGAATGTCGGCAATTCGTTCCGCAAGTTTTGCCAGAGACTCTTTGTAGATTAATTCACATTGGTCCTTCGAGAGATTGATTTCCTTCATATTTCTACCTTCTTGTTATCGAACTTCTTAAAAAATGATCTCATCTGAATGTTTCAAAATGTGACGCAACAATTTATCAGTTTGTCAGTTAAAAGTTGTAAAGGGGATAAGCGTTTCTTCACCGGCTGATCACATGAAATTTCGACTTTGCCCAGACATTTTTTAAGTCCATGGCTTTCTTAATCTCTTTTGATAAATGAAATGGAAAATTGTTAACAATGGCTTTTAACCCTATATAGGAATATCCTCCTTTACGACACGAAAAATTATGTCGCACACACATGAAGTAAGACCGTAAAACTATAGCGACGTCGTTCACCCCTTGAGTCTCCGTTATCAACGACTATTAGAAGGAAGATTTCTTTTGATGTACCAATTTCACTAAATCCCTCCTTTTCTGGAATCTCACAACCTTTTAGGTAAAGAGTTCTCAGCTGTCAATGGAGTCTAATGAACAGTTTTCTTTTGGAATTTGGACAAATCCCACCAGGTCTTCCCTGCCTTTTCTGGTTTTTAAAAGGCATTCTGCGCCTCATATGAGAAAAGTGCTGACAACAGTTTGTATCCCAAATTTATTTTTTCTCTTTTTGATAATTATCAAATTTAGTACCAAATGCCTTTGGCAAAATCATGCTGAACCATCATTCAAAACAAAGGAGAAACAATGTACTTTTCTAAGAAGATCCTATCTGCGGCACTGGCAGCAACATTCCTATCTTCAGCTGCATTGGCCGCTTCTTTTAATCCCGGAAATTATTCAGCTTCGGCAGTCGGAATGAAAGGCCCCGTCACTGTGCATGTGAACTTTTCTGCTAATAAGATTGAAAAGATCTCTGTAGATCCTAATAATAAAGAAACTGTAGGCATCGGTTCTGTTGCAATCGAAAAACTGCCTGCGCAAATCATCTCTTCTCAGTCTACAAACATACAGGGCGTATCAGGCGCATCCATGACCAGCCGTGCGATACTTCAGGCTGTATCAGAATGCATTAAACAAGCCGGAGTTGATCCTTCTACGCTTAAAGCTAAAAAAGTCGACCAACACGCTGCGAAAGAAACACTATCAGCTGACATCGTAATCATCGGAGGCGGTGTCGCCGGCATGTCTGCCGCCGTGAACGCTGCAGACCATGGCGCAAAAGTCATCATCATTGAAAAGATGCCGTTTACAGGAGGTGCTTCTGCGATTTGCGGCGGACAATATGCTATTCAAGGGGCGAAGCTGCAAAAACAAAAAGGCGTTGAAAATGATCCGCCGCAAGCACTTGTCTACGATTTAATCGGCAACGGACACAACTACAACAACCTTTCCTCTTTGAAAACTTTAGCAGAGCAATCTCCACGAGCTGCGGACTGGGCTATAGACCGCTTTAAGCTGCATTTTATTGATCAAAAACTTCAATATCGTGCCGAGTTCCAATTTGACCGCTCTCTATATTTAAAGAACGGCTGCGGCCCAATGGCAGAATCATTAAGACAAGCAGTTAAGGCCGATGGAATCAAGGTTCTGACGGATACAAGAGCCAATAAGCTGATTGTTAAGGACGGGAGAGTTATCGGCGTCCAAGCGCAAGGCAAAAACGGAACGAGCTACACAATCAACGGAAATGCTGTTTTACTTGCTACCGGAGGATACGGTGCCAATAAAGACATGTTGGTTGAACCTCTTAAATCCGCTCTTTATTACGGCCCAATCTCATCCACAGGTGACGGCCATAAGATGGCAGAAGAGATCGGTGTCCCTCTTGAATTAATGCAGTTTGGCAAGAGATATCCGAACGGAGTCGAGGCTGCTCTGGGAAGAGCTGCTTCTGTCATCCAAGGAAATTATCGAGCTTGGCTGAAGTCCGGAATTCTTGTTAACGCGAACGGTAAACGAGTTGTTAACGAAAAGGCATCTAATAACAACATTATGCGGGTGCTAGAAAAACAACCAAGAGGAATGCTTTTCCTGGTTATGGACGAACCAACCTTTACAGCCTTTAAAGCAGGAGTTCATACTCTCGGCATCACGGATGAACAGATTTCAAAGTGGCTGAAAGCAAACGGCTCTACTCCCCCGATTTTTGCACATGGTAAGACGCTTAATGAAGCTGCAGATCATGCCAAAATCAATGCGGAAGAACTCGCCAAAACCATTGATCAATACAACGAGTACGTCAAAACCGGCAAAGATGCTGAATTCGATCGTCCCGCTGCATTCATGAAAGAGACTATTAAGAAAGAAGGACCTTATTACATCGTTGAACAACAGCCTCGCTTTGCCACCACCATGGGAAGCGTCAAGGTCAATGAAGCATTAGAGGTTTTAGGCAAAGACGGCAAACCTGTTCCGGGCCTCTACGCGGCAGGCGAAATTGCTAACGCAGTACATGGCGATGACTCTTCTCCCGGAATGAATATTTCTTGGGGATTTACCTCAGGTAAGGTATCCAGCGAGAACATGCTTAAGGCGATCGGAAAGTTAAAATAAGAAAGCCCGTTAATAGGTAACTTTTGTCCCCGCAAATCTGCGGGGACACCCATTTTATGAATTTCAGGAAATTCATTTGCTTATTCTTCATCTTTTCTGCGCTTAGCGTGGTTCAATCTCAAGAGGCGACAAAGCCGATTATTCGTTTAGGCGTTATGGCTTTTACAAGTCCTGAGAGTTATACAACCTACAATAAGTCTGATGATTACATGATCAAAGAACTTCCGAGGATTATTCAGGCCAACCTTCCTCATTACAAGGTCGAAACGAAGATCCTTAGAACGCACGAGCTGGTTAAAGAAGCCCGTGATGGAAAATTAGATTTAATTTTCGGATCCAGCGGATGCTATGCCTCTCTCCTTCCCGACGGAATCTATCCTCTCGCCACTATCGCTACTAATGTCGCGCCCGATCCCAACCGAGCTGTGGCCGGTGCGTTTGTGGTGAGTTCTTCAAGGAAAGACTTAAACACCATAGAGGATTTAAGAGGAAAAACTGCGATTTCCGGGTTGAAGGATATGTACTTTAACTATCAGCTTCCTTTGTCAGCCCTGACGGACAGGAAGATCGATCCTGAAAATTTCTTCTCTCACTGGGAGCGCGTGGACTACCCGGTCAACAAGGTTCTTTCTGCTGTTGGAAGCGGACGAATAGACGTCGGATTGATTAGGGCGTGCAGCATGGAGATGCTTCCCAAAGAGGAACAAAAGAAATTTAAGGTCTTAGAGCCGGTTCAAAATTCTCCTCTTCACTGTCTACACACTTCACGGCTTTTCCCGAATTGGACTTTGGGTGCTATGAAGTGGGTTCCGTCTGATGTTGCCACACAAATTTCTGCTGCACTTCTCACTGCAAAGCCCGAAACGGATATGGGCATTCATTGGCAAATTGCCAATAGCTTTTCTCAGATCGATGATCTTTATAAGTCTCTTAAGACCGGAAGGTATGAGTATCTTAACCATTGGACACTCAGAGGCTTTATGGAGAAAGCATGGCCATTCCTTCTCGCCGGCCTCGTCGGACTTCTCGGATTGATCCTACATTTGTCGCGAGTTCAGGCTTTGGTAACAAAAAGAACAGCACAGTTGAAAAAAGAAGTTGTTAACCGAGTCAACCTCGAAAGCCAGAATCGGCGGATCGTAGAGAAGTTTTCTAACTTAGAGAAAGCAAGCACTTTAGGAATGATTTCAAATATGGTTGCTCATGAATTGAGGCAACCGTTAAGCGCACTTAGTTATAGCCTTTTCACTTTGAACATGGTTTTTGAAAAGGAAGGGATCTCTTCTGAAATCGCTGAAAAAGCAATTTCAAAAGCCAAAAAACAAGTTTCAAGAATCAGCTCGATTGTCGATCATGTCTATCGTTACGCAAAAGACGACCGCCATACCGAATCTCTTTCTTTGAAAACTATTATTAAGCAAGTGGTTAACGAAATAAAGATCTCAAACTCCTCTTCGTCTTTACATATACACGCTGAAGAAGACGTGTTAATTCAAGGGAACAAGCTGGAACTTCAGCTTGCACTTTACAACGTACTAAAGAATGCTATCGAAGCCGCTGAAAACGGAGCGGCTGAAATCAATATTTGTCTGCGTCGAGACAAGGCACAGGCCGTACTTTCTGTCTCTGACAAATCCAAGACTATAAGCCTAGAAGACCTATCAAAATTAACCGATGAGTTTCACTCTTCAAAAGGCCACGGACTTGGATTAGGATTACCGATCGTTAAATCTATTGTTGACAATCACGGTGGTTCGTTGAAATTTAAAGCCTTAGAACCTCGCGGTTTAGAAGTGATCTTTGTATTCCCGATTTTTGAAAATGAATATTAAAGAGATACAAGCCAAAACTCTCGTTCGCATTATTGACGATGATGAGGATTTAAGAGAATCGGCAGAGATGATGCTTTCCTATGCCGGCTGGAAAGTTGCCACGTATTCGGATGCCTTTGAATTCTTAACTCAAGACTCTCCTTCAGTTCCGGGCTGTGCTGTCGTAGACATAAGAATGCCGGGCATGAGCGGCCCCGAGCTGCAAGCTGAGATGCTACGCCGAGCGATCTCTCTTCCAATCATTATTTTGACCGGTCACGCTAATGTCGACTTAGCCGTAATGACTTTAAAGGCCGGCGCCTTTGACTTCCTGCAAAAACCCGTTGACGAGATTGTCCTGCTGGAAACCATCTCAAAAGCTTGCGAAGATAGCCTGAGGCGCTCATTAGGACTTATGACAGGCCAAGAAGTTAAAAAGCGTTTCAACACCCTCTCTTCGCGAGAAAAAGAAGTCGCAAATCTCATCGCAAGCGGACTCACGACCAAAGCAATCGCAGAGAGGTTAGGGCTCTCGGACTGGACAGTCTATGAGCACAGGAGTGAAATTTATAAAAAACTTGGCACCAAAAATGTTCAAGATCTTTTAGCTTCTAATAAAGAAATAGAGCTGGATTAACTGTTTGTACATAGGTCATTAAGTTATGGAGCTTAATTCATAATTCTCCAAGAGATTTCGGTGGTATGAGCTAACTGACTAAGCGAGTAATTTAAATAACGGTTAAAATATGGCTGGGCGGAGCTTGGGATGTCGTGTCTGACTAATATTTCCTTAGTTCCGCTCCATTTTTTTATTTTCTTTTGCGTTTTCCATGCCACAAAAGGTTGCTATCGTCCACTATTGGTTAACGAACATGAGAGGTGGTGAAAGAGTTCTCGAAGCTTTGTGTGAACTTTTTCCCGAAGCTGTTATCTTCACAAACGTCGTTGACAGAAAAATTTTGCCAGCTTCCATCGCAAAGCATGAGATAAGAACTACATTCATTCAAAAAATACCTGGTAGTCAAAAACATTATCAAAAATTACTGCCTCTTATGCCCATTGCTCTTGAGCAGTTAGACTTAAGTGAATTTGATCTTGTCATCTCAAACGAGTCAGGGCCGGCTAAAGGAGTTATTACGAGATCTGACGCCTTACATATTTGTTATTGTTTTTCTCCTATGCGGTACTTGTGGGATATGTATCCAGAGTACTTAAAGAATTCAAGCTTCCTGATCCGTCTTTTTATGGTTCCTTGTTTTCATTACCTTAGGCTTTGGGATGTTTCTACCGCTAACAGAGTGGATAACTTTTTGACGATTTCTCATGCCGTACAAGCCCGAGTAAAGCGGTGGTGGAAGAAAGATTCCGAAATCTTATATCCTCCAGTCGACATAGACCGACTAGCGACTACTCCTGATGATGGTTTTGCATCTCCTTTTGGAGATGAGCCTTACTACATTTACCTAGGCGCCCTAGTCCCTTACAAGAGAGCTGACTTAGCTGTAGAGGTTTGCAAAACTTTAGGTAAGAATCTATTGGTAATAGGCAACGGTTCAGAAATCAAAAAACTAAAAGAATTATCTGGTAAGCAAATTAAATTCATTACCGATGCTGACGATGTACTTGTTAAACAAGCATTGTCCAAGGCTAAGGCTCTCCTTTTTCCCGGAGAGGAGGATTTTGGAATTGTTGTTCTTGAAGCCATGGCTTGTCAAACCCCGGTCATTGCCTACCATCGAGGCGGTGCCATCGATACAGTCACTAGTGGGACAGGACTCTTTTTCTTCGAACAGACAAAAGAGTCCTTATATGAGGCGATAGTTAAATTTGAAAATATGCCTGAAAGTTTCTGGAAAAAAGAAAATTTCCTTGAACATGTAAACAAATTTTCAAAAGAAAATTTTAAGAAACAATTTTTAGAAGTGGTCTTAAAACAATTAGAAGAAAAAAAGAATAATTGACCGTTGTGTATTAATTGCTAGAATTTCTTCACATTCAGACAAGTTAGAGATTATTATGATTTTTCCTGTAATTCTTTGCGGTGGTAGCGGCACAAGACTTTGGCCTCTTTCACGTTCCTCCTATCCGAAACAGTTCGTCCAATTTGAAAAAAACAGAACTCTTTTCAAGGATACCGTAAACCGGGCCAAGAAAATTAGAAACTCATCTGAACCCATTATTATTTGCAACGATGCCCATCGTTTTTACGCAAAAGCCAACTTATTGGAGTGCGGTGTAGATGGAACGATCATAGTTGAACCCGTAGCAAAAAATACCGCTCCCGCAATTGCGTTGGGCGCTATGTTTGGTGAGCAGTTAGATGCAAGTTCGGTTCTCGTTGTTATGCCTTCTGATCATGCCATCTTGGAGGAAGACCGCTTCGCTGAATTACTTTCTGAAGCAATCAAACTTGCAGAACAGGACTACCTAGTCACATTAGGCATCACCCCAACTCATCCTGCAACCGGTTTTGGTTACATTGAGACAGGCACTCAATTAGATAACTCCGGCTTTACCATCAATCGGTTTGTTGAGAAACCCTCTCTTAACAAAGCAGAAGAGATGTTGCAATCCGGCAATTATTTGTGGAATTCCGGAATTTTTGTTTTCAAAGCTTCTACCTATCTTTCTGAACTTAAGAAATTTGAAAAAGAGATGTTTGAGGCTTGTGAGCAAACTTGGGCTAATCGTAAGATTGTTAATGAATTCTGCTTCCTGGACAAAGATGCTTTCAATACTTGTCCGTCTAACTCAATTGATTACGCGGTGATGGAGCGTACTCAGAAAGGTGCCGTTGTCCCTCTTCCGATTAAATGGAATGACTTAGGAGCGTGGAGTGCTTTCTACGACATTGGCTCAAAAGATAAAGATAGCAATGTCACCAAAGGTGATGTTCTCGCCGTGGATACCCACAATTCGTATATCCACAGCACGGGCCGGCTAGTTTCTACTATTGGCTTAGATAATATCGCCGTCATTGAAACTAAAGATTCTGTTTTTGTATCTCCTCTTTCTAGAGTTCAGGAAACAAAGAATATTGTTGAACGGTTGAAGAAAGAAAATAGAAGTGAGGCGGTTTTACACCCCTTGGTTTACCGCCCATGGGGAAGCTATGAAGGCCTCGCCCACGGAAACAGATTCCAGGTCAAAAGAATAATTGTTCAGCCCGGAGAGCAATTATCTCTTCAATTGCACTATCACAGAGCCGAACATTGGATTGTGGTTGAGGGAACAGCGGAGGTTCAAATTGGAGACAGAAAAGAACTTCTCACCGAAAACCAGTCTACTTTCATCCCTGTCGGCAGCGTTCATCGACTGCGAAACCCAGGTAAATTGCCTTTGGTGCTGATTGAAGTTCAATCCGGCTCGTATCTTGGTGAAGATGATATTGTCAGACTTCAGGATGACTACAAGCGAGTCTAAGAATGAGAACAAGTAGTAGATATTCCAATCTCGGGGTAAAAGACGTCCTTGCAGCTTTGTCTCAAATTGGATTGCCCCTCTATCTAGCAAAGGCTGATATCCGACAAAGATACCGTAGATCGATCCTCGGCCCATGGTGGATAACGATTTCCACGGGCGTGATGATTGCGTGTATAGGAGTGATTTTTGGCACTATCTTTAAATCGCCCATGCAGGAGTTTCTCCCCTTTCTCTCCGCAGGTCTTATCATTTGGGGATTTATTTCTTCAACGGTAATGGATGCAACAACTGTCTTGATCGGTGCCGAGGCCATTATTAAGCAGCTGCCCATTCCAGTTTTCACACACATTCTCCGCATGGTTGGAAGAAATCTCATTGTGTTTTTTCACAATCTGCTCATTTTTCCCATAGTGTGTTTATGTGTCCAAAAAGGAATCAATTGGAATATTCTTTACTTCATACCTGGGCTCGTCATTCTCACTTTAAATCTTTTGTGGATGTCCCTTCTGTTAGCAGTTGTCTGCACACGCTTTAGAGACATGACTCAAATTGTGGGGAGTCTTTTACAAATTGCTTTTTACATAACCCCTATTATTTGGATGCCGTCATTGCTGCCCGAAAGAACGAGCGTCATGTTACTAGACCCCAATCCTATTTATCACCTTTTGGCTATAGTGCGTGAACCTTTAATAGGGATCTCACCAACTTTGGCAAACTGGCTTATTTCGGTTGGACTTTTATTGATCGGTAGTCTTCTTTCCTTGCTTTTTTTCAATAAATATAGAGCTCGTATTTCATACTGGTTATAATAATGCCTTTTATTTCTCTTAAAAACGTAACAGTAGATATTCCCATATATAACTCGCAATCCAGGTCCTTGAAAAAAACCTTCATGGGACTAGCTTCCGGAGGCCGGATTGGCCTTTCTGAAAAAGGATTTTCCATCGTCAGAGCCTTGAGCAATATAAATCTAGAGATAGAGGACGGGGAAAGGATAGGCTTATTGGGCGCCAACGGGGCGGGAAAAAGCACCTTATTACGAGTCTTAGGTGGAGCTTATATTCCTACAGGTGGCGAAGCAATAATAGGAGGAAAAGTCGGTTCTCTTATTGACGTTTCGCTCGGAATCGACTCGGAATCTACTGGGATTGAAAATATTTACTTAAGAGCTGCTCTTCTACAGATACCAAAAAAGGTAGTAGAGGATCAGTTAGATTCGATCATTGCCTTTACTGAGCTTGGCGAATTTATCAATATGCCAGTGCGTACTTATTCTTCCGGTATGCACATGCGGCTTGCATTTGCTGTTTCTACTATGATCCGACCTGAGATACTTTTGATGGATGAATGGCTTTCTGTAGGGGATCTAAATTTTCAAAAAAAAGCTGAACAACGGCTTAATGATTTAATAAAACGATCAAGCATTTTAGTTATAGCGTCCCACTCTCGACAACTTATCGAAAAGTGTTGCACGCGGGCTATTTTACTTGAAAATGGGAACATCAAATTAGATGGACCCGCTGTTGCTGTTTGCTCTTCCTATTTCGGACCTGACTAATGATAGGCGTAGTCGTAAAAAAAATTATCTCTCTATTGATGTATCGTCCTTCTCGTTTACTTAGAAAAGATCTTTTTTTAAGGCTTTGGAGAATCGTCCAATCATCAGTGATCTACAGAACACTTCCTGAATCTTCCCGCAGACGCCTTTACTTTGACATAACACTTTTGTCGCTATTCGATAACAGGACTGGAGTCCAGCGAGTAATTCGGTCCATTTTCGAAGAAATTCAACCTTTACTTTGTACCAAGTATGATGTTGTACCAGTGTGCTGCACAGCCGTTACAAAAGGCTTTTTTGTTTTGGAAGCGATACAAGATAAATCAATAAAATTATACAAGTTGAACGGCTACAAAATTTCGCCCAAAAAAGGAGATGTATTTTTATCTTTGGAGCAGGCTTTTATTGAGCACTTGGCTCAGGAAGAGACTTTTAAGGAAATGAGAAATAAGGGGTGCAAAGTAATTTTGACGGTTTACGACTTGCTTCCATTACAACTACCTTATTGCTTTCCGATTGAAGTAAAGAATATTTTTGAAAAATGGCTTCTTTCTTCCTCTAAATTTGCAGAATTCCTTTGCGATTCTAAATCTGTAGAAAAAGATCTAACTAATTTTTTTATTTCGCAAAATTGTAAAATCTTAAATTCTTATTGGTTTTATCCTGGTTCCAATTTCCTAAGGAAGGTATCGTCTTCAGGAATTACTGTTCCCCAAACAAACTATCTTAAGTTAATTAAAAAATTTAAATTTAATTTTTTATTAGTTGGTACCATTGAACCAAGAAAAGGCCATAAGGTTATATTTGATTTATTTAATCGTCTTTGGTTACAAGATAAAGAGGAGGTAAGCTTAACTTTCATTGGTAAAGAAGGTTGGATGGTAAAAGATCTCGTAACTCACTTTGTAACTTCTAAATTTTTCAATGAGAGGTTTTTTTGGTTCAATGACGCCAGCGATGCCTTCCTTGAACAATGCTACGCAGAGACAGATGCGGTAATTGTCTCCAGTCTCAATGAGGGGTATGGCCTTCCAATCCTAGAAGCTGCACAGCGCAATTGTAGAGTCATAGCCAATGAGATCCCTGTTTTTAGAGAAGTAGCGCCTGAAGATTGTTATTTCATCACGTTAGCCAATCCTGAAATTGCATTTTTACAACTACAGGATTGGCTCAAAAAACCCTCTAATCGTTGCTCAGTCCCTAAGCCTCAGACTTGGAAGGAGTCCGCAACCCAAATACTTGAAAAAACTAAGCTTCTTTAGAGAGCATCCACTCAAGAGTATCTTTCATCGAGTAGAGGGACTTGTATCCAAGAATTTTTTCCATTTCTCTCGAGTTTCCTTTTAATTTTAATATCTCATTTTTTCTACAAAATTCAGGAACTGAAAGAACTTGAATTTTATGATGAGTTAACGAAGTGCAAACAGAAATTATCTCTTTGATTGAGGTAAGGTTTCCTGAGCAAAGATTTAAGATACGAAAAGGAGCTTTTTGGATTGCTAGCGTTAAATAAGCTTGAGCAATAAATCTAACGTCTGAATAATCTCTGCTAACTTCTAGGTTTCCCAGTTCAAGCTTTTCCTTCTTCAATTTAAAGGCATTTACAATCTTTGGAATTAAGAAATTCGTAGATTGACCTACGCCAGTATAGTTGAAGGGCCTCGTAACAGTAATTGGAATTTTATCTTTCCATAACAACAAAACCTCCTCCATCATCTTTTTGCTGAGGCCGTAATCGTTAACCGGCATCAAAGGAGAATTTTCATCCAACTCAGCTCGTTGAGAAACTCCGTAGACAGTAGCGGAACTAGCAAACAAATTATTAACAAGGTGATTTTCAGGAAGAGCCCCGAGGGCTTGCAATATGTTTCTGGTGCCTCCGATATTAATTGAGTAAAAATCGGAAGCCGGTTCATGTTGGACATGAGATATTGCAGCCAAGTGGATCACAGAATTAGGCTTGCTTTCTACAATCTTTTCCCGAACAGCCTTGTAGTCTAAAAGATTTACAGGCTTTGACGAAGCACTTCCATCTTCAGAAAGGCAAACTATATCCAAGCCAAATTTTTCGGCTTCTTGGATAATATATTTACCTGTGAATCCAGAAAATCCAGTAAGAAGAATCTTATTCATGAGAAATTAAAAAACGAGTTTTCCCTCGTTGACCCTTTCTAGATCTGCCTCAACCATCATTTTGCACAAATCTTGTACTTTCACTAATGGGGTCCAACCAAGAACTTTTCGACTTTTTTCCGGATTTCCGATTAAAAGATCTACTTCTGCTGGTCTAAAAAATTTGGGATTAACACGAACTAGAACTCTATTTGTATCAGCATCCCTACCTACTTCTTCGATCCCCGAACCTTCAAATTTAAGTTCGATTCCAGCATATTTGAAGGCCCACTTAACAAAATCTCTTACTGTAGTCGTCTCATTTGTTGCTAAAACAAATGTATCAGGAGTTTCGGCTTGTAACATCCTCCACATGCCTTCTACATAATCTCCAGCGTAGCCCCAATCCCTTTTTGCATTTAAATTTCCTAGTTCGAGGACTTCCTGCTTTCCCGCTTTTATCATTGCCGCGGCGTGGGTGATTTTGCGTGTAACAAACTCTAATCCTCTCAGAGGAGATTCATGGTTAAAGAGAATACCACTGGAAGCAAAGATATCGTAACTCTCCCGGTAATTGACTGTCAGCCAATGAGCGTATAACTTTGCCACGCCGTAGGGACTTCTTGGGTAGAGAGGTGTTACCTCAGTTTGAGGGATAGATTGTACTTTACCGAACATCTCTGAGGTGGACGCTTGATAATATTTGATTTTTGGATTTGTCTCTCTAATCGCCTCAAGAATATTAAGAGCTCCAAGGCCAGTAATTTGAGCAGTAGCATAAGGTTGTTCAAAAGAAACACCTACGAAACTCTGAGCTGCCAAATTGTATACTTCATCTGGTTCCACCGAAGCTATTACCCTAAGAGAATTCATAGGATCGGTCAAATCAAAGTCTATAAGATTAAAGTTATCGTTTTGAGGCACTTTCAGTTCCTCAAGACGCCAAAGGTTCTGCGAAGAAAGACGTCTAACTCCGCCATATACCTTATAACCTTTATTTAGAAGTAGTTTAGAAAGATAGGCCCCATCTTGGCCTGTCACTCCAGTTATAAATGCTGTTTTCATAAACTCACCTTAAAAATTGAGAGTATAACTAATCATAAAGAAGTCAGGAAATTACTACAAAGAATTTATGATTCGCGTAAGCTCCTGAGCTGTTTGTTTCCACAAAGAAGGCGTCCAATTTTCTCTAATAAATTTTTCTTTTTCCTTGAGTTTCTCTTCATTTGCACTGTAAAAAAGAATTCGTTCCTCCCACAAAGCCGGATTGTACGGATCAAGATATTCAGCAAAAACAGACCCCACCTCAGGTAATGCCCCTTTGTTTGAACATAAAACGAATTTTCCATGAGCAAAGGCCTCTCCTACACCCAACCCCCAGCCTTCAAAAAGTGAAGGAAAAACAACAAATTTACATTTATCGTATAGCTTATTCAGATGTAAATCAGGGAGGCGGCCTAACACTTTTATCTTTTCTTTAATGCGCAAATCAAGAACTAAATCCCTAAAAAGATCATCGACCCCTCCCCCCTTCATTCCGACGAAGTACAAATTAGGTAAAGAATCTCCTCTTCCGTCTTCTATTGCTTTTATGTAGGCTTTATATAAAAGTTCATGATTTTTTCGTCTATCTATAGTGGAAACATAAAGAATAAAAGGCGACTGAAGATCAATATCAGGAATGACCTCAAATTCTTCAGTGCAATTATTTTCCTCCTTATTATCCGAACCAAGATAAATAACTTCTGTCGAAGGTAACGTTACTTTATATTTAAATGAAAAACGCTCAAGTTCTAGCTTAGTAGAATTTGAAATACATACAACTAAATCTGAAGCTTCTATAAGTTTTATAAAATATTCGGAAAATATTTGAGAAGTATTTGAACAACAGAATTGAGGAAAATTAACTGGAATGATGTCATAACAAAAAGAAATTATTTTGATATCACTCTTCTTCTTTTGTTGTTTTAGATTTTCAAAAAAATTGTGTATTTTCCAATCTATTCCGCAAGAAAGTACGATGTCACCATTTTTAAATAGAATTTCTTTTAAACTTCTTAGTCTCGGATTGATCATGTTCCGGAGAATTAAATTTCCACCAATGGGACTAAATTCTTGTTTTGAAAATTTTGATATCCAAATTAAAAATCGATTTAATATTGGTCTTATCAAGCTAGGAGTTAAAGACAAGCCTGCCTGGACAAAATTCTTAAGGGCTTCTTTCTTTGTTAAAATCGGGAATATCCATCTCTCAGTTTGTGAGTTCACAGTCTTCTTTATTTTTTTATTACATTTGCCGTTACAATCCCCGGCATTTATTTTTTTTCTATATTCACTTAAAGAAATGGGAAGAAAAAGTCCCCTTTTAACGATAAACAATTCTATCTCTAGTTGATTGGAGAGCAAAGAGTCTAACAATCTTTTTTCAGTTCTTACAATTCCAACAGGAGCTCCCTTCCAATTGTAGCTAGTTGTTACATTAAAGTATATTTTCTTCATCAAAACACTCACGCAAAAGAAGCAGAGAAAGTAACAATTCAAGGTATTTGATAATTTTACTGTACCGTCATTTCCTAAATACCTTGAGTTCTTTCTGTTTTAAAACATTATTTAGTTGACTTTATAGTGAAGCATTGGTAGCAGTTGACTCCTGGTTACCTTTCCTGCGGAGTCGGTTGTCATGAAGGCTTTGCAGGTGGACAGCCGCGAGCGTAAGGTTAAAGAATTTTTTGTTGTAAATTTATTCCTTATATAGTCCTCTCGACATCATCAGAGTTTCTCTATCACTTCATTTAGGACAGATGCTTCTACAGAGGTTAATAAGTTATAACCTAGACTCGGACGACAATTATTGTTAAATCAAGAGACTCATCCAGCGCCTTTTAGAACTTCTCAAGGCGTCCAAATCTTCTCATTTTTAAGGCTTCAATTTATCTGCTCTTCTATAGCATTTTCTTCGGTACCGACTCCTCAGTCATGTTATGTCTAGTAGCGCTCATTAACCTCTCCTCACATTCTTTACTTGCATTCCTGATGCTTCTATCATAAAAAATAGGAAGGGTGATTACAAAATAAGTACACTCATTTTCAAAAGTTCTTTACCCCGGATAGGCATGGCCTGAAGTGATTTTGATTGACTCGGTCTTTGCCTAAAAATTTAAACACGTTAAAAGTCTTGCTTTAAAAACCAAGCTTGGTTAACTTTCAGGATTTTAACGAAGTTTTAATAGTCACCCTTTTTTGGTTTTATTTCTGTTTAGGATCTGCCTTAGAGCTTGCCGAAAAGACAATTTCCCCTCAGAGGGTGACGGCCTCAGTTAGGAGCTTGTTACCAGGCTAAACATTCTTCTCTAAAACGTGCCACTTTATCCCTAAGTCTCCTTATCCTTGTCCTACCTCATTTGGTATAAGCGTCCCGCAACTCATATGAGGACACTCTTTGTTATAAAAGAGACTTCTTCAGAAAGCAGTTTAAGGACTTCTTCAAAGCTTCTTGCCATCCTTTTACCGAGGACTTCTTTTTTTATGGTTCCATTAATTCGCTCCCTAATGGAATTCTTTTAGGGATCATTATTTTCTGTCATGCTGCTCACGATGCCCATCTTTTTTAATTTCTTCACGTCCTTCAAACTAGCGTAATGGCGGCCCGTGTCTTAGTGCCGAATCAAAGGCTCGTTTTTATTTGATTCGCCTCTAGCTTTAACAAGGCGCGAACAGGACCATCCGAGGAAAGGCTATTCATGGATCGACCCCATGATTTTGTGGTTGTACAAGTCCGTTATCAAAGAAGTAAAGCAAAACATCCTTCGATCTGCCTCTAGACCTTTAGCCCCATAGATTATGTTAATTACCCGTAACTGATTTTGTCTGCTCGGATTCATTTCCCCAAAAGTTCGGGTAAACGGGAAATCCGTGATTTGAGTCGGTTTTAGCGGACGAGAATTTCTATTAATTTGAATGTCTTTAAGCTTAATATAATGCATGAAATTGTCTCGGCCGACACGAAGCTCGCCGCTGCTTTTTAATTGCCCCTAAAAAGCGACAGTTAAAGGGTTAGCATTTTGCGCAAAGTCTATTCACTTGAGACGAAGTAGTTTGTCTGTTCCCTTTTCAGAGAATTTAAAACTTATAGAGAAAATGAAGTATTAACGAGCCTTCCGAGAGACGTTCTTCGCTTATGGAAAGCTCATGCTCGTACCAATGAAGCTTGGGTTCTGATAGAAGATAGAAAGTCGGTTCTTACGTTTGAAGAAAAAGAAGAAATTTTTAGACGCCACTCACTAGGTGATTCCGTTACTGAATTAGCCATTCGTTTCAACGTTTATAGGACTACCGTTAAAAGCGTCATCAACAGTTATCGTAAACGTAAAGGAAAACCTGCCAAGCGCTCCGTTTCTAAAACTTTCGTTGTTTGTTCTTATAGTTCCGTGGGCGAACTATCCTTTATTTGCTGTCAACTGACAGTTTTTATGAAATACAAAACTGAAACAGTCATTGAGGCAATACGCCTCAAGGAGCAAGGAGTTACGACTTCTGTCATCTCGAAGAAACCTCTTGCTCCCACGTCTACGATCAATGAGTGGCTCAAGAATGATTTCTCTCAAGTATTCGAACGGTCTTCGCAATGGTGCGAACTCCGACATTCACAGGCGCGAACAGCTCACTGAACACGGTGAGGAACGCTGCATCAAATTAAGAGAAGTAACTGGATTCTCAGCGGTGCGAACGACATTTCAAATCGTTGGGCCTCGTAAGATTTTACCTTGCCGACTAGTCAAATAAATTTGCAAATCGACTTTTTTTCATGGGTCAAATTAACGTGGAATAAGCTGTAACGGAGGCTTGCCGAGGTTACAGCATTATGCCGCGTAAGTAATTTGACGCCTTAATTCAATTAATTACGCTTTTTATAAGGCCCTTAAGCAAATCTGTGCTTAAGGGCCTTATAAACCAAAGGCGGATATTTCTTTCCGACTACTCTTTCAGAACAGCACCGTATTCTTTCATCTGCCTAACAGAAGCCCCATGAAGCTCTACTCTGTGTGACACACTAACGAGGCGGTCAAGAATGGCGTCTGAGTAGGTTGTGTCGTTAATGTATTCACTCCATTTGTTTACTGGTAAAACACTAGTAACGATTGTGCTTGCATACATGTACCTTTCGTTTATGATTTCCAGCAGATCCTGACGTGATCGGGCATCAAGCTGGCCGATCCCCCAATCGTCCAGCACAAGAAGATCAATGGTTTTCATCTCCTTGAGCTTCTTGAAGTACGTTTCAACAATTTGGTGTGATGCCGCCATCTGGTTCAGCAGCAAGGGTACTCTTACAACCCTTGCTGTTCTGCCTTTTATGCAAGCCTGATTCACTAAGGCACAGGCTAAGAAGGTTTTTCCACATCCGGCAGCGCCTGTGATGATAATGTTCTGGTGCTCTTCCATCCATCTCATCGTAAGCAATGCGTCGATTTTGTTTTTGTCCAAGCCACGCTCAATGCCGAAGTCAATTGTGTCGGGCCGCGCATTTGGAAGACAAATTTTGGCTTCTTTCAGCCGTCTTGCCAACGCATTGGAGTCACGCCTCTGCACCTCGTTTTCTATGATTTCGTAGATACAATCCAGAGCGGACATTCCGCATTCATCGGGATCCGACAGGATAGAAGTAAGCCTTTCGTAGGCGGCTCTCATTCGTAATCGATAGAAGAGAGCTTTTAAGTGATTCAATTTGTCCTCAGCAGTAATTATTTCGGATGTTTTCATGGCTAATGGTCCTGTAGTTGGGATCTGTTGTGTTGTCGGTGAGTCCTAGGAGCGTTTCTTTCTGACGCATCTTTGCCCACTCTTTGATGTATTCGTAATTTAGGTACCGATGTTCGTAAGCAGCCTGCAGTGCTTCTCTGACAATTGCTATGGGACACTCCTTCAAGAGCAGTTTTAAGCAAAAGCAGAAGCGTCGTGCATTCAAAGTATCGACTTTCCATTTCGCGGTGAGTACGTTGCTAATCGTCTCTCGGTCATAGCCGCACTTGACGAGCTCTCCTATCCATTGTTCTTTGGTTAAGCGCTGTCGTTTCTCTTTCGGAGTTAAATGTTCCGGAAGGATGTGTTTTTTTCGCCGGTGATCTCTAAGTAGCGCTTGTGTTGCGCTATGCAGCTTCCTGTCTCTTTGTCATAAATCAAGACTCGTTCTTCCGTCTTTAACACCGTTACAGTCATTCCTACATAAAAGACCGGAACGCTGTAGCGATGTCCCCCGTCTTCGCCGAGCCGTATGCAATGGCCTTTGTCGACTTTCAAATATCTCCAGTTTCCGATTTCATAGGGAAGAATCGGCAGGCTCTTGAGCTTCTGTCTTTCATGAGTGTTGAACTCAAGCTCTCTGTTGCTTTGAAGGTTCTTTGTGAAGGGACGCTTGTTAAATATGTCCCTATGCTCAGCGATTTGTTGGTTCAGGTCCTCCAAGTTGCTGGCACGTATGGGGCCATTGAGTCTTAGGGAAGCAAGGACACGTCGATAAGTATGTGTGACACTGTTTTCAACCCGATTTTTCCCTTTAGGGGTTCCCGGTCGGCAAGCAAATGAGCTGATATCGTAATAATTGCACAGCGATTGAAGGATCGGACTGTAGTCAATTTTGTCCTTTCCGTGTGTAACTACCAAGCTTTTAGCGTTGTCTACAATCAACGTTTTCGGAGTGCCGCCGAAGAACTCGAGTGCTTTGACGATCCCGCCCATCCAAGAAATCTGCTTCTCGTTTTCAAAAGCGCATATGTATATTTTCTGGCTGAATGTCAGAGTTGCCAGAAATAGCCTGCTCGTGCGCTTTTTACCTCTTCTATCAATCCAGGTAACAGAGTCTCCTGCAAAGTCGACTTCGAGCGACTCGCCGGGGATTCGTTCTAAATTGGTATAAATCTGAGTCGGTGTCTTTTCTTTGATCAGCTTTTCCAGCCGGCGACAAAATGTCGCGTAAGAGCAAGCAGTTTCGGGCTCCTCAGACTTGTAGTGTTCATACAGAAGCTGTCTGGTTGCATATTTAACGTTCGTGAGTTTCCCAAGCACCTCCTCTGCATTGAAGTCTCGGTACTCACGTTTTGTTGGAACTCCTACGGTCTCTTCCAACTCCTGTTCCTGGCATGCAGACGCCTCAGCAAATGTCAGGTTCGACTGTTTAATACGATTAGCGTATTTGCTAACCGTTGACTTGGATATGCCTAATGCCTTTGAGATTTCAGAGTACGAACAGCCTTCGTTAAGTTTGACTGCTATATCTTTAATCGTTGCCATCGTGGATTCTTTCATAAGGGTCCTTTTAAATAAAAAGACCCAAAAGTTACAATCCAACGATTAAAAAATGGTTATATGCTAACTGTTCGCACCAGTGAGAACACCGTAGTTACATCTTTTCGGTTAATCCGTGAACGACAAGATTTTTCAAGCGTTCGCACCGGTGAGAATACCGTTCGCGCGCGTGCGAGAATTCACTCAAGAAAGCCAAGCAAAACAATTTCACTACGGAAAATTTACGAACATTATCTGGGCAAGACATCGAAGAAATACTCCGGTCGCACAGCTGGTCTCGTCAAAACGTCGTCTTGTCCGATTACGAGGACCTTCTTGTAAAGGCCTCGGCTCCGAAAATAACGGTCCAGAACGTCTACTCGCAATATCTGGCCTCTGTTCATGAAGGCTGCGAGCTCATTAGCAAAGCGACTTTCTACCAAGAATTAAAACGAACGAAACAGCTAGCCTCCAAGGAACTTCAAGATGTCTGTTTACTGAACAGCTTTACTCCGGGCCACATGTGCATGATCGATTACAACGGGGATGGGGTGTGCTAGAAAAATAAGAACGACAGTTCGGTAAAAACAGCACAGATCTTCGTCGGAGTGTTTTGTTACAGCGGATTGATCTTCTGTACTGCCACAAGCAGTCAAACCAGAGAAGATTGGTTGACAGGAATTACCGAGATGTTCCATTACTTCGATGGGGTAATAGATGAAACCTGGTTTGATAACTCTACTCCTCTGGTAAAAAACGCAGATAAATATGATCCTGACCTTGCGCCGGAATTTAGTAACGATAATGTTCCCGTGCTTTTACAACAAAGCAGTTTTGCTTGCGGCACGGCTCTTTAACAATTTCTCAATGATGGTGAACGCAAATATTTAACGCTTGAGACTGTAAGGCGGTTAAGGCTTCGAATGCCTTAACCGTCCTACTGACAGTGTATTCCTTATGTTCCCGTGTGTCAACTAGCTAAGGGTATTTACTCATTTAAATAAAAGTTCCACATTCTAATTCGACTTTTAAAAGCCATTCGAAGAATTACGGAGCAAGATTCTTTTAAAGGCACTGGACTGAAATAGTCCTTATCCAACAAATAGTTGCAGATTTATCTTACCCGTTACGGTTTCCTTTAATTAAATAAATTGCCTCCCTTACTGACAAACTCTTCAAGTAAAAAAAGTCCTCCGGGACCGGCTGTGGCAGCTTAATTTGTGAGTCGAACAAGTCTAAGTTCAACAGATGAATAGCTTCAGTTACATTAAAAAATCAAAGTGATTATGGTTTTCTTATGCGGCTTCTATCCTGCGTAGGAAGTTCCATCGGCAGCAGCCATGATGAATAACCAACCTCAGATCCTATATTGACCGTCAGCATCTTAAGTGCTTGTTTTTGGATCAGGTCATTCTGAGGCCGGCGTAACCGGTTTTACATCTGTCTATTGGCTTAACTCGTGTTCTGACCTTATTCGTTCCGTTCTAGGCAGTTAGGATAGCCATTTGCTTAAAGTTTTCGCCTTTGTTCGCCATCGCCCAGACTTGTCGAGCAAGTTTATTCGCAATAGCTATCAAAGCGACTTTCTTGGGTTTCCTTCTCAGGATGTCTTCTACCCAGGACGATTTATTTTTACATCGAGCTATCGCCTGAGCACACTCAACAAATACTGCCCGGGACTCGCTATCGCAATTGAATTTCAACGGTATGCTGGTAACAAAGTTTTTGCCGCCTGAGCCTCGACTTCTTGGCGCTACTCCTATGTAGGCAGCAAATCTGCGCCCGTTTGCAAAAATGCCCGGGTCACATAACAACACGCAGAGCATCGCTGCTGTACATGGACCAACACCGGGAGTTTTGAGAAAATTCTCATAATTTTTGCAGCCTCGGGCTGATTGTTCGATTTCTCGATCTAATTTCTTTTGCCTTTCTATCTTTGCCTTAATAGCTTCAGCTGTTGTCCGAAGTTCCTCTGCAACTAAGGGAGAAACATCTCCTCTTTCTTTCAAGCTTTCTAAGGCAGAGGAAATGCCTTTGTTGAACGCAGTTATAGATTTTCCCATCACAATGCCATATTCGGCCAGAAGACCTCGGACGTGATTGATTTCCTTGACCCTATCTTTCATTACTTGAGAGCGGATTCTTCTGAGCGTTTGCAAGTCGCGAATCCCTATAGACTTCACCGGGACACGTCTGACTCCGTTGAACATGGCCTTATAAATTCCGATTGCATCGTTGTGGTCATTTTTTTGACCTGAGACAAATGGTTTGACGGCCTTTGGCGACATCAAATGCACTTCATGTCCCATG
>ERZ791903.1038-NODE-1038-length-30070-cov-7.427886_pt1 | contig 30070 bp, 23 predicted proteins | sample MGYA00510148_ERZ791903 | MGnify/ENA primary metagenome ERZ791903 (study PRJEB30046, sample SAMN00792080) | human gut metagenome | study: EMG produced TPA metagenomics assembly of the A metagenome-wide association study of gut microbiota in type 2...
TCTTGGACAGCTTTGCGCGCTCCTTGATGGACAGGCCGAACAGGTTGATGAAGCCTGCTGCGTCTGCCTGGTTGTAATCCTCGTCCTCACCAAAGGAAGCAGTCTGCTCATCGTACAGGGTGAACGGAGAGGTGACACCGGCGTTGATCATGTTGCCCTTGTACAGCTTCAGCTTCACATCACCGGTCACGGTCTTTGCCAGACTGTTGGCAAAAGCATCCAGAGCCTCACGCAGCGGGGTGAACCACTGGCCATTGTAGACGATGTCGGCGTACTTCTGAGCCAGCTGCTCCTTGAGGTGTGCGCTCTCCTTGTCCAGGGTGATGGTCTCCAGAACATTGATGGCCTTGTACAGGATGGCACCGCCGGGGGTCTCGTACACACCGCGGCTCTTCATGCCCACCAGACGGTTCTCCACGATATCCAGCAGGCCGATGCCGTTCTCGCCGCCCAGCTTGTTCAGGTACTCCACCAGCTCCACAGCGCCCATCTCCTTGCCGTCAACGGCAGTGGGAACGCCCTTTTCAAAGTGGATGGTCACATAGGTCGGGGTGTCGGGAGCCTGCTCAGGGCTGACACCCAGCTCCAGGAAACCGGGGTGGTTGTACTGGGGCTCATTGGCGGGGCTCTCCAGATCCAGGCCCTCGTGGCTCAGATGCCACAGGTTCTTGTCCTTGGAGTAGTTGGTCTCGCGGTTGATCTTCAGGGGGATGTGGTGAGCCTCGGCGTAATCGATCTCCTCGTCACGGCTCTTGATATCCCACTCACGCCACGGAGCAATGATGGCCATATCCGGGCACAGGGCCTTGAGGGTCAGCTCAAAACGCACCTGATCGTTGCCCTTGCCGGTGCAGCCGTGGCAGATGGCATCTGCACCTTCCTTGATGGCGATATCCGCCAGAGCCTTGGCGATGCAGGGACGTGCAAAGCTGGTGCCCAGCAGGTAATCCTCGTACTTTGCGCCGAACTTCAGGGTGGGGAAGATGTAGTTCTCCACAAAGTCCTTCTTCAGGTCCAGCACGTACAGCTTGGAAGCGCCGGTAGCCTTGGCCTTTTCTTCCAGACCGTCCAGCTCGGTGCCCTGACCCACGTCACCGGAGACGGCAACGACCTCGCAGTTGTTGTAGTTTTCCTTCAGCCAGGGAATGATGATGGAGGTATCCAGACCACCGGAGTAGGCCAGAACGACTTTTTTGATGTTTTCCTTTTTCATAATAAACGCGCTCCTTTTAATAAAAATACACTTTTGTACCCTGATGCGCACTTTCCCTTCGCATCCTCTGTCTTTGATTCGCGGTTGATACTTTTATTATACCCAGCGCGGCTTTTCCGTCAATGCTGAAAACTGCCAAACATGCCGCGCATTCGCGGCAGGATTTGTTACACTTTGTATGTTTATACAGTATCATTTGTTTATATTCAAATTTTATGCAGTTAAAATGTATATATGAAATGCAAAAAAGCGCCCCGAAGGACGCTTTCTTTATGCACGATATCTTCCCAGGATCTCCTCCACCTGTTCCTGTGTCAGCGGGTGGGTGGGCTCCGGCTTTTCATTGCCCCTGCGCAGGGGCAGCCACCAGGTGGACAGGCCCAGCCAGCCGAACTTATAGGCGGTGTGGGGCTCACGGCCCACGCAGGTGAAGCCCAGGCGGGCATGGATACGCTCACTGGCGGGGTTGGGGTCTGCCACAAGGGCGTAGACATTCCAGTAACCCATCCCGTCCAGAATATCCAGCAGGGCGCGGTAGAGGGTATCCCCCACACCAAAGCCCCGGGCATCGGGGGCACAGTAGATGGTGCTTTCCACAGCCCAGTCGTAGGCCTCACGGGGGTGGTAGCGGTGGGCACAGGCGTAGCCCAGCAGTTTACCGTCCCCATCCCGGGCCAGCAGCAGAGGGATCAGCGCACGGGTGCTGTCCACCCAGTCCTCATACTCCGGCAGGGAAGAGGGCGTTACCTGAAAGGTGGCGGTATGGTGCAGGACATACCAGTTGTAGATGTCCAGGATCTCCGCCGCATCGGCCCGGGTGGCCAGCGAGAGCCGGGGCAGGTTCTTCTCAGCCCATTCGGCGCACAGGGCTTCCTTCTGCGCCTTGGTCAGCTTTTTCAGGGCTGCTTCCCGGCGCAGGGCGGCAGATTTGTCTGTGCACCGTTCCAGATACGCGAACCGCTGTGCCCCCAGCGCACGGGTGCACTTGGCCCCCTTCCCGCTCTTATGGGCGTGCAGGCGGCTGGCCGGGTCATTTGTCCAGCCTGTGTAGAGCTGGCCGCCTGCGCAGCGTACCATATAGACATAGGCCCGCTCCGTCTTCTCCGCTTCCCCGCTCATATCACAGTCTCCCGTTGTTTTTCAGCACCTGACGGCAGGCGGCCAGCGCCGTCTCCTTGTCCTTTGCGGTGATGAGGAACCGGCTGGCGTGGCAGAAGCTGATGCCCTCGATGCCGCTCTTCTGCTCAATGATCTCCTGCGGCTGGCCCGCCCAGCTCTGGGGGAAGGGCAGCTTCGGCTTTTTGGTCTTGTGGTCGGTCACGCACTGGGCGCTCCACCCGCCGCGCTGGCTGGGGTAGATGACGAAGATGGCATCGGTCTTGTACAGGCCATTCTTCCAGGGCAGGTAGCAGGGCAGGATCACGATGCCGTCCCGGGAGTTCTTATAGGCCTGCTGCACTTTCTCGTCGGCGCGGTTCACGGCGTTCGCGCTCTCGATCTGGTTTTCCAGGATCTGCTTTGCCACAGCCACCGCCTTGAAGAAGCAGGTGTCCTGATCCTCCTTGGAATCCCACACCGGGTTGAAGAAGCCGATGGCATCGCACAGGCTGTTCTGCTCGCCGGTGTTGTCGTTCAGATCAAGAGGCTGGATAAAGTTCTCATCGATGAGCCGGGCCTGACGCTCCCCCACCAGCCCCGGGCCCAGAACCCGCCACAGCAGGCCGAAGGCCGCATAGGGGATGCCGTTGGCGCGGTACTCGCGGGGCTCCTGATGGTGATCGAACATGCCAAAGCCGATATCATACACGATGCCGTCGAAATCGTCCGGCACCACAAAGCCGCGGGTGATCCTGATGTCCGGCCGGATGATCTGCAGCAGCGCCGTTGCAAATACGTCGTCCGCATGGAACTTGCCGGCGTGGGTGAAGCCATTTGCAGGAATTTTCATAACAGCAATACCTCGTTCTCTTTCTTTGGGAACAGTATACCACACTTTGCCAAAAGGAACAACGAAAAGCCCCGGCTGTCGGGGGACAGCCGGGGCAAAGGTACACCTTAACTCGTTTTTTAGTTGACCTTGGGGAACATTTTTGCGTCGCAGCGAGACAGCTGAGTAGAAACAACCAGCTGTGTGGATGTACCACCATTGACTCGGCGAATGCTGGTCATGTCGCCCTTTTTATAAACGACCTTTCCATTGCCGTCCGCCATATCTTTTGCCGCATAGTAGAACTCATATGTATAGACTACACCATCCACATTAGCCTTGATGCTCTCTCGATAGAACTCCTGAGCGAAAGGATTCGTATAGTTTTCAGCAGAGAAGGTAAGCGGAACAACCTTGTTAGCAATGTAGATCAGATTCTTGGGTTCCTTCAGTTCATCCAGAATCCCCTGTTTTTCTATTGCGATTTTTTCGTCGTTCGCGCCCTCACTTTTCCCGTACTCTTCAATACTCGTCCAAGTAAGATTATTCACAGTGGTGTCAGCTGTGAGTTTATAACTCGTCAAATAAAGGCTCTCTCCATCTGGGGTATAGAAAGCAATCATCGTATTCTGGTCTTCCTGATTAACCACAAACTGCTTTTTTCCCTGAGTGGCATACCCAAAAGCACCCCCTCCAAGAAGACCGCTGACTTTAAAGTCGTCCGCACTGACGGCATTATAACATTTCTTTGTCAGAGAAGTGTCCCAAGTAACTTTTGCCGGATCAGCAGGGATCACAGAAGCGCCCGGCTTGTCGGGTTTTTCATCGCCGCCCTCAGACGTGCCGGGCTTGCTACCATTATTCCCGCCATTGCCACCGTTGCCGCTGCCCTCAGACGTGCCGGGCTTGCTGCCATTATTCCCGCCATTGCCACCGTTGCCGCCGCCCGTTGTGCCGCAAGCGGTCATCATGGAAACGGCCATTGCTGCCGCCAGCAGAACGGCGGCGGCTTTTTTGTACCATCTCATAATACAAGTCTCCTGTTTTTTGTTCCGAAGCACCTCAAAAATATGCTTCACACCCACATGTTACCCTCCCTCCGGACATCTTGTCAACCAATCTGAAGATATTTGACATTTTGCCCGGAACAGGCGACCATTTTTTAGCAATATAACAACAGCCCCGGCACGTTCCCATGTGAAACGTCCCAGGGCTGTTCTCTGGCTTCTGGTCACTTTCTCTTCCGTGCTGTCTTTGTAACGGCGCGGGTGGGGGTCTTGGTCACAGCCGTGGTGGGCCTCACGGCGGGGGAGAGGTTCGGCTTTTCGGTGAGGGCGGTGGTGGTGGGCTCGCCCAGTGCCAGCACCTCGGCCAGCTCCTTCTGCACCTTGGCGTTGATGGGGTCGTTCACGGCCAGCACATCGGAGTAGAACTGCTCCATCTCTTCGCGGGTGGAGAAGGTTGCAACGTACATCTGGTTGCCCATGGCACCGGACAGAGCCTCGGGGATGCGGTCCACCATCCGCATATTCTTCTGGTACTTCTGCATGATCTGCTCATGGCTGTACACAAAGTTTTTGCCATCGCGGCGGCCTGCAAAGGGGCAGTAGTAGTGCTCGCCCACCGGCATATCCGTGCCGCCGAAGGCGATCATATCCGCCCAGATCTTGTACACGTTGGTGGAGCGGGCAAAGTTGATCATATCCGGGGTAAAGCCGCCGCAGGGGCGCATATTGACCTCCAGTGCCACGAGCTGGCCCTTTTTGCCTATGCTGGCCTGATCCTCGGTCATGCGGAAGAACTCAAAATGGACGAATCGGCTCTTCACGCCAAAGCTCTTGACGGCGGCACGTCCGGCGGCGCGGGTATCCTCGGGCAGATCCTTGATGATATAGTAAATGGAGTTGTCGTTGTCGTTGACGATGTCCATGATGGACATCGGGCTGACGTTGCCCGCCTCAAAGATGGGGTTGCCGCTGCCGTCAATGATGGCATCGTAGCTGTTGACCTCGGCGTGGACGAACTCCTCCATGATGTAGGCGAGATCGGGGTGATAGGTGCTCTTGTAGAGCAGGAAGCGCTTCAGTTCCTCATCGCTGGACAGCTTATGGGTATCGGAGGCACCCACACCGTTGTCCGGCTTGACCACCACCGGATAGCCCACCTCGTCGATGAACTTCCTGCAGCTTTCCAGGTCGTCCACCATGTGGTAACGTGCGGTGGCGATGCCGGCCTTCTGGTAATACTCCTTCATCTTGCTCTTGTACTTGATGCGGGGCATATCCTCAGTCCGGAAGCCGGACTTGATGTTGAAGTCCGTGCGCAGGGCCGCATCCCGCTCCAGCCAGTATTCGTTGTTGGACTCCAGCCAGTCGATGCGGCCATACTTGAAGGCGAAGAACGCCACCGCACGGTAGACCTCGTCATAATTCTCCAGACTGCCGACCTTGTAGTATTCGTTCAGGCTGTCTTTCAGCTCTGGCTTCAGCTCATCATAGGGCTGGTCACCGATGCCCAGCACGTTCATGCCGTCGTTTTTCAGCTCCCGGCAGAACTGCCAGTAGTTGGTGGGGAAATTGGGGGAGATAAAGATAAAGTTCTGCATAGCTTGATGATTCCTCTTTTATCCTAGAATATAAGGCATATAATATACGACCTGCTGATACCACCAATCCCAGTCGTGCTTGACATCATAGCCCCACAGATCCACCCAGACAGGGATGCCTTTCTGCTCAAAGATCTGCTTGAGCTGCCGGGTGGTATCGGGCTGTTCCCAAGCGCCCTGACCGCAGCAGATGACCGCCTTCCTGCTGCGGTAGAGGTCCATATAGGGGTGATCGGTGGGGAAGTTGGCCATATAATCCACGGGGGAATTCTGGTAGACCACCTCGTCCATGTAATCGCCAAAGCCGTATTTTGCGGTGTAGATGCCGCTGAGAGCCAGACAACCATCGAAAAGATAGGGGAACCGCAGGTAGAGGTTGACGGCATGGGTCGCGCCCAGGCTGCAGCCAAAGGCGATCACGCCGGGGAGGCTGTCCCAGCCGTTGCGCTCCTTGGCGATATACTGGATTTTGGGCACAACTTCCTCCACAATGTAGCGGATCCACTGCTCATAGCGGCGGATCCGCCAGTAGGGGTCGCCGTTGGTGTCGGACCAGGTCTCCTGATCGATGGTGTCGATGGAGATGACCATGATCTGCCCGGATTCGATCCACGGAGCCAGCGTACCAGCCATGTGGAAGTCCTCAAAGTCGAAGAAACGGCCATCCTGACAGGGGATAAAGAGCATGGGGCGGCCTGCGTGGCCGTAGACCTTGCACTCCATCTCCCGGCCCAGTGCGGGGCTGTAATCCTTGAAGTATTGTGTTTCCATGTAGTTCCCTCCTCTATAAAAAACCTCTCAGGCGCTCCGCGCCTCTCTTACCAGGAGAGGTGGCATCCCGAAGGGATGACGGAGAGGTTCAGTCCAACTCGTACATCAAAGTATGGAACACGAACGGCAGCTGCTTTTCCCAGCTGGCTTCGCTGTGGGTACCGCCGGGCACCAGGCGGCTGGTCAGGTGGATGCCCCGGACCATGATCTTGCTGCACATCTCGGCAAATTCCCTGCGCATTCCCTCGTGGCTGCCCATCTCCTGGGAACCGTAGTCCATGTAGAGCACCGTGCCGGGCTCCAGCTTTGCGCGGCCCACCAGACCGCTGAGCTTTTCAGGAGACACCCAGATCGACGGCGACAGGGCTGCCGCGCGGCTGAAGGTATCGTTATACTGCAGCAGGGCGTACAGGCTCATCAGGCCGCCCATGGAGCTGCCGCCAATGAACGTGTGTCCCCGGTCCGGCAGGGTGCGGAAATTGTGGTCAATGAAGGGCTTGAACCGGTGGATGAACCAGCTCATGGTCGCTTGCCCCTTGCCGTCAAAGTGGCCATAGGTCGGGTCATCAAAGCGGTAGGGCGAATACTCCACAAGGCGCTCGTTGTTGGGGCCTGCATTGCACTCCACTGCCGCCACGATGAGCGGGGTATCGGTGTAGTCCAGATAATCCGCCACGCCCCAGCTCTTGCCGTAGGTGGCATCCGCATCAAAGAACACATTCTGGCCGTCGAACATATACAGCACCGGATACCGGCGCTCCGGGTCGGCTTCGTACATGGTGGGCAGATAGACATACACCCGGCGCTGCTCCACGCCGTTCACCGCAGGATAGCTGACGCTCCATTTTTTGACCATATTCCAGTTCCCTCTCGTTTCTGTTTTTTCTGCACATAGTCTAGCACTGTGCAGGCGGAAAAGCAATCGGGAGACAAAACCCATGATACGGCAAACGCCGCCCGGCGGCATTCCCACCCGGCGGCGTTTGCAAAAATTCTGAACAAAGAGAAGCGCGGGAAGGATCAGTACTTTTTCTCAACCGGAACGATCCAGCCCTTGGTATCGGGGATCTTGCCCCACTGCATCCCGGTCATGGTGTCGTACAGCTTCTGGGTCACAGGGCCGATCTTGCCATCGCCAATGTAGGCGTGCTCGCCCTTCCAGACCAGCTCCTTGACAGGGGAGACGACTGCGGCGGTACCAGTGCCGAAGACCTCTTCCAGCTTGCCCTCGCGGGCGGCCTGCATGATGTCCGCAATGGCCAGCTTGCCCTCGACGACATCATAGCCCCAATCCTTCAGCAGCTCGATGCAGCTGCGGCGGGTAACGCCGGGCAGAACGGTGCCGACGGTAGCAGCGGTGTACACCTTGCCGTCGATCTTGAACATGATGTTCATGCTGCCAACTTCCTCGACGTACTTCTTCTCCACGCCGTCCAGCCACAGCACCTGTGCGTAGCCCTGCTCCTCGGCCAGCTCACCGGCCTTGATGGAAGCAGCATAGTTGCCGCCGCACTTGGTGAAGCCGGTCAGGCCGGGAGCGGCACGGATGTATTCATCCTCAACGTAGATGCGGACGGGGTTGATGCCCTCGGCGTAGTAAGCGCCGGAGGGAGCACAGATGATGCAGAAGATATAGTGCTTGGAAGCGTGCACGCCCAGACCCACATCATTTGCAAAAATGAAGGGACGGATGTACAGGGAAGCACCATCGGTGTGGGGCACCCAGTCGCGCTCCACATCCACCAGAGCCTCAACAGCCTGCACAAAATCCTCTTCCGGGATCTTGGGGATGCACAGACGGTCGGCGGAATCCTGGAAACGCTTTGCGTTGCAATCAGGGCGGAACAGCTGAATGGTGTCATCCGCGGTGCGGTAAGCCTTCATGCCCTCAAAGATCTCCTGCGCATAGTGGAACACCACCGTGGCCGGGTCCAGCGGGAAGGGTGCATAGGGGACGATGCGGGCATCGTGCCAGCCCTCGCCCTCGGTATAATCCATCACAAACATGTGGTCGGTAAATTTCTTGCCGAAGCCCAGCTTGGTCTCGTCCTGGGGCTTCTCCTTGGGAGAAGTGGTACGAGTGATCTTGATATCCAACATGATATATTTCCCTCTTTTCTGATCTCACACAGCAGATTTTGCGCGGCACGCGCCCGCATCTGAAATGCCGAATGTTGTTTTCTATTATAGTAGTATGAGCCGGATTTGCAAGGAAACGCAAAATCTTTCATGTTTGGGGGCTGTAAGTTGTCGCAAATTGTGATATTATTGCTGTAAGCAGGGCTTCTCCCACAGCGGCCCCTGCTGTTAAACCTCTCCGTCAAAACCTATCGGTTTTGCCACCTCCCCTAGTAGGGGAGGCCTTGGCAGTCCGGGCAGGTTTTCAGTTTTGCCAAAGGCTCCCCTATTAGGAGCAACAGCAACAACCGCCGCCAGTGGCGGATAAAGGGCGTTGCTATTGGGGCCGCGGCCAGCAAGACATAAGTGTTGTTTACAACACGAAATGAATGCCGGGAGCCGCAACCCGGGCCTACCGAGCGATAGCGACGGCTGAGAGGTTAGACAAAGTATTATCTCATCAAGAAGGGAACCAATCCATTATGATCAACGGCGTGATTTTTGATATGGACGGCCTGATGTTCGACACCGAGCGGATGTGGGCCACTTTCTGGGAACCGGCGCTGGCGGCGCTGGGTCTGGAGTACAAGGAGGGCCTTGCCGAGGCCGAGCGCGGCACGGCGGGCGAAACTTCCCGTAACATCGTACGGCAGTTCTACGGAGAGGACTGCGATGCCAACGCCATCATCGACAGCCTGCACCGGGTGGCCGATGAGGAGTTCCAGAAACCGGTGCCCAAAAAGCCGGGGCTGGACGAGCTGCTGGCCTGGCTGGATGCCAACCACATCCCCATGGCGGTGGCATCCTCCAGCCGGGTCCATGTCATCGAGGGCAACCTGAACAACTGGGGGCTGACCCACTACTTCAAGGCGCTGGTATCCGGCCAGCAGGTCAAGCACTCCAAGCCCGACCCGGAGATCTTCCTGCTGGCGGCGGAAAAGCTGGGCACGGACCCCGCCCACACGCTGGTGCTGGAGGACAGCTACAACGGTGTCCGCGCCGGTGCCGCCGGCGGCTTTGTCACCGTTATGGTGCCCGATCTGCTCCCCGCCGACGATGAGATGCGCGGCCTGTACACCATGGAATGCACCAGCCTGAACGAGGTGCTGTCCAAGCTGAAAACGGGAGAACTGTAATTCAGGGAAGACCTTCTCTGCTGTATTGGCAGGGAAGGTTTTTTGTGATTTTGCCACAAAATTCGACATCGTTTTCGTAAAAATAACAAATTTGAATTTTGTAGTTGACACATACATTGGGGGGGGGGGTATTATATGGTAAATGGAGCACATTCTGGGGTACTCCGAACACACGATGGAGGTATCAACTATGAGACTTTTCAAAAAAGCAGCTGTCTGCCTGCTCGCAGCAGCCATGGCCGTTTCGATGCTGACCGCCTGCGGCGATGACGGGCCGTCCAACCCCGGCAATGGCGGCAATGGCGGGTCTACTGGCGGCGGCAACACATCCACCAGCACTCCCGCAAAACCGGACGAGGGCAACTCCGGGAACACTTCTGGTGGTTCTGAAGAGAATGGCTCTACTACAACATATCCTACAAGCTGGAATGCTTCAAAAACCAAGGCATACATCAACAAGAACGGCATTTCTGATACAAACATTTATGTAGCCGGAACGCTCGTTCTCACTGACTCTTCCGGTACACCCAAAAACTCCGCGGCTGTTGAATATGTTGTCAAAGGCAGCAAAATTTACGCGTACATGAAAAATGGTACAAGTTCAGCGGCAGCTTATAAAAACGATTCCGGAAAATATTTTATAAGCGCAAATGGTTCTGCTTGGTACGAATGCAAAGAGAGTGGTCAAGTGGCAATTGCCCAAAATCTTATCAACAATCTCAAAAACCTGTACAGAATCCCTTCCTCTCCGAATCAGTTTAAGGCGGGCAGACAGGACGGATACTATATGGAAAGAATGGCAGTTACCATAAACAACGAGTTGTGGGTATATGCTTATGGTTTCTATGATAATGGAACCTTGGGTGCTATCGCCAGCGGAACGAGCGCAAATTCAATCTTTATAACATCGCCGGTAACTTTGACTGCTTGTCCCAATAGTTTTGCTTTTCCCAATACGTAAATTGTAATTTCCCCGGAACACGGAAAATCACCCCGTGTTCCGGGGTTTTATTGTCTCCCGTGTTATGTTATAATAAAAGAAAAGAAAAAAGGAGACATCCCCATGAAAATCGCAATTCCTTATGAAAATGGTATGGTATTCCAGCACTTCGGCCACACGGCAGAGTTCAAGTTCTACGAAGTCGAAAACGGACAGGTGACGGCCAGCGAGGTCGTTTCCACCAACGGGCAGGGCCACGGCGCACTGGTGGGCTTTCTGGCCCAGCACAATGCCAATGTGGTGTTCTGCGGCGGCATCGGCCCCGGGGCACAGAACGCCCTTGCACAGGCAGGCATCCAGCTGTTTGGCGGGATCAGCGGCCCGGCAGACGCGGCAGTTGCAGATTATCTGGCCGGAAAGCTCCGCTTTGACCCCAACGCCCATTGCGACCACCACGACCACGGCGAGGGCCACCATTGCGGTGAACATCATTGCGGCGGGCACTCCTGCGGCCAGTAACCCATAACATCACAAAACCCCGGAGCGATGCATCACAGCAAACGCTCCGGGGTCATTTTATGCCTTAGAAGAACCGGCAGAAGCCCGGGCAGTGCCGCGAACACTCGGCCTCATCTCGACAGCATTTTATTGGGACACAAAAGAGATGCTCTCAATCTGCTTCGATTCGGCCGGGCGGGGCGGGTCTGCCTTGGTCAGCATCTGCTGGAATTTCCGCGCCGCCGTGTTCAGCGGACGGTGGCGGTCGTAAACAAGGCAGATCGAACGGGTCGGGATGATCTCCTGCAGGTGGAGCTGCACCAGCTCGCCCCGCTCCAGAGCTTCCTTCGCCATGGGTTCCGGCACAAAGGCAAGCCCCAGCTCGCTTTTGACCAGCGTGAGCATCTGGTCGGTAGTGGCAGCTTCCGTATCCGGCTTGAGGACCGCGCCATGATCCAGGAAGAACTGCCGGTATAAGCTGCGGGTCACGCTCTCGTCGCTGAGGGAGATGAGGGGATAGCTGCGCAGCTCCTTCAGGGTCAGGCTCTGACTTGCCAGCGCGGTGAAGGTCCTGCCGCCCACCAGCACCTCGTAAAACGGCTTCAGCTCCACCATTTTCAGCCCTGACTCGATCTCCGCCGGGGTGCTCACAATGGCAAAGTCCACCTCGCCGTTCTTCACGGCCAGCACCGCCTGCGGGGTGGAGTGGTTTGAGATGCGCAGCCGGATACCCGGATATTCGGTATGGAAATCCCGCAGCTTTTTGGAAAGATAAATGTTGAGCGCCGTCTCGGTGGCACTGATGCTGATGGTTCCGTGCTCCAGCGTGGCACTGGCGCTCAGCTCCTCCTCAGCATCCTGGATCTGCACCGCCGCCGAAGCAATGCGGGAGTAGAGCATCTCGCCTTCCGGTGTCAGGGTCACACCCCGGTTGGAGCGGATGAACAGCACGCAGTTCAGCTGGCTTTCCAGCCGGTTCATCGAGTGGGTAATATTGGGCTGGTTGTTGCCCAGCACCCGCGCGGCCTTGGTAAAGTTCTGATACTTCGCCACATAATAGAAGATCTTGTAGTACTCCCAATCCACATACATGATATGCCTGCCTCCTCCATGTAAAAATCGCATTGCTGCCTTGTGCAGAATACTTTTTGCACATTCTATTCCTGCCCGTATCATAACAACTGCAATCGAAAATTGCAAGAGGAAATTGAAAAATAGTACACCTATCAGGACGAGCACGGCAAGAGCTGCGACAAATGGGAGAGCTTTCCCACCAACGAGAAGGCGGTAAAACGCCAGAAGCAGATCGAACATGCCGACCCGGAAATGAAGGCAAAGCTCCGCTTGGCACTGCTCACCTGATGCAAAAAAGGGCACTGATTGCAATGCAATACAGCGCCCTACATCATCGGACATGGAAAACATCGACCGTGCAAAAACCGTGCAGAAACCGTGCACTTACTCTCAGACAAATGAAAAATCGACTTATCCGACAACGGCTTGACGGCATTGGTTCGAGTGACCGCACACCAAAAATCAAGTCTTGGAGGATACGACTATGACAAAATTGCTTTCCTGCCGCTACAATATGGACACCAACCGGGTGGAAGCCCGGTTCGAGGATGGCACCACCGTTGCCATCGACTGCCTCGCCATTGAGGACGAGTACGGCAACACCCCTGCACAGCGGGCAGAGCTGGACTGGCTGCTGTATAATAAGCCCTTGGAGTACGCACAGATGGTGCTGAGAGGGGAGATGGAGCGCTATCTCTGCCTCGGCTGTGACCACAGCAGGCTGGAAGATTGATTGTTGCCTTTTTCAAAGCAACCAAGCGGTTCTTATCTGCTTTGCCGTTTCTCTTTATGCTGCTTTTACTGTTTCATCGCCCTAGTTTTGCAACGAAAGTCTGTTTTGTGAAATAGACGTTTGTTGGCTATTTTTTTTTTTTTTTTAAATTTCAATCGATGATATGTTATATATGAAAAAATATTGCATATAGGCATGTTGCACGATTTTTTTGAGGTGGTATACTCCTTCTTGTGGCATACGGTTTGCTGCACACGAACACAATGATAACGCAAAAGAGAGGAATACCGCAATGAAAAAACGGTTGCTCGCAGGCTTGCTCGCAACGAGTATCGCACTGAGCATTTCGATGGGAGCTTTCCCTGCAATGGCAGCAACAAACGACGACTTCGTCGAAGACCGGGAGGACATTGCCGACTACACAGACGACAGTTACTCTTCCGGCTACTCTTCCTCGGAACAGCTTTTTGACGACATCATCTTCTTTGACTTGGATGAAGAAGTAGACGACACCGCAGCGGAAGTCATCGCAGAAGAAGATGCCAACGATTCGAGCGACACCGAGATTGATAGGGCGGCCGATTCAATCGAGGAGACAGAGCCGGAGGACGAAGTGCAAAACACGGATTCTGCCGAAGATCGGAACGATCGGGAATACCCGGACGAAGAAACAAAGTCAGGCACGAACCCGGGGGAAGCAGGCCCTTCCGATGCAGAAACCGAGGAGGATGTGCCGGACTCGTGGGAGGAAACGCCGAAGATCGACAGCGAATTGGAGGCAGCCATCGCTTCCGAAGATCCGTTCTCTTATTATGACGATGATGCGTCAGAAGAAGAAATGGATGACGACATTGCGCTGCTGGCTGCCGGAAAAACCATGGCGCACGAAGACTACGCATACACCGATGTGTCGTCTGGTACAGAGTACATGGTGGACCTCTACACGGACCACACGGCAAAAATCTGGAAGCTGATCACCTCCTCCGGCGGAGCCGAGTGTATCCTTCCAAGTACGATCTATTACACAGACGATGACGGCGTGCCGGAGCCGACCCCCTATACGGTCACCGAACTGCACTTATCCTATTGGAGCGGTGTAACTTCGGACAATAACAACTATACTGCGCTGGTGCTACCGGATACCCTGACCGACATTGGGGGCTCATTATCCGGCTTCAAAAATGTAACAGAGATCACCATTCCGGGCAGTGTCAAAGTTTTCAATGCGACTCTGCAAAACATGAAGCAATTGAAGACTCTGACCTTCGATGAAGGCGTGGATGAGATTGCTTCGGGATCGGTCGTATCCGGCTGCAAGAGCTTGACAACCATCCATCTGCCCAGCAGCCTGCAAAAACTCTCAGGGACGGGCACCTTTTCCGGCGCATCGGCGCTGACGGATATCACGCTCCCGGAAGGCATTGCGATCACAGAGGGTTCCACCTTCAGCGAGTGTACTTCTCTGGAATCGATCGAGCTTCCGGCCTCCATTACAACGATCCCCAGCAGTATGTTTGCAGGCTGCTCCGCTTTGGAGCGTGTGACGGCCAAGGGGACCATTACAGCCATTGGCAACAGTGCCTTTAAAAGCGATACAGCCTTGACGGAGATCCCGGATCTAAGTCAGGTCACGTCCATTGGAGACCGTGCATTTTACGGCTGCTCGGCATTGAAAACGGTTGACCTTCACAGCGTTACCACCATGGAATATGGCGCTTTCCAAGGGTGTGATGCGTTGTCCGGGGAGATTGACCTGAGCAATCTGGAGGAAATCCCGGGAAATGCATTCTGCTATGATCCTAATATCACCTCGGTCATTACCTGCCCCACGCTGAGATCGATCGGGGATTGGGCGTTTATCTGGGCGGATATCTCAACCATCTCGCTGCCGGAGACGCTGAAGTCCATCGGAACTTACACGTTCTATAAGGCCTCTTTGAGCGGCACCGTTGCACTACCGGATAGCCTGACTCAACTGGGTGCGAGTGCATTCAGTGGATGTGAAAAGGTCGAAGCCATTCAGATCGGCTCAGGGCTCACAGATATCCCTAAGGATGCTTTCGATGGTTGTACAAATCTAAAAACGATCACGGTAAACAATCGTCGGGAGGATGTGACCATCCCGAAAATCGATGGAGTTACCGTCACATATACCATCCCGTCTCTGACGGCTGACAACGACAAAGTCTCCAATGCAGAAGGTGCCTTGAGCTTACAGCAGGCGGTCGATCAGGCAAATGGGCCAGTCACCATTGAAATTGAAAAAGACATTCGTTTGGATGAACCCGTTAGGATAGCCGCAGGGCAGCGGGTCGAAATCACTGCAAATGAGAACTGCAACATTTTTGGCAATAAGGACGAGAATCTTGCGAATCTGTTTGTGGTGGAAGAAGGCGGTGAGCTTTCGCTGACCGGCGCGCTGACATTGGGCGGCTGGAACAATACCGGCAGCATTCTTGTTAATCATGGCAAAACAACGATAGATGGCAATGTTGTAATCGAAAAGTCCACTCTGGAAGGGGACAGCATGGGTGTCATTGAGGACAACGGCTCAAGTGCAGAACTCATTTTGGAGAACGGCACCATCCAGAACCATAAGATCCGCGGTGCACGCAGCGCCTCGATACGGGTCACAGAAGGCGCATCGTTTACCATGAATGGGGGCACCATTCAGGACAACATCGCAAATACCTCTTCCAGCGATTCCTCCTCCCCCGCAGTACTGCTGCTGGGTGCAAGCACGTTTACCATGAATGGAGGCTCCATCCGCAACAACAGCGGCCAATGTGGAACAGCTGTTTACCTTACGGCTTCCAGCAATGCCGCAAAAGCCCGTTTTACGATGAATAGCGGAACCCTAAGCAACAATGAAAGCCGCTCGTATACGCCGAAATCCACACCTACAGGTGCTGTTTTTGTAAAGTATTCCGCAGAGTTTGTTTTGAACAATGGCACCATTACCGGCAACTGTGCATACGGCGGAGCCGGTGGCGGTGTGGCAGTTATGGATGAATTGCCAACGGAAGAACATGGCACTGCCTTTACGATGAACGGCGGTACCATCTCGAACAATACGGCATCGGGGTATCGTTGTTCCGGCGGCGGCATTTACTCCTGCTCGAATTATGTCTCTTTGTTGGGAGGACGAATCGAGAACAACTCCGCCTACGATGGCGGCGGCGTCTACAGTGAGGGCAATACCGAAATCTATACGACCCTGCACATTCAGAATGCTCTGATCACGGGGAATACTGCGGACCAAGGCGGCGGTCTGTGGTTCTGCCCCACAGGTGATGCGAAGCTGTATATGCAGGATGGTGCCGTGATCTATGGGAATACGGCAGCATCGGCAGGCGACGACTTCGCTTCGCCAGAGGTTGCGACAGGCGCAGGCGGAAACGGCGGTGTTACCCTGCCGGATTATTTTCCCAATGGCAAAGTGATCCAGTGGTTCAGCGACGGCTTCCTGTACGCTCCCGCTGGAAATCGCGGTACATCCGGACAGGGAACCCGATACAATACGGTTGAGTACGCCAAGCGTGTGACAGGGGTACAGAATGAGAAAAAGGGATTGGCGTTGAAATCCGTTGTTTCGGACGGTGTGTCGATTCCTGCAACGGGATCGCTTATCATTACAGGCAATCAGGCTTCGCACGGTGGTGGCGGTATTGGTGCCAACGGCGGCGTGGTCATCGGCGAAGAGACCTCCCTGTCCTATTCGATCTCGGTAAAAAAAGCCTGGGATAATCCGGGTTATGAGGACACCCAGCCTTCCGGCGTGACGATTCACCTGAAGGAACGCGACACCGGGGATATTGTAAGCACAGCAGAGCTGACCGGCGAAAATGGATGGCAGCATACCTTCACCGATCTTCCGCTTTCGCCGGATCACTACACGGTGACCGAGCAGCCGCTAGAAGGATATAAAGCGACCTACTATCAGGATGCAGACGGAAACTTCATCATTACCAATACCTATTTGACCACACCTACGCCGGATGTGCCCGCTGTAACGATCTCTGTCCCGGTGGAAAAGAAATGGGTCAACGATTACAAGTGGAAACGCCCTGCAAGCATCCATGTTTCTCTGTGGAACGGCGATGCAAAGGTCAAAGAAGCAGACCTGACTGCAGATATGGGCTGGACGTATATTTTTGAGGACCTGCCCGAAGGTACCTACTCCGTAACAGAAGACGCTGTGCCCGGTTATGAGACCTTGATTGAGCGCAGCGATGCGGGCGGTTTCATCATTACCAATACATATGAACGCCCTCTGTATCCCGAACCGATTGAGCCCATTGACCCCATCCCGCCTGTGGATCCCCCGCAAGAGGAGATCGTGACACCGCCGATTGTTCCAGGGACCACCGGAAATGAACCCAACCCACCCTCCACGGAGGAGACTACAAGCGTACCTCCAACAGAACCAACGGAGGAATCAACAGATGAATCAACGGAAGAACGCTCGGCTGAAAGCAATCCAGAGGAATCTCCCATAAAAGAAACGCAAGAGACTCCCTCTGTTTCTGCAAAACCGCCCAAGTTGATCCAGACCGGCCAGACATGGTGGCCTGTTTTCCTGCTAATGTTTGCTGGCGCGGGCCTGCTTGTGTTTGGCCTCTATAAGCGCTCGAAAGAGAACATCGATCACGAATAAATCAAAAAGCCCGCTGCTCATTTTGAACTGCACCCCATTTGTTAGACAGTATGGTATACTGTTTAGGAAATGGGGTGTTTTTGTATATCGACTACTACAACAACCGCCGAATCAAATTAAAACGAAACGGCCTGAGCCCTGTGCAATACAGGATTCAGACCGTTCAGGTCGCTTAATTCTTATTTTTGTCTAACTTTTTTTTGGGGGGTGGGGGGCACTTCAAAGATAACATGGCTTTTTTGTAAAGTGTGCAGGAGATGTGCAAAAGTGTGCAACCTCTGCCAGAAAAACAAAAAAGCCATGAAATCTTTTGATTTCACGGCATTTTCTGGTGCAGGAAAGCAATCCAAATCCGAACCATTTCCCTCGGATGCAACTTCTGTCGCTTCTCCAAAGGTGACGGTCTGTGTTCCTTCTTTATAGTTGAAGGTTATCAAAACCTTATCGTCATACAGGTAAATCGCATTGATGAAGGTATCCACCAGTGCCTGCCGCTGGTCTTTCAGGCTCATGTCCAGCTTGCGGAACCGCATCAGCCAGAAGCGGATAAATTCCTCTTTGATCTTGGGCTTTGCCAGCTTTTCTTCCGCAATGCGGGCCTCAAGCTCACGCTTGGTTTCTTCGAGCTGCTCCAATCGCTCCTTGGTGGAACTGGTCAGGATTCCGGCCTGAATCGCATTGAGCATATTCTGGATACCCGATTCCGCATCCCGGAGCTGCTTCTCATAGAGGGGAAGATTGGTGTTCTCCCGGTCTTGCAGTTCCATGACCTTGGCGATGATGGATTCCATGGCGGCATCATCCCGGACAAGCTGCATGGTCTGGTTGACCACCAGATCTTCCAGCCACTGTTTACGGACAGTCTTTTTCTTGCAGCCCTTGTGCTTTTTGGCAGTAGCACATTTATAGTAGCGGTGAACTTCTCCCGTCCGGCTCGTGCCGCTTTCGCCAAACATCAACGCCCCACAGTAGCCGCAGAACAGCTTGGTGGTGAGCAGGTAGTCGTCCTCTGCCTTTCTCCGGGCAGGGGCTTTCTTGTTCTTGGCAATCTTTTCCTGCACATCATCGAACAGTTCCAGCGGCACGATGGGCGGAATCGCATCCGGCACGACCACATCCCGGAATTTCAGTTCTCCGATATAACGCCGGTTTTTGAGCATGTGCTCCACGCTGTTGTAAGTAAATTCGCCTCCGACCGGGTTCTTGATGCCGTTTTCATTCAGCCAGTCCCGAATCTCTTTCATCGTGAGGCCATCCCGATACTTCGTGAACGATTCCAGCACGAAAGGGGAGGCAAGCGGGTCGATGTGAAATTTCCGCTCGGAATCCAGCGTATATCCAAACGTTCCACGACCACCGTTGCAGCGGCCTTTCAGGATGTTCTCTGTCTGTCCACGGACAACCTTTTCGGCAAGGTCGGCAGAGTAGTATTCTGCATAGCCCTCCAGAACAGATTCCAGAATGATGCCTTCCGGGCCATCCGAGATAACCTCGGTAGCCGACATGAGCTTGACACCGTTCTTCTTCAGCTGGGTCTTGTACCGGGCGCTGTCATAGCGGTTTCGGGCAAAGCGGTCGAGTTTCCAGACCAGCACAATGTCAAACAGCTTCTTGTCGCTGTCCTTTATCATCTGTTGGAACTCCGGGCGGTTGTCCGTCTTGGCAGAGATGGCACGGTCAATGTAGTGCTTGACGATGGTGATGCCGTTCTTTTCGGCATAGGCGGTGCATTCCCGAATCTGACCTTCAATGGATTCTTCACGCTGGTTATCCGATGAATAGCGGGCATAGATCACAGCGGTCATGGTGGGGGCTCCTTTCACTCTGTATGGAGATAAATGTAGCCACAGTATATTTCGTATAATATATACCATATTTTATGAGGCATTACAAGACATTTTTCTAAAAAAAGCGAAGAAAACGCGAGCATCCAGAAGAAAACTGCTACAGATAAAGCAATTCTTGTCAAAACCCCCAAAGTAGCACCATAAAAATCATACAGATTGACGAAAAGGCTTTGTTTTATAGTTCTTTTGCCTTTTTGATTGCCGCAAATTATTTCGTGGACACTCCTGTGGGAACATGGTACACTGAATGCGTCCAAAGGGCACAAACAAAAGAACTCGTCGTTAGCATCTTTTGTAGATATTGCTCTCGGACGCACAGTATTGGATTCAAGCAGCCTGTGGCTGTATGGATGCACGGTATCATTCATTGATGGAGGTAATCAATTATGAAGAAGATCATCCTGCTTTGCAGCAATGGTATGTCCACCAGCATGATGGTGGCAAAGATGAAGGAAGCCGCCAAAAAGATTGGTTATGACTGTACTATTGCGGCCTATGCTCTGTCTGCCGCCAGCGAGGTGACTGCCGATGCCGACTGCATTCTGATCGGACCTCAGGTCAAACACAAGCTGGGCGAGGTACAGGCTGCCTGCCCCGGCATCCCCGCCGCCCCCATTGATATGAAAGACTATGGCATGATGAACGGCGTAGCCGTCCTCAAGGCCGCCCGCAAGATGATGGGCGAGGAGGTCTAATAATCATGGCAAAGATAAACTTCTCCGAGACGCTGACGCTTGCCAGTGACAAGGTCAGCCGCAATATCTACCTGCAATCCATCTCGCAGGGCTGCATGAGTATGCTGCCCGTCGTCATCATCGGTTCGTTCGCCAGCCTGTTCAGCGGCCTACCGGTGAATTTCTGGCAAAACTTCATCCAGTCCACCGGCATTTCCGGCATTCTGGCGGCCGTCGTGTCGGCGACCACCAACATGCTGGGCGTCTTCTTTACCTACGGCGTCGCCTCTGCCTACGCCGAAAAGCTCAAAATCACCAACAAGGTGGCTGTCATCCTGGCCCTGGTGGTCTACATTGCCCTGCTGCCCACCGCTACTCTGGATACCGGCACCACTACCCCCAGCACCAGCTATATGGGCACCTCCGGCATGATTGTCGGCTTTCTACTGGCTTTCCTCACGGTTCGGCTGTACAAGGCCATCGTGGACGCCAACATCGTCATCAAGATGCCTGCCGGCACCCCGGACTACGTCTCGAACACCTTCGTCTCCCTGATTCCTGGTTTTATCGTGGTAATCGCCGCCATGGTACTACGCGGTCTGTTCAGCCTGACTCCTTGGGGCAACATCTTTGATTGCCTGTACAACCTGCTGCAGATTCCTCTGACCGCGTTGATCGGCAGCAACGTCATCTCTCAAATGATCCTGCAGATCATCGGCCAGGTATGCTGGGCCCTCGGCATCCACCCCGGCTTCCTCACCAGCGCGACCGGCCCCATCATGTTCGGTCTGGACGGTATGAACCAGGCTGCCTACGCTGCCGGTCAGCCCATTCCCAACATCATCGGTATGGCCTTTTCCTACTCGATGACCATTGCCGTCCTCTACCCGGCCTTTGCGCTGGCCGTCCTGATCTTCTCCAAGTCGAATCAGCTTAAGACCGTCGGCAAAATTTCCATCGCACCCGCCTTCTTCGGCATCTCTGAGCCGCTAATGTTCGGCGTTCCCGTCGTTATGAACCCCTTTATGGCCATCCCCTGGATTATCTCCCCAACGGTTAATGTTCTGCTGGGCTGGCTGGCCTGCTCCTCTGGCCTGGTCGCTCGATACGCCGGCGTCACTGTCTTTAACTTCCCGATGGGCGTCACGGGTATCCTGAATGGCAGCTTCACCATCGCCATTCTGGAGGTCGTGGTCTGCATCATCGACATCCTGATCTTCATGCCCTTTGTCCGCATCCAGGATAAGAAGTACCTTGCTGAAGAAAAGGCAGCGGCAGAAGCGGAACAATAACGCGCGTTTCTCTTATTCTCTTTTTCCCCGCAGCCATGTGGGCGACGCCGTGCGCTGCCTGCATGGCTGCTTTTAATGATTTTAATGAAAGGATTCTACGATGCACATTGCGTTTGTATCCCTTGGGGCCTTTGGCCACATTAACCCCACTCTGGCCCTTGTCACCGAGCTGGTCAAACAGGGCGTTCGGGTAACTTATTTTACGACCGAGGCTTTTCGGAACATTATTGAACCCACCGGCGCAAAGTTTGTCGCCGTCCCATCCTGGATGGCGGAAAACGACAAGCACAACGACGGCGAGAAAAAAGAGGACGACGGCGGTGTGGCAGCTGCGGTGCCTTTCCTCTTTTTGAACGAGGCCGGAGCCTACATCGACACCATCCTCGATACCCTCCATGACGATAAGCCCGACGCCATCGTCCACGACTTTGCCGGCATCGCCGGCACCATCGCCGCCGACAACCTGAACGTGCCCAATGTCATGCTGTACACCAGTTACCCTTCCAACGACAGCTATTCGGTGGCCGCCGGTTTTGAAAGCTGCCCTGCAGACCATCCGCTGCGCAAGGCTGCCGCCGGTATTGCGGCAGGCTACGCCGAAAAGTATGGCTGCCGGGTCATGACCGTAAAAGAGATTTTTGACGGACACGGGGATTTCAACCTGGTCATGATGCAGAAAAAACTGGTGCCCAATTACGAGAGCTTCGATGACAGTTTTGTGTTCACCGGCGTTCAGATTGGCAAGCGGACCGCCTTCGGCAGCTGGAAAGCCCCCGACAACGGCAAACCTCTGCTGTATTCCTCCCTGGGCACCGCCTTCAACAACTGGCCCGAATACTATCCCATCCTGTTTGATGCAGTCCGGGATCTGGATATCAATGTGTTTGCCGCCCTCGGCTCCATCGACCCGGCCAGCCTGAAAGACATCCCGGCCAATGTGGAAGTCGGCCAGATGGTGCCTCAGCTGGACATCCTTTCTCAGGCGTCGGTGTTTATCACCCATGCCGGGATGGGCGGCACCGGCGAAGCCATTTATTACGGCGTGCCCATGATCGCTATCCCGCAGATGGAGGAGCAGGCCATCACCGCCCGGCAGATCGAGAAACTGGGGCTGGGCGTTGCCTTTCTGGATAAGAGCGCCATCACCAGCGAGGCGCTGAAAACTGCCATCCAGAAGCTTCTCACTGAGCCCTCCTACAAGGCTGCGGCGGAGCAATTCAGCGCGGACATGAAGACCCTGGGCGGAGCCAAAGCATCGGCAGAGGCGCTGCTGCATTTCCTCAGCAAGCCGTAAAGGAGAAAGAACTATGCCGAAATTTCCTGAAAATTTTTTGTGGAGCGCATCCACTGCGGCCACCCAGATCGAGGGCGGCTGGAACGCCGACGGCAAGGGCGAGTCCATCTGGGACACGCTGGTTCATGACGGCACTGGCCGCATCGCCCACAGCGAAAATGCCGACACCTCCATCGACTTTTATCACCGCTGGAAAGAGGACGTGGCCCTGATGAAACAGATGGGCCTGAAAGCCTACCGCTTCTCGATCAGCTGGCCTCGCATTCTGCCCGAGGGGGTGGGCCAGGTCAATCAGGCAGGGGTGAAATTCTACCAGGACCTCTGTGACGAGCTGCTGACAAACGGCATCCAGCCTCTGGTGACCCTCTATCACTGGGACCTTCCCACTGCTCTCTATCGAAAAGGCGGCTGGAAGAACCCTGAGATCGTCGAATGGTTTGCCAACTATGTGGACGCGGCCTCGAAGGCCCTCAGCGGCCGTGTCTCCTACTGGATGACCTTCAACGAGCCGCAGATGTTCTGTGGGCTGGGACTGGTGGCCGGAGTCCACGCCCCCTTTGAGCACAACGACGATGCCGCCATGATGGCGGTGACTAAAAACATCCTGCTGGCCCATGGCCGGGCGGTGAAGATTCTACGGAAAAACTGCCCCGGCGCCAAAGTGGGTATGGCCCCTACCGGCGACTGCTGCCTGCCCAAAGACGACTCCCCCGAAGAAGTGGAGAAAGCCCGGCAAAAATCTCTGTCCGAATATCCGGGCTATATCATGTCCAACACCTGGTGGGCAGACCCCGTCTTTTTGGGACGCTATCCCGACTGGGCGGCAGATAAATTCGGTGGTTTGCTTTACACCATGACCGATGCGGAATGGGCGCTTGTCTCCCAGCCGCTGGACTTTTACGCCTACAACTGCTATCAGGGCACGGTGGACCTGGTGCCTGACCCGTCCCGATACGACGAATACGCCTACCAGGGCAGTCCCCAGACGGCCACGGCTTGGAACATCACCCCCAAGGTGCTCTATTACGCCAGCAAGTTTTGGTATGAGCGGTATCATCTGCCTATCCTTATCACCGAAAACGGCTATTCGGGGCTGGATCATGTGATGCTGGACGGCAAAGTCCATGACCCGCAGCGCATCGACTTTCTGCACCGGTATCTGCGGGAGGTGGCCCACGCGATCGAGGACGGTATCCCGGTGATTGGTTACTCGGTCTGGAGCCTGTTCGATAACTTCGAGTGGGCGGCGGGCTACAGCTGCCGCTATGGCCTGATCTATGTGGACTACCCGACACTGAAACGGACCGTCAAGGATTCCGGCTGGTGGTACCGGGATGTGATTGCCGGGAACGGCAGCAACTTGTAAAACATCATATTTTGAAAAGTGAGGGCTTATTACAATGAAACGCAAAGAAATTTTGGACCGGATGGGCCTATGTCTGCCGCAAGGCAAGCAGATTCGCGTTGTCATCTCCAGCGACGTCAGCAACGAGGCGGATGATCCCTTTGCCATTGTCCATCAGCTTTTGACCCCCATCTTCGATGTGCGCGGGGTGATCGCCGCCCACTACGAGGGCAAGACTCACGGCGACCGGCAGTCGATGGAGAACAGCTACCGGATGCTGACCGCCCTGATGGAAGCCACCGGGATGACTGACGTGCCCATGCTGCGCGGCTGCGCGACCCCACTTGCCGGTGAGCATGATACGCCGGACGCAGAGGGGGTCCGTTTCCTGATCGAGGAAGCACAGCGTGACGATCCCCGTCCCCTCTATGTGACAGTACAGGGCGCGCTGACCGACGTGGCCGCTGCTCTCAACCGCTGCCCGGCCATTGCCGGGAAGATGACGGTGGTCTGGATCGGCGGTATGCCTTACCCCAAGGGGGGCTGCGACTTCAACATGAAGCAGGACCTGGCAGCCGCACGCGCTGTCTTTGGCAGCGAGGTAACGCTCTGGCAGCTCCCGGTCAATGTTTACGGCACGGTGGAGGTGACGATGGCCGAAATAGCCCACAAAATCCGCCCCTGCGGAACAGTTGGGCGCTACCTGTACGACATGATGGAGCAGTATAACCTCACCAACAACGAGCCGTATACTCTGCGCAAGGGGGAGAGCTGGAACTTTGGCGATTCGCCGGTGGTGGCGGCCCTGCTGGGCTGCGACTGGCGGCAGAATTTCCACATGGAACCCGCCCCCGTCCTCGCGGACGGTGGGCGCTATCTGCCTGGGAGTGGGCGGGCTATCCGGGTCTACGATTCAGTGGACGTGCGCTTTTTGCTGGAGGACTTTTTTGCAAAGCTCGCTCTCTGCTATGGGCCGAGGACAAACAAAGCGTGAAGCCGCGCCGCTTGGGTGCAAACTGACGAATCCTGTTCCTGTTTCCTGTCAAAAATGACGAAGCCAAGGACGTGCAGGGCCGGCTATCGTCTTTGACGGCGGCAAAAAACTTCGTGGAAAAACCGGCGCGGAACTGGTACACTGGTAGTGTCAGAAAAGAGTGTGCGTGATCGAAAGGAGTAGGGAAAAATGAAGATCATTTTCCGGGCCGACGACCTGGGTTTCAGTGAGGCGGTCAATTATGGCATCCGCAAGGCCATCGTAGACGGGGTCATCACCTGTACCGGTCTGATGCCCAATATGCCGTATGCAGCCGCTGGTTATGCGCTAGTAAAGGACACCGGCGTCGAGGTGGGCCAACACACCAATATCTGCGTAGGCCGACCACTGACCGATTCGGCCCGTATTCCTTCCCTGGTACAGCCCAGCGGCGAATTCTGTACCAGCCGCGAAATACGCGCCCGAAAACAGGATACCATCGTCCTGGAAGAAGTGGAACTGGAGATTCAGGCGCAGCTCGACCGCTTCCGCGCCATCACCGGGCGGGATCCCGCTTACTTCGAAGGACACGCGGTTATGTCGCCCAACTTTTTCCAGGGGTTGAAGAATGTGGCTGCCCGTAATGGCCTGCTCTACTGCGACCCGGTGGATCCGCAGTGGTCGGTCGAACACGGCATCCAGTGCTCTGCTTTCTATCGACTCGACGAGCGCGGCCTCTACGATGTGCGCAAGTTTGTTTTTGAGGACGAGGCCGGGCTGCGCGGCAAAGAGTGTTCGGTGCTGGTTTTTCATCCAGGGTGGCTGGACCAGTATCTGCTGGAACATTCTTCCTATACCTTCATCCGCCCGATGGAGACCGATTTTCTGTGCAGCCAGGAACTGAAAGATTGGCTGGCTGCCAACTACGTGGAACGGACCACTTTCGCCCGCCGGGCTGCCGAAGTGAAAAAAGAACAGGAAGAACGCCATGCTTGACAGCAACCTCATGAGCCTGCTCACTCTTTTGTCGGAGAACGACTATCTCACAGCCCAAACATTGGCTGTCAAAAGTGGCGCCAGCAGCCGTACTGTGCAGACCCGCATCGGGCAACTGCGCGCGGAACTGGAAGGTCACGGTGCAACTGTTGAGTCGCGCCAACGCCACGGCTACCGCCTCCGAGTGGAGGACCGCAACGCCTACGAGACATGGTACAACGAAAACCGGCACTCTTTGGCCTCCGCCGTCCCCAATACAGTAGAGGATCGCTTCCGCTTCCTGCTGGCCTGCTTTTTGGACGGCGAGGAATACTTCAAGCTCGATGACCTCAGCGAGGAGTTGTATGTATCCAGCAAGACCCTGTCGGCCGAGCTGAGGCAGGTGGAGTTCGTTCTGGGGCAGTATAACATTACCTTGAAGCGTAAACCTCACTACGGTGTGCGTGCGCATGGCAGTGAATTTGACCGCCGCCGCTGTTATATGGACTACCTGGTCCAGTCTCAAAACTCCCTCTTTGCTGACCAGCGTGACCAGGCCGAGATGCTGCCCAGGATCGGCGAGGTTCTGCTGGACATGATGATACGCCAGCGGATCAAATTTACGGAGGCAGCTTTTCAGAACATCGTCATCTATCTGTATGTAGCCTTCCTGCGCAGCGGCGCGGGCCACCTAGCTGCCGCCAAGCCCGGCGAGCTGGCCCAGGTGCAGGCCATGCCTGAATACCAGGCCGCTCTGATGCTGGCCGACAGGCTGTGTCAGGCGGGCATCGAAATTGCGCCGGAACCGGCCGAGACGATGTACATTGCCATTTACATCGCAGGACGGCGCAGCTTGGGCGAGGGCTACCATCCCCAGTCCAGTCCAGTGGTCCAGGAAAACGTCAACCGGCTGACCACCATCTTGCTGGATTGCGTGCAGCGGGTCTACAACCTTAATTTTCGCGATAATCTCAACGTCCGCATCTCGCTGTACAACCACATCGTCACCTTCAACATACGGATGAAGTACGGCATCCAGATGGAGAACCCCATCCTGGAAGAGATCAAGCAGAACTACCCCTTCGCCTTTGCGATGGCCCAGCGTGCTATGGCTGAGTACGAAAAATTCTATAGCAGGCCAGTGCCCGAATCCGAGACGGGATACTTTGCCATTATTCTGGAAATGGCACTGGAATCTCTTAAAGCGCAGATTGAGAAAAAGAACATCCTTCTGGTCTGTATGACGGGCAAGGCTAGCAGCCGACTGCTGGCCTTCCGTTTCCGCAACGAGTTCGGAGTCTACATCGACCGACTGGATGTGTGTAGCATGTACGAATTCGAGCGATATGACTTGAGCCGGGTGGACTACGTCTTTACTACCGTGCCGCTGCAGACCGCGACCGCCGTCCCTATCTACCAGATCGGCAACTTCCTCGACGCCAGCGATGTGCCGCAGGTCCGCAGGCAGCTGGAACTGGGCAGCGTCAACTTCCTGAAAGACTACTATCGGCCCGATCTGTTCTTCCCGCATGTGCAGGGAAACACACGGGAGGAAGTCATCCGGCAGATGTGTCAGCTGATGGGCAAAGTTTACCCCCTGCCTGAGGGCTTCTGTGACTCGGTGCTGGAGCGGGAGGCGATGGGCGGCACCGACTTCGGCCACCTGGTGGCCATCCCACACCCGGCTGACAACCTAGTCAATGAGAACGTGGTCTGCGTCGGCATTCTGGACAAGCCCGTCCTCTGGTCGGTCAACAAGGTCCAGCTTGTGATCCTAGTGGCTATCTATGACTCCGCCTCGGCCCAAACCCAGAAGTTTTACCAGCTGACCACCGCCCTGATCACCGACGAAGTGCGGGTCAAGAGGATCATCAGTCGGCGGCAGTATCTCCATTTTATGAAACTGTTCCAAGAATAAGCCGAAAACGAAAGGAGAGCAAAATCCATGAGCCTGCCCAAAGACTTTTTGTGGGGTGGCGCGGTGGCCGCCAACCAGTGCGAGGGTGCTTACTGCGAGGACGGCAAGGGTCTAAGCGTCGCCGACGTGATGACCGCCGGCAGCAAGGACAAAAAGCGCCAGATCACCGACGGCGTGGTGGAAGGCCTCTACTACCCTAACCACGAAGGGATCGACTTCTACCACCGCTACAAGGAGGATATCAAGCTCTTTGCCGAGATGGGATTCAAGTGCTTCCGTACTTCTATTGCGTGGAGCCGCATCTTTCCTCAGGGGGATGAACCCTCTCCCAACCCCGCCGGCATCCGATTCTACCATAACCTGTTTGACGAGTGTCATAAGTACGGCATTGAGCCGGTGGTGACCATCAGCCACTACGAGATGCCCCTCGGCTTCGTGCAGAAATACGGCGCATGGCGCAGCCGCAAACTGGTGGATTTCTTCGAGCGGTATTGCCGCGTCATCTTTACTGAGTACAAAGGCAAGGTCAAATACTGGATGACCTTCAACGAGATCAACGCCATCGAGTTCGGCCCCTGGAACCCGGCCGGCCTACTGATCGCTCCCGGCGAAAACCGGGAGCAGGTCATCTACCAGGCAGCCCACCACCAGTTTGTAGCCAGCGCCAAAGCGGTGCTGCTGGGCCACCAGATCGATCCGGAAAACAAAATCGGCTGCATGACCCTGTTCGGCGTGGTCTACCCCGAAACCTGTCACCCACTGGATGCTAAGGCCGCCGACGACATGATGTCCACCATGTTGGCCTTCGCCGACGTGCAGTCCCGCGGCGAATACCCGCCCCGCCTGCTAAAAAATCTGGAGCGCCACGGCATAGCTATCCAGATGGAGCCGGGCGACCTCGACCTGCTGCGCCGCGGCACGGTGGATTACATCGGCTTCAGCTACTATATGTCGATGGTGCAGGCAGGCCGTCCCACCGAGGCAGGCCAAGCCAAAGGCAATGTGGTGGCCGGCGTGGTCAACCCCTACCTGCCCTCCAGCGAGTGGGGCTGGCAGGTGGACCCGATGGGCCTGCGGCTGACGCTGCGGCTGCTCTACGACCGCTACCAGAAGCCGCTGTTCATCGTGGAGAATGGCCTGGGTGCAGCGGACACCGTCGAGCCGGACGGTTCCATCCACGACAGTTACCGCATCGAATACCTGCGAGAGCACATTCGGGCCTTCAAAGCCGCGGTGGAGGAAGACGGCATCCCTCTGATGGGTTATACCCCCTGGGGCTGCATCGACTTGGTCTCGGCCGGCACCGGCGAGATGAAAAAGCGCTACGGCTTCATCTATGTAGACCGGGACGATGCGGGCCATGGTACCCTGGCCCGCAGCCGCAAGGACAGTTTCTATTGGTATAAAAAGGTCATCGCTTCCAACGGCGAAGACCTCGCATAAACAATACGTAAAAACGGTACAAAGGAGATATAACTATGGCAGAAATGACGGAACAGGAAGAGCTGCAAGTTTTTCAATTGATCACCGCAGCTGGCAGCGCCAAGAGCACCTTTATGGAGGCCCTTTATAAGGCCAAAGAGGGCAAATACGATGAGGCCGAAAATCTCTTCAAAGAAGCCGACGGCTACTTTGTAGAAGGACACCACGCCCATGCAGCCATGATCGAGGCTGAGGGCCAGGGCGTCGAGACCACCGTCCGCTTGGTACTGGCACATGCCGAGGATCAGCTAATGAGCGCCGAGCTGACCAAGACGATGGTTGAGGAGATGATCGCCCTCTACAAAAAGCTGGATCAGCTGGAAAATAAGTAAAAATCTCCCGTTTCCGCAGCCATGCGAGCAATGCTGTGCGTTGCCTAGGTGGCTGCTTTTTGTAACAGGTCCAGAAAATCTTCGTGCATCTTTAACAATAGAAAAGATTACACTTTGTGGTCTCTGTTAAATTGCAAGTTACCTGCTTGACAGAATACCACCTCTCATGGTATTCTCTTACCCATCCCGGCCACTTTAGTATGCTAAACAGCCGCCCCGCAACCGCACCGAACCATTTTGCCGCCGCTTTCCTCCGACAAAATCCT
>ERZ791903.1040-NODE-1040-length-30049-cov-3.178636_pt1 | contig 30049 bp, 22 predicted proteins | sample MGYA00510148_ERZ791903 | MGnify/ENA primary metagenome ERZ791903 (study PRJEB30046, sample SAMN00792080) | human gut metagenome | study: EMG produced TPA metagenomics assembly of the A metagenome-wide association study of gut microbiota in type 2...
GCCGAAAGGCAGGAATTTACCTGCCTACTGACACGCAACTTACTTAAAAAAAGGCTTTGACAAATAAAACTGTAGTCAAAGCCGAGGAGGGATTAATTTATAGGAAAGAGGCTATTTAGAAGCTTTTTTAGCCTTCCACTGGGCGATGGCCTCAGACATTTTTTCGGGATTCACGAGAAGGGCGGGATCAAGTAAAAAGTCCGCCTCTTCTTTCGTCATGATGCCCATCTGCAAAACTGCATCTGCAACTGCGAGATTGTGTGTCTGAGCATATTTTGCGACTCTGACGCCTTCAGGATACCCGAGAGTTGCTGCGACAACCGTAGACAAAGCAATCGTTTCGCGGGCTTCTTTCTCACAGCGTTCACGATTCGCAGTAATGCCGTTAACGCATTTATCGATAAACAAAGGGATTACTTTTGTCAGCAAATCAAAGGATTCAAAAAGGTTCTTGTAAAGCGTCGGCGCCCAAACGCTGATCTCCAATTCTCCCTGTTCAAATGCCATTGAAATAACGACATCATTGCCGCATGTCTGCTGAGCAACCTGACTCACCAGTTCCGGAAGAATTGGGTTGATCTTGCCCGGCATAATCGAGGAACCCGGAGAAAGAGAGGGCAAAGAGATTTCGCCGAAACCCGCTCTCGGACCGGAGCTCATGATTCTCAAGTCCTTGGCTATTTTTGAGATACCGCAAGCGGCTTGTTTGACTGCAGCAGAAACTTTTACACAGAAGTCATCGTTCTGCATGCCGTCGAAAAGGTCAGCACAGCTTTTAACATCTTCTCCGAGCTGTTCTGATAGGTGTTTGTAGAAAGCCTGCTGGTATCCGGGAGCAGCTCCTAGACCTGTTCCGACAGCCGTACCGCCGACTAAGAGATAGAAGCACTCCGCTCTCAAGCTGCGGATGTTTTCTGCCTGGCGACGACAAAACTCGGCATAACCTCCGAACTCTTGTCCGAGCGTTAAGGGCACAGCATCCTGCAGGCAGGTTCTTCCGACTTTAATGACATCTGCAAATTCAAGAGACTTTCTAGCAAAAGCTTCAGCAAGATTATCCAATTCCGGCGCCAGTTTATCCAAAGCCGGATAGATACAAAGATGCTCGGCACTTGTCACGACGTCATTTGTGGACTGACCCATATTGACGTGAGTGTTGGGATGGATTTCGTCCTGTCCCTTATGACCCGTGAGATGCTCATTGGCAAGATTACCGATAACCTCATTGACGTTCATATTGACGCAGGTATAACCGCCGCCTTGGAACATATCAAGCGGAAACTGATCGTCGTACTTACCTGTTAAAATCTGGTCACAGGCCCAAGCGATCGCCTCGGCTTTCCTTTCTTCCAGTGCACCGATGTCCTTATTTGCCAGGGCTGCAGCTTTTTTCATCTGTACCAATGCTCGATGGAGGTACGGATATTTGATAACTTTTTCACCTAGGACTCCCGAGACGCCCATTACACGAAGGGTCTGGATTCCATAGTAGACATCATCAGGGACTTCCATTTGCCCCAGGCAATCTTTTTCGATACGACTCATTGGTTTTCCTCTTGGAATTAAATTGGTTATAGCGATGTCGAAATTTTGCTTTAGAGCATCATCGGCACACAACGAAATAAAAAATTCTTTATCCGTATTATTCGATTTACTTATGAAGCGAGCTATCTTCCTTTTTAAAATCCATATTGGATGCGGAACCTTTTCTTTTGAAATTAGAAATGCGTAATTTTTCTCTTGAACTCAGTCAGCTCAAAGTCTTCATGGAAGTTGCCAAAGACTGCAATATGACACGCGCAGGCACAAAGCTGGGGCTGACACAGCCGGCCATTTCCAACATTATCAAAAGAATTGAGACAGGTTTAGGAATCGAACTCTTCGACCGAACTTATCGTCCGATGAGACTGACTGCGGCCGGTCAGGTTCTTCTTAAAAGAGGAGACGGAGTTGTAGACCTCGTGGATTCGCTTCTCGCGGATATGTATCGAACTGCCAACGGAAAAAATCCCGATATTCGTCTCGGCTGCTCGGAAGCCATCATGAATATTTTCGGAGGCGCTTTGGTGTCGCTGCTGGCTTCAAAGCCCGGCAGGCTCACTTTGTTAAGCGGATCATCTCTGCAAGTTTCTCAGGAATTGAGAGATAAAGAAATCGACCTGTCCTTGTCCAGTGATCCTCTGACAAAAGATGACGGAGTGAGAAATATTCCTTTATTGAAAGACGAGTTTCTTCTTGTCATTCCTAAGACAGTCTTTGAAGAACTTTCTCCTGCTTCCATTGCGGATCTAAAGGAATTTTTAGAAAACACGCCTTATGTCAGAGCCGGCCAAAGTACGATGGATTACTTCCAAACGGAAAGGCTGCTTCGGACGCTGAACTTAGAAAAAGTGAACCCGATTCAAATCGATTCCTGCTTAGCCATGGCCATCGTGGTTGCGGAAGGGAACGGCTGGGCAATTCTGCCGACATTTTCTCTGCTTCAGGCCTCTCACTACCTTCCTCAGTTAAGCTTCCTTCCGTTTAAAGGCAAGAATGCAGAAAGGAATTTTTATATTTCGTACAAAGACATCGCCTTTGAGCCGATCGCCGAAGCAATCCTTCTCACGCTAAAAGCCTATCTTCGCGAAAACGTGATCCCGATGATCAAAAATTTGAGACCTGAATTAGAAGATTACATCAAGGCTTGACCGGCACTTATGAGCTTGCCGGTCAAGTTAATCGCCGATTATTTATACGATTTTTTGTAGATTTCGACACAGTCTTCAACAGTCAAAGGAGCAGGGTCGCATTCAAAAGCCGGGCCTAGGGTCGATCTGACTTCAAATGCCATCTGAGGAAGTTCGCTTTCTTTTACTCCAAATTCGCTCATCGTAATTTCTGCAACACCGCATTCTTCCAAGAGACTGTCTAAAGCTTTAAGAAAGTCTCCGGCTTCCGTAGCTTCTTTCATACCCAATGCCTTGGCCATGTCAATAAATTTTTGACTGCAATAACCTTTTTCAATGAAAAAGCCGAAATAAGCACGGCAAATAAGAACCAGACCGGCGCCATGGGGCAAATTCGGGTGATATGCACTCAAAGCGTGTTCAAGAGAATGCTGACTGAGGAGCTTACCGGTGGACATGACAAAACCGCCGAGCGTATTGGCAAAAGCCACGTTTTCTCTCGCCTCAAGATCATTTCCGTCTCGTACGGCACGAGCGAGGTATGTTCCGATTTTCTCGATGCCGGTGATAGAGAACATTTCATTAAAGAGATTTGCTTTCTTGGATAAGTAGCCCTCTGCCAAATGGAAAAATGTGTCGAGACCCTGATAAGCAGTCAGTCGAGGAGGAACAGAAATCATCAGTTCCGGATCTACTACTGCGAGCACAGGAAAGAGGCTTTGAAAGCCGATACCTAATTTTTCATTCGTTATAGGATTTGTCACCATTCCGCTGTTGTCTGCCTCCGAACCGGTTCCTGCAGTAGTGGAGATACAAACAATCGGAAGAGGTTGATTAACGGGTTGCTTTCTTCCGCCCGATCCTTTTTGGCAATAATCCCATATGTTTCCGGGATTAGTTGCTACGAGCGCGATGAGCTTAGCAGAATCCATGGGGGAGCCGCCTCCGAAACCAATGACGTAGTCACAGGCCGAGCTTTTGACCAAAGCGGCTGCATCCATAATGTTATCCGTAGTCGAATTCGGTGCGATTCCGTCAAAAATGACGAAATCCGACCCTGCCATTCGGAGCTGTTTTTCTAATTCGTCCAGATAACCGCAACGTTTAACCGACTTGCCGTTGGTTGTAACGATAAGCGCCTTCTTTCCGGGCACCTTGTACTTATGAAGAGACTTTAGTGCTCCGGAACCGAACACGAACTCTGTCGGGATGCAAAAGGAAAACATAGTGAGCCTTTTAAATAAAAGGGCCGAGAGGATAGTATCCTGCCGGCCCACGGTTAATAGGATTTCAATTAGGCAAGAATTTCTTGGATTTTAGCTTCAGTTTTTTGTTTTGCCTCTTCCAATTGTGCCTTGCGTTTTGCAACCATGGCAATATTCTCGTCTAACAAAGCCTGAAGCTCGTCAAGCTGACGCAATACTTCTTTAGGAGCAGAACCGCCTAAAGAATCCTTAGAATTTGCATTCTTTACCGGATCGAGTCCCAACTGAATTTCTTCGTTAGTGACCTTGGTGTCGATATTGAACAGCTTCTTTGCGATCGGTGCAATAACACCCACGTCAATTTCACTGGCTTTCTTGCCGTTTGTCAGCATGTAATCCACAACGTGTGCGACGATGTCATGGGCAGTTCTGAAGGAAATATGGTCTGCGCGAACCAAAGTATTGGCCAGCTCGGCCATCGTGCAGAAGTTGTTCGAAGCAGTTTGGACCATTAACTTCTTGTTGAGCTTAATACCTCTGAAAGTAACATTCAGAAGTTCGATACACGCCTTCATTTCATCAAAAGCCGTCCAAAGGAAAGTCGGACCTTCGCCGCTGCTTTCATTGTTGTGGGTGTAGGGCGTATTTTTCATCACCGCCCAAGCGCCGACACAAAGGCCTTCGATATTTGCCGATTTGCCCTTAATGTGTTCAAGGGTCCAAGGATTCTTTTTCTGAGGCATGATGGAAGAGCAGACGGCCACTTCATCAGCAACTTCAACATAACCGTAATCCGGCGTCGCCCAGACATACAAGTCTTGGCAAAGACGGGTAAATGTGCTCGCTGCAATTCCGAAGGCAGAAAGGATTTCCAGGATGTAGTCTCTGGAGCCGACGGCATCGATGGAATTGCCTAAAGGGGCATTGAAACCTAAGAGTTCAGAGGTAAATTGGCGGTCGATCTTCCAAGTTGTCGAGCCCATCGATCCGCCGCCCAACGGACAAAGGTTCAATTGTTCCCAGGCATTTTGAATACGTTTGTAATCTCTGTCCATGCCGTAAAGGATGGCAGCGCAGTACTGAGCAAAAGTGATCGGTTCGGAAGGCTGAAGATGTGTGTATCCGGCCATAACTGCGTCAGTATTGTTGCGGGCAACTTGCTGAATCGTTTTACGCATTTCATTGTAGAGTTCGCAGACTTCTAAGTAGAACTTACGAACGTCCATTCTGACAACTGTCGCATACAAGTCATTGCGAGATCTAGCGGTGTGCTGCTGGCCGCCCACTTCAATGCCGACCTTGGAGATTAAATAGTTCTCCATGTTGAAATACATTTCTTCCAATTCTGGGCGAAGCGAGAAAGAGGGCTTACTTCCCATAGCCGTCATTTCTTCGGCAACTTCCAAAATCTTTTTAGCAACATCTCGTTTGATAATGCCTTGTTTTTCCAGCATCAATACGTGAGCTTTATTGCACTCGACATAATTCTGGAAGGAGCGTTCGGCTTCGGCATCAGAAATGCTGGGGTTAATAATGTACTTGATAACCTCTTTTGCCGGAGGCTGTTTAATTTTTCCGCGGTTGTTTCCTTGAATCATTTTTGACCTCTTGGGATTTAAAAAATTTATGCTTCTATTTTGTGACAGCTAATAAAAAAACAAAATTACTATTCAAAAACTTTATTCAGGCCTATCAAAAAACGGAATCTAACGGATGGGCCATTTAACCGGCACTGATTTCTACCTGTTTTATTTCAGGATCATTAAGTGAATTAAATAGAATCAATGTGTAGACAACTCCGCTCACGAGCAGCACCATCCCGATAAAAAGGGTTGCAGTCGGGAACTCGCGGGCATATACGCATCCCCACGTCACTGAGAATATCGTTTCAAAAACCAACATAGGGCCGGCTACGGCGGTCGGGACTTTTTGACTCATCGCATTCCATAATGCCGTTGCTCCGAAAGAACAAACTACGCCGGCAAAAAGCGACCAAGATATAAAGGCAAGCGGGGAAGGCCCGAGAAAACCTTTAAGGTCTCCGCTGACTGTCCAAAGAACTGGGTAGAGGATCAGACCGCAAGGAAGTAAGAGGCTGCACTGCATGCTCGTAAAGAAAACAGGGCTAATCTTAGGATGATCCAAAAGCCAGTCGGCATTCCTGATGGGATACCAAGTCCACATTGCCGTTGACAAAGCCGCAAACACAACTCCGATTAGAAAATTAGGGTTATTCTCGTAATCTGCAGCCACATTGAAGAGCCCTTCCAGATTGGCAAGAATTAGGCCGATGAAGATGACCAACAGCGGGAGAAAAATCTTAGAAAACGGCAGAAACTTCTTTCCTTTTCTACGGTCTCTCTCGTTGGCAATCAAGGCGACAAGGACAGGTATCAAGCCGAAAAATGTTGCAGCAAGAGCCACTCCTGCGTATTCAACGGCAGAAAAAAGGCACCAAGGCTGAACCAGGTTTCCAACGAGCGTCAGCCAGAACGCAAAATTCCAGTCTTTAAAATTAACTTCTTTCAGATAATTTTTCTGAAGAAATAATCCGATAAAAGCCGTTGCTCCCATGATGATTCCCCTAGCAACAGAGATATAAGTTGTCGGGTAGTCGGGAAGAAGAAGTGGTAAGAGATAAGTAAAACCCCACAGTACACAAGCTGCAAGGCCGCAAGAAATTCCAATGAGCATTTTTCCGTCCGAAAAGCCACGGGACTATAACTCTGCTTCTGCGACAAGAAAACACAAATTAAGAACTTTAATCGATAAGTATAAATCTAGGTTATATCTGCTTATCTAAACTCTCTTATCTCATGTTTAACAGTTAAGGGGTTATTATTACTTATCCTCGAAAATTTTAATATCATTATGAACAGAGAAGGTAACCTCGACTTAACGTCTCTGAGAATTTTTATTGAGACTGCGAAAGACTGCAACATGACCCGGGCTGCCAGCGCATTAGGAATCAGCCAGCCGGCTGTATCTGCGGCAGTCAAAAAAGTAGAAAATGCTTTGGGTTCGCCCGTCTTTGATCGAGACCGACGTCCAATCCAACTTACAACAGCGGGCAGACTACTTTGGAATCGTTCTTTTTTAATCCTTGAACAACTTGATGATTTGACTCGGTCAATACAATTTTCCTTGGAAAACAAACGCCCGGATCTTCGGCTTGGAGCTTCAGACTGTATGAGCGCCTGTATCTGTCCAGCCCTAATTGATTATCTTCTGAGTCAAACAGAAAACTTGTCTGCCCGAACCGGCAGTACTCCCAAAATAACCGATCTTTTGAAGCATAAGGCTGTTGATATTGGTCTTTCTTCTGATTCGATAGGAGATGTTCCTCGCTTTCAGGCACTGCATTTCTTAACAGAGCGTTTTCTTTTTGTCCTTCCTCGGGAAATAACGAGAGAACGGAAAATTACTTGCACTCAGGAGTTAATTTCAGCGGTAGAAAAGCTTCCTTACCTCAGGTTCGGTCAGGAAACATTTGATTTTGTACAGTCAGAAAGAATTTATCGCTCGCTTCACTTTATCGATCAACGAAGAATAGAGGTAGATACAAACTTCGCAATGATTGAGCTAGTTGCCAGAGGCAAGGGCTGGACAATTCTTCCCCCTTTAAGCATGTGGATGGTTTCGGAAAGAATAGAAGAGATCGACTTTCTGCCGTTATCAATAGAGGCGACACGAAGATACTTTGTTATTTATCAAGAGCCTACTTTCGGAAGTCTGGCAAAGAAAATACTCAAAGAAGTCCACAAAATTTTCAACAATGAAATATTCCCTGAGATGAGAAAACTTCGTCCTGAACTGCTCGAATATATCCAGCTAGACTAATTATCTTTGAATAGAAACGCGTAAAACAACTTCCTCTTATAAAAGCAAAAATGCTTCCCCACTCGGAGGAAGCATTTCTTAAAGTCTGATTAGGCTACCAAACTTACGATACCGAAAGCTGTTATCACTGATATAGCTACCATCAAAATTCCTGGAAGCTGGAAAGAGTGATTCAAAATGTATTTGCCGATATAGGTCGTTCCTGAGCGGTCCATCCCGACTGCCGCGAGTGCCGGACCGGTTGTCGGAAGAATGAACAAGCAGTTAACGGCTGGGAACATAGCGATAAGATACCAGGGGTTAATACCCAAAGCAAAACCTAAAGGCATAATGGCACGAGTTGTAGCGCCCTGGCTGGCCAGAAGAGCTGACATACCGGCCAAAATGAATGTGAAGAGCCACGGAGCTACCTGAGCCAAAGAACCGGCAACCTGCATGAATACGTCTTTATTGGCAGCAATAAAAGAGTCGGACATCCATGCCACACCGAAAACGCAAGTGATAGAAACAACGCAGGCTTCCATTACAGGGCTCTTGACGATTTTCTTAACGTCGGGTTTGCAGAAAAGCATCATAAGGGCGCCTGCAGCAAGCATAACGGCTTCAATGACAAGAGCCATACCGACAGCCTTTGTTCCACCGGGCAAAACTCTGAGATTCGGGAAGAAGCCGGCTAAAACGATGACAACGATAGCACCGAAGAAAATAAGCACGGACCAAGCAGCCTGGGGAGGAAGCTTTCTGTCGGAAAGCTTTTCGGGAGGAAGAACGAGGCCGGCCTTAAGACGAGCTTGATAAGCCGGATCATTCTTGAGATCTTTGCCGAAGAATACGCAAATGATAGATCCGAGGATGACACCGATCAAACAGGCCGGGAATGTGATCATAAGAATCTGACCCAGTCCGATATCGCCGTGACCGTTTTGTGCAAACAAGCCGATCATCGCAGCCATAGCAGCGGCAATCGGGCTGGCTGTAATACCAACCTGACCGGCGACTGCCGTTCCGGCCATTGCGGGTTCAGGACGAACACCCGCGTTATAGGAAACTTCATAAACGACAGGAAGAAGAGCATAAACAGCGTTACCTGTACCGGCGAAGAATGTCAGGAAAAAGCTGACGACCGGAGCAACCACTCCGACCATCTTAGGTTTGGCACGAATGATTTTTGCTGCGAATCTAACGAGAATGTCCAAGCCGCCGACAGCTTCCATGCAGGAGGCGGCCGTGCAGACGGCCAAGATGATCAGCATAACGTCGATCGGGGGCGCCGTCGGAAAGACGCCGAAAACTACAGCTAAGACGATTAAGCCGAGACCGCCCCAAAAACCGAGGGCCAATCCGCCATGCCGCACGCCCATGAAAATCGCCAGGAATACGATTGCAAGTTCTATTAAGGTGACCATATTTGTCGAAGCAATCGAAAAGACTTGCTTCTCCTCCGTGGGTTAAAAGTTATGTAATGAGATTGATTGGGAAAGCTCATACCACTATCGGTTTTCCCTTCATTCATGGTCAAAGTTTTTAAGCCTTTCGTCATTTTTGATAACCGAAAATAAGGTATTCGGATAAATTTGCTTTATGGCGAAGGACAGTAAAACAATTGATCACGAAAGCAAGCTCAGATTAAATTCACGAAGAAATAGTCAAAAGAAGCGTTAGCTGAATTAAGGATAAGTTAAAGAAATCTAAATCTATTTAGTCCGACGAATAATTTGTCGAATGGGAGAGCGGGGCCAAGCAACGTGCAGCTAAAGATTACCTCAACGACTCAAAAGTTAAACTTACATCGTCACTGCATTACGTCCCGCAATCCTTCCAAAAACAAATGCAGAAGTTAGGGCCACACCGCCTAATCGATCGTGTCCATGAGGGCCGCCTGAAGCTTCTCCGCAAACATATAATCCCGGAATAATTGAACCGCCAGTTCTAACAACTTCGGCATTCTTATTTAACTTAATTCCGCCGCAGCAAAAATGAACAGCCAGTTTCTCTTTGCCGAAATAAAAGGGCGGATGCTCTATTTTCTGTGTGAAAACCTTTTTCCCAAAAATCGGATCCAAACCTTCCGAGACATACCGGTTGTAATTTTGTATTGTTTCTTCTAGGTGTTGCACAGGCACATTCATTTTTCCGGCCATTTCTTCAATGGTTGAAGCTTTTTTCACTGTGCCGTTCATCAATTTAACACCGAGACTTGCGCCTTTTGTAGACTGGGAATCCGTGATCGCCCACATCTCACGTTTATCTTGCTCGAGAATCGCGTTGGAAACATCTCGCCAGGAAGCCGCTTCATTGACAAATCGGAATCCTTGGTTGTTTACATAAATATCCGCGCCAACATAATCAAGGAGCCTACCGCCCCAGAAGGGTATGAGCTGAAGGTACTCGGCATCTTTTGTTGCTGCACCTAACTTCCTAGCCATAAGCAAGCCATCTCCGGTCGCTCCGTCAAAAGATTTACGATTCGGATTTGCGGTGGTGGGGAACTCTGCGGTTAGCCGAGGATCGAATTGTTGTCTTAGTTCAACATTGGCTGTAAAACCGCCGGTTGCAAGAATAATTGCCTTCGCGAAGAGATCCGCACTTGAGCCATCGGGATTTTGAACTTGAATTCCGATAACTTTTCCATCCTTTTCAATTAGTTCGAGAGCCCTAGTATTAAGCGCTAATTTCGCGCCCATTCTTTTTGCAGAAGAGAGAAGCGCCATGACGTAGTCATAGCCGGCACGAACGAAATTGGTGATATGGCTGCGAGGATGCAGGCCCGCAACGGTTTGATAGATGCTGCCATCCCACTTAACCCCCATCTTCTCTAACCAATAAACGGTATCTTCAGAATTTTCGCAAACGATTTTTGCCAGTTCTTCGTCATTAAGATAGCCGCCAACCTCTAGCATGTTTTGAAGCATAAGGTCTGGAGAATCTTCAATGCCCGCTCTTTGCTGTCTGGGTTTATCGACAGCTGCGACGTATCCGGTGGATAAAATCGAATGACCGCCGACGACAGGAGACTTTTCAAGAATGAGAACTTTTCCGGCGCCGGCCTCTAATGCAGAGCAAGCTGCTGTAAGACCTGCGACTCCTGTCCCGACAACAATGACATCCCAATCCTTCGTTTCAGAGGCGAAGGCAGGAAATCCGGAAATAAGCATAGAAGCAAGAAAGTTTCTTCTGGACAGCATTAACGATCCTTTTCTTTTACTGCGTTCAGCTTGTGAAGGGCCTCGATAGAGGAGTGGACGGACATTTTCTCAAAAGCATTGGCCCTATGCATCTTTACGGTCGCTACAGCAATATCCAAAGCGGACGCGATCTCTTTATTGGATTTGCCGCTGGCTGCAAGCTCGAATACTTCTTTTTCTCTCGGCGTCAGAGACTTAAAGGCTTTTACCGCTTCCCGATCTTCATTTGAAGCTCCGAAGTTATCCAGACTTACTCGACAGGCCTCTTCAATCGTTTTGTTGAATTTGAGCGGATTAACGGGCTTTTGAAGAAAGTCAAAAGCTCCTCTCTTAAGAGTATGAACCGCTGACTCAACATCACCGTGGCCGGTAAGAAAAATAATCGGAAGGGCTTTTTCCTTGCTGTCGATCAATTGCCTTTGAAGCTCCAAGCCGGTCATGCCGGGCATGCGCATGTCCAAGACAATGCAGCCAGGCACTTTGAAAGTCTCCTCCTGAAGAAAATCCTGAGCAAGGGAGAAATCGCGAACCTTCCATCCCATCATCTCCAGCATGAGCTTCATAGACCGAAGAAAATCCTTATCATCGTCCACGAGACGAACAATAACTTTTTCCTGAAGTTCGGGCGTATCTAAAAATTCGGACACTTTTTCTCCTTAGACATGCAGCTGATCTATTCTCAATGAGGCGATGACTCCGCCTTTATCCCGTCCGGTAAAACTTAAGTCGGCACCGTGAAGATCCGCAATGCCTCTGATGATTGATAACCCCAGACCGAGTCCGTCAGGTTTGACGCTTTCTCCCAAAGATACCAATCTCGATAAGTCCTTGTCTGTCATGACTTTCCCCGAATTTTCAACAAGAAGAATAAAGCTCTTATCTTCGTTTGCAGAGGAAATTTCAACTTTCAAAAGCGGCACTCCGACGGCTGTGTTTGAAATTGCTTCTTGGGCTCCGTTCCTAAGCAGATTAAGGATCAGTAGTTCCAAAGAGAAGGGATCAGCCAGTACATAAGCGATCTTTCGGCGTGATTTAAATGAAATTTTTACTTTATCAATATCGGGTTCAGTCGCCTCTAGGTTTCTAATGGCCTTCTGTGTGATTAGAACGAGATCGGTTTTGACCTGAGGATTCTGCTTTTGTTTGGCGAAATTCCTAACGGAATTCACCAAAGCGTCCAGGCGAGAAACTTGGTTTTCCATATTTTCAAAAACATCCTTTGAAAAGGCATCGTTATCGTTCTTTCTTTCCAAATACATCTTGAAAATCTGCAGGTAATTCGTCAAAGTCGCGATAGGCTGTTTGGCCTCATGCGCAATAATCGTTCCCAACTGGGCAATAATTCCGTTCTTTTCCAGCGCTGCGAACTTTTTGCGCTCTTCAGCAGCCAATCTATCCGCTTCCTCTTTAGCTTTTAAGGCATCTGAGAGCTGACGCGTTCGTTTGTTAACTAAACGACGCAAATTAAACTCATTGAATATAAGAAATAGCAGGATACCGACGAAGGCGATGATTTCTGTTTTATATCGTTTCGCCAAGCCCGTTAGCGAATTGTCTCTAAGGTAAGAGTAGGGCCCGAGCCGCAAATCCTGCAGAAGTTTACGGATGGAATACTGATCATTCTCCACAGACCATCGAGAATGATCAAAAACCGGCATGGAAAGAAGGGCCACGGTTACTTCTCTGACCAGAGGCTCCGGGACACCTTGAAGACTGACGAAAGACATGTCGGAGTAAAGCTGGGTTGATCTCGCACAATGAATAGGAGATATGTCATCCGGCTTTTTGTTAATCACACGCAGGCTGCCTTTTTCGATCATCCCTGAAGCTTCTGCCTCTTCCAAAATGCAGGTCGAAAGGATGCCGACGTCAGAGGATCCGCTGAGAACTGAATTCAGAACATCAGGGATCTGAAACTGCGTAAAAGTTTTTGCCTTAAAGAAGTTATCCGGGTCGTATCCTTGCTCCTTAATTTCTCCGAGTGCAGCGAGCCATCCGCCTAAAGAATCGGGAAGGGAGGCAGCACAATTTTTGCCCCTTAAGTCCTTCAGTTCTTTTATATCTTTGCGGTCTGAGCGCACGACGAAGGTACTACCAACGGTTTTGGCTGGGTCTTTGGTTCCGTCAAATATGCGAGTAGCCAAATGAGTAAATGGTATGCCTCCGGAGAGTTCAACAAAGAAGTTACTTGGAGCGATTAGAAAATCTATCTTTTCTTTCTTAATGTCTTCCTGAGTATCTACTGAGGATATCGGCAACAACTCAAACCGATAATTTGGAATCTTTTTCTGGAGATACTCCAGAGTTTCTTTCAATATTGAAGATTGATGGTACAGCTCAAGCCCTTGTGCGTACCCGATTTTGACGGTTAAACCTTCATAAGCAAAACTGGGTCCGCTGAACACTAGGATCAGGACCCATAAGAAAGTACGCAGTAGTTTCTTGAGATTCATAGGTAAAATCCGAAAGGAGGCTTTGCAGTCTCCCTTCGGAATTGTGGATCAAGGTTTTTAGAACTTTATATTACTTGTTCAAGGACTGAACAGCGCGCTCTGCAGCTAACTTACCGCTGGTCATGGCCCAGGCCATGTTGCCTCCGGGAGGGGAATCGTCGCCCATTGCACCGCCGACCAATTCACCGGCCGCAAACAAGCCTTTAATCGGTTTGTTATTCTTGTCCAGAACATTGAGGTTCATGTCTGTAACCACACCGCCCATCGTTGTGGCAAAGCGAGGCTGCTGTTCAACGATGTAGTAAGGTCCTTTATCGGCAATCGCTTCTTTCATGAACTTGGCCGGACGATTGAAGTCCGCGTCTTTGCCAGCTTTCACAAAACCGTTGTAACGAGCTACTGTCTTAAGAAGTTCTGCTCCGTCGACACCGGCTTTCTTGGCAACAGCAGGAATGCTGTCAGCTTTAACCACGATCGGGTAGCCTTTGCCGTCCTGAGCCAGCCACTTGTCCATATCGCCCTTGCTGATACCGGTGATGGAAAGTTTGGTCAGGAAAGCATCGTAAGAGGGCCGATCCATCAGGATGAAGAGCTTACCGCCTTGTTTGACTTCTTCATTCTTGATGTTGTGGTTCGTATCAAGCTCGCTGATGACGCGCTTACCGGCTTTGTTAACCATAATACCGCTGTGGTCTTCGAAAGCAGCCTTGTTGGACCAAATGGTGGATTTAGCAATTCCGGGCGCGACTTCCATGCCGTTCGGGTAGATCTTGCCCAGATCCATCATCTGAGTTTTAGCGCCGATCTTCATCGCCATCTGGTGGCCTTCGCCGTTGGAACTCTTAACGCCGTAATACAGAGCATTCTTCAGGTTACCCGCAAGCATAGACTTGTTGGCACCGAAGCCGCCTGTCGTTAAGATCACGACCGGAGCTTTGATGGTGTAATGGATGCCGTTTTCGCCTTCAGCTTTAACACCGACTACGCGGCCGTTGTCAACGATGAGTTCTTTAGCCGGAGTTGCAAGAAGAACCTTAGCTCCGGATTTCTCAACGGAAGCTTTGAAGTTGCGAGTTGCGCCCTGAGCACCGTCAACCCAGCGCATGACTCGAGGTTTGCTGTGTTCGGCTTCATTAGTGAAGCCGGCCTTTGTGTTGAGCTGCATTCCGCCTTCAGTCGTGGCCCAGTCAACCATGGGTCCGACGTTGTTGACATAGAGCTCAAGCATTCTGCGGTCGTTCAGATTGTGGCCGTTTTTGATGTAGTCCTCTGTCATGATGGCAGGAGAGTCATCTTTAACACCGGCTTCCTTCTGGATCTTAGAGCCCTGAATCACAACCGTACCGCCGTTAACCGCTGCGGCACCGCCTGCGAAAGGCATCTTTTCAATCAGGATGACTTTTTTACCGAGCTGGCTTGCACGAATCGTAGCCGTCTGACCTGCAGCGCCGGCGCCGACGACGGCGATGTCAGCATTCAGAGTTTCGTTTTTGACGACAGCTTTCTGAGCTTTAGCCTTAGAGAGTTCGTCAACATTACCGCCGGCTTGCTTCACACATGCAGCAACAGCTGCAAGAATTGCATGACTTGTGATAGAAGCACCGCTAACACCGTTAACGGCCAGGCTCTGGCTGTCAACAATGGCTTTGGGCAGCTTTTCGATAGCAATGGAACCGATTCCCGGTGTTTCTTTATTAGCACCGATCTTGACGGATTCGATTGCGTTTTTGGTAAAGGTCACCGTGACCGGAACTTCTCCGCCGTTACCTTTGGACACGGCAGTATAAGTTCCCGGATTGAACGTTGCTGCCTGGGCTGCTCCAGAGAGAGCAACAACACTCAACGTGGAGAGAAATACTAATTTATTCAGCATATTCGTTCCTTGAGAGAGGATTCTCTTAAGAATTATTTAGTCGGGTACATTGCCTTGTGGATGGAATTCAGGATCTGTTCGGCTTCTTCACTGGGGATCTGGCCCGGAGCGGAAGGTTTGCCGCCGACCATGCAGAAAGTGATGTCGGAACCCGTGAATTCACCGGTCATACGGCTTAAGACACCGTCTTTGCCCATAGCCATTGTGAGCATCGGCTTGCGGGAGAAGTAATTGCGTGTCTTCCAAGTAGCATTCATAAGGTTGAGTGCATCACCGGTGTTGTGAGCCATCACAGCAATCTTCAGAATGTCAGAACCTAATTGTTCCTGGAGAAGGAGACGACGAATGATTTCAGCTTCAGAAGGTGTCCAGCCGAATTCGTGGTCGCTCATCACAACTTTGACGCCTTTTTCTTTGGCTTTCTTGACGATCTGTTTGCAGATATCGGCATTACGGAACATTTCGATGTCGATCAAATCGATCTTGCCGTTGTCGAGAACGTCGAAATAGAAGTCTCTGTAGTATTCGTCGGAAACGTGTCTGCCGCCGCCTTCGGTCTTGTCACGGAATGTCATGAGAATCGGTTTGTTCTTGGCGATTTCATAGACTTGTTTTGTGAGCTTGGCAAATTCTTTGCCGGAGATTTCACCGATGTAATCGGGGCGGAGCTCAATCATTTGAAGTTCAGGACGAGCGTTGTAATCCTTAACTAATGCAATGAAAGCTTCGGGAGTTTTAGCAGTTGTTGAAGCAATGATCTTAGGACGGCCTTCACCGATTCTGACGCCTTTGATTTCCAATACTTCGACAGGTTCTTTGTCCCAGCCGGGTTCATGGTTGAGGGTGTCAACCGGCATCATCTTTTCATTGCCTTTCAGTTTTGTGCTGGCAAATGCAGATGCAGAGAAGGCAGCAGCCAAACCGCCGATGCCGGATTGAATCATGGTTCTTCTTTTCATATTTCCTCCGAAACAGATTGAATTGAGATTCGATCAATGAAGTCATTGTTGACTTTTTCAGGAGGATCAAAAACGGATCAAAGGCGGTTAAATACATCCCGCGGGATGTATTCCAGAGGCATTAATGCGGGATCGGGGTGTAAGTGTTTTTCCTAGATTCTTTGATTTTCTTGTCACCAGCAGTTGAAGTCCCGCACAGTGTCCCAGGCAATTAGCTGTAATTTTTTGCCGGTTTCCGGTGATACAACTAAATCATCAAATCGCCCGTAAAAATCGCAATCTGTCGGCGCAATTCCAGTCAGGGAAGCAAAAAATACTGCGGCTTCTAAATAAGTACCTGCCACCGTAGGATGTCTGTTGTCTGAACGAATGAGCTCAATCTCAGGAAAATCTTTCAGGGATCGTTCAAAGGCCAAGCCGCATGGAATGACTGAAGCAGAATTTTCGTTGGCTACTTCAATCGTTGCATCGGCTAATAGACTCGTCATCTCCGGTTTGTCTTTGTACGCCCAAGTCATCATGAAAAACGGTCTGGCGCCGGCATCACGAATATCCTGACAATGCTTCTTCGCCGACTCTCGGAAAAGCTCTTTCAGCTCAGGATGAATCGGTCCTTGGCTTGAATCTTCCAATACAACAGCGTCAAAGATCTTTCCGTCCGGATAATCCAAAAAGGTTACTTTGTTCGTGCCGTCGCCCGCGATTTTGTAGCTTCTTAAGGCATTTGGACGTAAATAGCTTTTGACATCGTGCCAATACAAGCTGGCGCCACCAATGCTGACTAGCGTGACAACGAGGTCGTGGTGTTTTGCTTTCGCAAAGCCGTTCATCATGCCGTTCACGCCACAGTTGTAGAACATGAAGGAATTGCCGACTAAAAGAATGTTCTTGATTCCAGCGGGTTTGTCTGTGATTAGGGGCTTCAATGTTTCCATCTTTGCGGCTGCCAAGGAAGTTTAATATTTCTTCATCTTAAATCTTTAGCAACTCATTTCGATACTAGAGGAAGAAGGATTTTCTGCATTACAAAAAAAACAAAGGCCTGCCGAAGCAAGCCTTGTGTTTCAAAAATTAAGAATTAGATCGTTAGACCAAGCAGTCTTTGTGCATTCTTGTACATGATCTTCTCGTAAATTTCTTTCTTCGGGAAGAATTCCTTGTAAGCAGCAACGCACGGTCCGATCGGAAGGAGCGGGTAGGCAGAACCGAAGAGGAAGCGATCCTGCAGGTAGCCGTTTGCAGCATCCACATATTCTCTCCAGCCGGGTGCGCCGCCGAACATGTACATATCCGCTTCGACATAGATGTTCGGATACCAGTAGGCAATACCGAGCATTTCCTGAACCTGAGGCCAGCCGCCGTGTGCCATCAACAGTCTCAGTTTCGGGAACGTTGCTGCGATTTCCACAATCGCAGAGTGATCCGTTGTCTTTAAGACGTTGGGAGAGTTGTTGCCGCCGGTCATAATACCGACAACCAGATCGTGTTCCTGGCAAAGCTGGTACAGCGGGAAGAGGCGGGCAGCATTGGCCTGCGTTGTCACTCTAGCGCGACCGGGCTCAAGATAGATGCCTTTGAATGGTCCGTTCAGACAGAACTTCTTAATGAGCTCCATGTTGGTGTCCACCGGAGCGGAGGCATCAATCACGCACATCGTGGCAATGCGGCCTTTGAAGTAATCCTGCATTTTCACGAGTTCGGCGTTGTCCATGTTTCTCTTGAGACCGACACCAATGCGAACATTGGCTTCGTCCATTTCTTTCAGCATAAGCGCATCGGACTGTTTGAGAACGGATTCCGGAGTCTTCATTCCTGCTTTAGCTGCACAGCTTTCACAGGCCTGAATCGTGAACTGCTCTTTGAAGCCTGGATAAATCGGTCTCAGACGCATATCGACGACGGGGCAGTCGGCAATCGGAGTTGATTTGGAGATTTTTTCGGCGGCAGAGGCTCCGACAGAAGCGGAAAGCATAGAGGCAACAGCAGCGCTATTCATAAATTGTCTTCTATTCATGATGATTTCTATACAAAAATTGTAATTACAACGATCAAGGAGAAAAACAGAGAAAGTTACTTAGCCTGTTCACCGGCGGTTTCACCGGCGATACGGCCGGATGTCAGTGCGATGGCTAAGCTGGAACCGGAAGAGTAGGTGCGGTTATAGAACTGGCGATTTGCCATTTCACCGCCGGCGTAGAGACCTTTAATCGGCTTACCGTTCTTATCTAGGACACGGAAGTGGTCATCCGTTACCAGACCGCCCATGGTTCCGCCGGTCACAGGAATGACTCGAACGGCATAGAAGGGAGCCTTAGTCAGTCCGTGGATGTACATTTTTTCCTTGTGGAATACTTTATCGTCACCCGTCGCGGCAGCTTCATTAACCTGATCAAAGACGGCCTTCAGATTTTTAGGAGAGGCGCCGAGATTCTTAGCGAGTTCTTCAACTGTGTTGCCTTTGACGGCAATAGCCTTATCCGTGACACTTTCCAAAGGTTTAACTTTTTCAGGATCGGAGCTGTCCACAAGTGCCCAAGCGGATTTTTGCTCTGCGATATGGTCGGTCACATAAGACAAGTCTTCTTTAACAAAACGTTTGCCGTCCTGGTTTACGAATGTGCAGTCTTTATAGCCGTACTTAGTTCTAAATGTATTGGTGAGTTTGGGATTGACAGCCGTGAGGAACAAGCCGATTACCCAAGAATCTTTAGGTTCTACAGCACCGACCTTCAAACCCATCTTGATGCCGTCGCCTGTATCACCGGCGGTGGCAACTGAATTCTTAACGTACTGCGCAAAGACCGGTACGCGCTGCTTAACCATCTCGTAGTTTTTGGCAAAACCTCCGGAAGCGAGAATGACAGCGGGTGCGGAGATTTCGTATCTCTTATTCTTATCGTGGGCGAGGATACCGGTGATGTTGCCGGCTTTGTCGGTTAAGAGCTCATAAGCCGGTGTGTTGACTTTGTATTGGACGCCAAGTTTGTCCCCGTAGTCCTTCAGAGAAGCGATCACAAAACGTCCGCCTGTCTCTAGAGAACCTCTGCCGGACGGAGGAACGGGCATTTGAGCGGGCGCATGAGCGTAGTCAGGGCCGCCCCAGCCGAAAGGTCTCGGTTTGGCAAACTTTGCGCCTACCTTTGTATCCAGCCAGTCAATCGTCTGCGTGAACTGATCTGTGATTTTTCTGACGGCTTTTTCGTTCGGATAATCTTTATGAGCGCCGGGGACAGAGTTTTCCTGATCTTTGAGCCACTGATCGGCAAATCCCTGAGCCGGAATATTGACGCCGTTTTTGTGCTGCCACTTTGTGTCACCGGCAGCAATTGCTCCGCCGGAAAGAGCAGAGGAGCCGCCCACCATGAAGAGCTTTTCGAGAAGGATGACCTTCGCACCGTGTTCCGCGGCAGAGGCCGCGGCAGCCATACCGGTTGCACCGCCGCCGACTACGACGACATCGGTTTTCAGTTTTTCCAAAGGAAGTGAATCAACGTTTACCGCGGCCATTACAGAGAGCGTACCCAAAGAGAGGCAGCTGCCGATAATGCCTTTTACCATTTTTTTAGATTGCATTTTTTATTTCCTTGAGATTGTGTGAAGAACTTATCCTCAAGAAAAATTCTAGGTTTGCAGCCAGAGCCCGAATATTCCAAAAGTGCACCTATAATTCTTTAAAAGTGCAAAGAAGAAAAAGGTTCCACGGACGACACAAGGAGAAGACATGAAATCAGATCTAAGCAGCGGCTTGTCTGATCATCTCAACTTCTATCAGCAGCAGCTCAGAACCCAATTCCACAATTCGATCAGTCTTCAAGAAGCTTTTCTTGAAAGACAGGTCGAAGGAACATTGACCTCTTTGCGTTCCAGACCGCTGGCCGGCATCACTTTTTCCGTTCTGGATAATCGATTCGGATACACCGCCTTCAATAAAGGCAGTCGGGACAGAGAAGAAAACATTTGTTTTACTTTTCTGGAAGCGGGCAGAGCGTTAAGTCTTCAGAATGGAGAAGAATCACTTCTGACACCTCAGAACATTTTGGTCTATTCCAACTCCAGAAACGCGCATTGGAGATTTGAGAACGCGTTTAAGGAAACGGTAGTTCAAGTTCCAATTAATATCATCCGAGAAAGATATCCGAATATTTTCGGGTTAATCGGCAAGGTCATTCCGAGAACCGCGAATTCCAACTTAATTGTCTCTTTAGCCCAGATGTACACCTCACTTTCAGCTCAGGAGCAGTATTCTGAAGCTGCAGTCTCACTGCTTAGAGAAAGCGTACTGGACCTAATCCTTCAAGAACTTAGCCATGTCTGCACCAATCCTTCACTAGGAGCAGGCAACAGAAATGTCCAGCTGCTGATGGTTAAGGATTTCATTCTGAAGAATCTCTCCGATACTGAGCTGAATGTGACAAAAATAGCCGCTTCCAACCATGTTTCTGTCCGGACGCTTCATGCTTTATTTGCCAAGAACTCGCTTCAAGTGATGGATTTTGTCTGGAATGCAAGACTGGAAAAGGCCGCGTGGGATGTGAGAAACCTTCACTTAACCGGTTTGTCTCTAGCTGAAATTGCATATAAGAACGGTTTCAAGTCTCCGAGTCACTTCTCAGCTCGCTTCAAAGACAAATTCGGAAAGACGCCTAAGGAAGCTTCCTTGACTCATTAACTTCCTTCAGAGTAAATAGACAGAAGGGAGGGGATCTGTTAAAAATCCACCTCCCTTGAGAATCTCTTTCTTCCTGTTGTCTTATTTCTTCACCGCTGTTCTGCAGCGCTTCGCCGGAAGATTCTTCATGAATCTGAAGTACAAGAACGTTAAGCAGATAGACGTGACAAGCCAGCTCAGCGGGTAGACCATCATCAAAATTTCATAGGTAGGCTTAGCAGCGAAAACGGAGTAAACCCAAACAATTCGAATGGTACAAATGACAACAACCGTAATAATCGCCGGCGGCAGGGAATAACCGTAACCGCGCATCGAGTCGGAAAGAACTTCCATGACGGAGTTCAAGGGTTCAGGAATCACGACCCACAGAAGTCGGATCATACCGAGAGAAATAATCTCTTCGGATTGTGTGAAGAATCCCAGCAGATATCGGCCGAAGCCGTAGATCAAAACGCTCAGCACAACGGTAATGCCGATATTTAATGCCATGTTGACCCGAGTGATGCGTTTGCAGCGTTCTAAATTGCCGGCGCCGTAGTTCTGACTAATAAATGTTGTAGCTGCTAGTCCGAAACCGTTAATCACGCAGTAGCAGTTAATCTCGATCGTAAAGGCTGCAACGGAGGCCGCCATTACATCAGCACCCAGCGAGTTAATGGCGCTCTGGATAATTAAGTTAGAAAGGGAGAAAACCGAACTCTGCAGACCGGCAGGCCAGCCGATCTTGATCATGGAGCGCAAGGCCTTCTTGTCCATCCTGAATAAACGATTCGGATAAAGGCGGAGCGGCCCATCTGTGCGCATGAGCTTATAAACAAGGATGCCGGAAGCCAACAAGTTGGCTAAAGCGGTCATCAAAGCCACGCCGCCGATGCCCCAGTCGACAACAGTTACGACGAATAAGTCTCCCAAAGCGTTAAAGACACTGGCGATACACAAGGCCCATAAAGGCGTTTGTGTGTCTCCCTGGCTTCTCAAAACTGCTGACAGGAAGTTGTAGATGGAAATGAAGGGCATGCCCAACAAATACATCTGAAGATAAATCTCAGAGTGACGAACAACGTTCGGCGGCACTTGCATCCATACCATCAAAATGGAAGAACAAAGCTCGCCAACTACCATCGCGATGACGCCGAAGATCACAGCTGTGGCAAAAGCGGTATGGACAGCCCTGGACGCGTCATCGTATTTGCGCATACCCAAATAACGGGCAACCACAACGTTTGCGCCGATGGAAAGACCGATGCAGAAGGCAACAATCAGGCCCACGATCGGAACGTTCGTGCCGACGGCAGCCACTGCCTCATTAGAAACAAAATGTCCGAGGACAGCAACGTCTGCAAGGTTATACAGCTGCTGGAGAACGCCGGTCAGGGCGAGGGGGATTGCGAAAACAACCATCTTGTCCCAGATGGTTCCGTTAAGCATGTCGATATTCTTGCTAAAGATAGCCATGACCGATCCTTATTCTTATAGTTGGTTTGATTTCTTATTCACCAAATAAGAATACTCCTACAAACACAAAGCCTGCGCAGTTTTAGTACGGAGCAGGCTTGAGTTTCTTTAATTAAGAAAATCGGACAAAGATTGTCATGGTTTAGGCTTAGGCACTGTTTCTTCTCTGATATTGACGATAGGGAGATCACCTTCGAACTTTTCTACTTCAACAAGTCCGGAAGAGGCTACGTTTCCGCAGGCGAGCTTGGAAGTCGGAACATCCATCGTCAAGCTGTTAGCGTTGCCGTGGACATCAAGCGTTGATCCGTCTTCTTGTTTTTGCGGCTCAAACCACCCGCCGTGACGAAGAAGAACCACGTCTTTTCTAACTTTATCGGTCACAAAGGCGCCGGCGAGAGCGCTTCCTCGATCGTTGCGGACAAGAACGACGTCACCGGTTTTAATTCCTCTCTCGGCGGCGTTATCCGGATGAATCCATATCGCCTCTCGATCACCGATGTTATGAGAGGCCGTGTGTGATGTCCCGTCTAATTGGCTGTGAAGTCTGTGCGCGCTTTTGCCGGACATGTATGCCAGCGGATACTTCTTCTTATTGTTTAAGGACTCGCTCGGCTCAAAATAGCTTGGATATCCTCGGCAGTCGTCATAACCGTAACTTGCGATTTTCGGACTAAAGATCTGGATTTTGCCGCTTTCTGTGCGAAGCGGGTGGCCTGCAGGATCATTCCTGAATTCTTCGAATGCAACGAATTCTTTGCTTGACTCGCCTCCAGGATAAAAAACAGTCCCCTTACGCCAGAACTCTTCGAAGTAGGGCAGCTCTATTCCTGACCTTAACCCTCGATTCTTTGCGTCTTGGTAGATGGCTCGAATCCATCCCATCTCGTCCAGACCAAGTGTAAATTCGTGCTCAACACCCATTCGGCGGGCCAATTCTGAATAAATCTGATAATCGGAGCGAGATTCACCAATCGGAGCGATCATGGCGTGATTCGCCGCAATTCCGTCATTCGTATAGGTTCCGATCGGGCAGATGTCGTTGCGCTCGAACACGGTTTGCGCCGGAAGCACGATGTCTGCATGACGTGCGGTAGCCGTCATAAAACAATCCGTGACGACGATGGTCTCCGGTTTCTTCCACGCAGAGAGAAGACGATTTGTTTCGGGCTGATGGGCAAAAGGATTCCCGCCCGTCCACATCACCATACGAATATCAGGATAAGTGAGTCTTTTACCGTTATGTTCGATCGTCTTTCCGGGGTTCAGAAAACAATCCGCAAACCGCATAACTGGGATATAGGCGCTTCCTTTCCAGGGTTTTAATCTGGGAAGAACCGGCTCAACTCGAGACGCTAAGCCTCCGATCATCGGGCCGATATGGAAGGAGCAGCCTCCGGAAGAATAGTGGTAGTTCGTGCCCATGCCTCCGCCCGGTAAACCGATTTGGCCCAGCATGCTTGCCAGCGTGAATGCCATCCAATGCGGCTGCTCGCCGTACTGAATTCTTTGGATGCCCCAGCCCATCATGATCATGGTGCGGTTATCCGCTAATTCATGAGTTAGGAGGCGAATTTTGTCGGCCGGGATACCCGTAATTTCAGAGGCCCATTCAGGCGATTTAGGAATTCCGTCAGACTTCCCGAGGAGGTAGTCGCGGAAGACCTCAAATCCGGAAGTACAGTTTTTAAGGAAATTCTTATCTGTTTTGCCCGAGCTTTCCAGCTCGTACATCATGCCTAACATCAAGGCGCAATCCGTTCCGGGCTTAGGTGCGATCCATTCGCTTCCTAAAAACTCCCCGGTTTCTGTTCTGACCGGATTGATATCGATCGTTTTAATGTCTGATGTTTTGAGTTTTTCCAGGTAAGGGAAGTAGTTGTGGAGCGTCGTTGACCAGTCGATGTCATTCGTGACAATCGGATCCGCGCCCCAAAGCACGACACGCTTACTGTTTTTAAGAACAATATTCCAATCCGTGGACTGAGGATCGCCTGTCCCGACGACATAGGGCAGTATGGTTCCGATTGCGGCAGTTGAATAAGAATTGACGCCGGAAACATAACCCCCGCTAAGACTCAGCAATCTTCTCTGAAGCGTACTGGCCGAATTCACAGTACCCGGTGACTTCCAGCCATACGACTGACCGAAAATCGCACTCGGACCGTACTCCGAATAAACACGTTTAAGTTCAGAGGCTATCAAATCAAGCGCCTCATCCCAGGAAACGCGTACCCATTTATCTTCTCCGCGGCGATCTCTTGAGGCTATTCCTTCTTTAAAGTAGCTTTCGCGCACCATCGGATAGCGAATCCGAGAAGAGGCATAAGGCAGTTCCTCCAGAGCTTTCAAGTTCGGAGAAGGGCGCCGGTCCTGCGGGATCGGTTCGATTTTAGAAATCTTGCCGTTCACAACAGTCGTCTTCACGACTCCCCAATGTGTTACGGAAGTTCCTTCTCGGATGTCGGAGCCAGGATTTTCAGAGATGTTTTCGGACATACAAACGTGCTTTCCATCAGTCGAATATTCGTATTTTGCTTTGAATGGCTGAGTGTGTGCTGATTATTCAGAGAAATAACATTCTGAAACTTTTTCAAATGCAACTCATTCTCATTACTTAATAAAATTTTAAGCGCTCCGTCATAAGCTCGTCCGAAAGGTTCTGTATTTCCCCTTGTTTTTTGGTGGTTTTCAGATGTTTGAATATGAACTTAAAAAGCTAAATCTCAGTGAAAAACGCGAACAGCAGCTCAAGCTTCCTTATATCGCTAAGGATGTTGAGACGATTCGCATCATGACCGAGATTTACTGCCATGCTCATCACAACACCAAAGAAGGACTCTGTCCCGAATGCGAGGAGTTCTATTTATATTCAGTGAAGAGACTGGCTTGCTGCCCTTTCGGCGAGAAAAAGCCCGTCTGCGCAAAATGCAATATTCATTGCTACGGGAAGGGCTACAAGGAGAGAGCTAAAGAAATTATGGCTTTTTCCGGTCCTAAACTGCTACTGAAGCATCCTTTCCTTTCTCTGAGACATATCACGGCGCTTTTCCGTGAGTCTCCGGCCAAACCGACTGCAGCTAAACCGCGTCCTCAGACAACTCAAAAAAATTAAGCTGCCGAAGTTTTCCTCTCGGCAGCCCGCTAATTATTAATAGTAGGAACTATTTCTTAGCGTCTTTCATCACGGTTTCGCCGGCTAATTTGCCGTTTACCAAGCAGTCCATCACTGCGTTTGCACCAATTCTGACCGCACCGTGGATGCCGCCCGTGCATTCACCGGCCGCATAAAGTCCGGGGATCGGTTTGTCGTCAACAACTGACAAGACACGGGTCGAAGTATCCGTTGCGATACCGCCCATCGTGTGGTGAATCTTCGGACTCATTTCAGAGACGTAGTAAGGCGCATGCGTCAGCGGCTTGATGTCTTTACCGAGTTTGCGCCCGAATTCCGTATCTTTTCCGTTTTCAATAGCTTTATTGAATTCGGCAAAAGTTTGTTTGAGCGCTTCAGGATTCATTCCGTATGCCTTAGCCAAGTCCTCAAAAGTTGCGTATTCCTTCACGGCCCCGTTCTTTCTCAGAATATTCATGGCGCCTGGACGGACCTTGTTGAAAGAGGCAACGCCGACAGAGTCCGTGACGGAGATTGTCCTTCCGCCGGAATCCAGTACTTTGAAGATCGCATCGGTCGTTGTTTTACGATCTCCGAATTCGTCGGTAAAGCGCTTGCCCGTCTTGGTATTGATCCACAGACCGTACAGAGAGCCCCCGACACTGGCAAAGTGCGAGCCCATACCCATACCTTCTTCATCGGGCGAGGTGTTCGGCAGGAACTGGATCCAATCCGCCTGAATAATATTAGCTCCGATTCTGCTGGCTTCACGCATGAGTTCGGCAGTTGCGCCGGGTTGGTTCGTCGTCTTGAGGTTGGCGGTTAACTTCGGATCGAGCCGCGTGCGATAAGCAACGTCAGCCGAGAATCCGCCGAAAGCAAGGATGACACCGTCTTTGGCTTTGATTTCGACAGGTTTGCCGGAATCTTCTTTTCCAAACCTGTAACCTTCAAGAGCCGTGATACCAATGACTCGACCGTCTTTATTCTTATCCAAACGGATAACCTTCATTCCCGTAAAGACGGGAACTCCAAGCTCTTTGAGCTTTTTCATGAAGGGGATCAAGATGCCTTGGCCTGTGCCTTCTTCAGTAATCAGACAGCGGCGAGCGGAGTGTCCGCCTTTGCCGGTCAAGTCGGTGCGCCAAACCACGCCTTGTTTCTTTGTCCATTCAAATGTCGGAGCAGCAAGCTCTGTCACGACCTTGATATGTTCCGGGTCCCCAAGGCCTAAACCGATGCGCTTCATATCGGCTGCAAGTTTGGCCGGAGAATCTTCGATGCCTTGTTCTTTCTGGACGGAGGAGCCGGGAATTGCCATCATGCCGCCGGAGCGGGAAGAGTTGCCGCCGGCAACCTGCATTTTTTCCAGAACGACAACTTTTGCGCCGTTTTCAGCGGCCGAAATGGCGGCTGCCAGAGCTGCAAATCCTGAACCGATGACGATAACGTCATATTCCGAGGCCAACTTTTGCGTCTGTGCGAAAGCAATGGAGGGAAGGGCGGAGCAAAGTGCTCCGGTAACGACGACTTGAAGCAGACTTCTACGGAAAAGCCGCATTTTTTCTCCTTTTTGACGGTTGTTATTAATGAATTTCTTTGCACGAAATTCTAGATCCGGCGTTTTCGCGTGTAAACGATTAATTATTCAAAGCCACAACTAGAGGAGGAATATAACTACTTTTACTTCAGTTTCACTTATTGGATTTTCCGCACCTCAGCCGCAGAGGGACCCAATGGGAGCTCTAAGTCGAAAAGCATCTTCGTTGAGGAAAGTACCTAGGCAGAGATCAAAAAATTTTTGTTTCAACTAGAGTTTTAGGCACCTCTTTTTAGACATAATGTCATGTTGGAGTTCGACACCACCCGTCGAACATAAATTTTGTTCATAGCCTCGTTAATGAAGAGTTTATAAAGTCATGGAAACTATCCTGAAATCCCTCCCGATCGGTGAAAAAGTCGGTATTGCTTTCTCCGGCGGTCTTGACACCAGCACAGCTTTGCTTTGGATGAAAAAGAAAGGCGCTTTCCCTTGCGCTTACACTGCTAACCTTGGTCAGCCTGATGAGGACGATTACGAGGCAATTCCTCGAAAGGCTATGGACTTCGGTGCTTCGATCGCCCGCTTGGTTGACTGCCGTGAACAGTTAGTCGCCGAAGGCATCGCTGCTATTCAAAGCAACGCTTTCCACATCACAACCGGCGGCGTTACTTACTTCAACACCACTCCGCTCGGACGTGCCGTTACCGGCACCATGCTCGTCAACGCAATGCGCGAAGACGGCGTCAATATTTGGGGCGACGGCTCTACATACAAAGGAAACGATATCGAACGTTTCTACCGTTACGGCTTAGTCGCCAATCCCGACCTCAAGATTTACAAGCCCTGGCTTGACGTTGAGTTCATCACAGAACTCGGCGGCCGTGCTGAAATGAGCCAGTTCCTGGCCGACAACGGTTTCGGCTACAAGATGAGCAAGGAAAAGGCTTATTCCACCGACTCCAACATGCTCGGTGCGACACACGAAGCCAAAGACCTCGAACACCTCGACAGCAGCATGAAGATCGTTGACCCGATCATGGGTGTTCCGTTTTGGAAAGAAGAAGTCGACATCAAGCCTGAGAAAGTCACCGTTCGTTTCGAAGAGGGCATTCCTGTTGCTCTTAACGGCAAGGAATACGACGACAAGGTTGAACTGATGCTCGAAGCCAACCGCATCGGCGGCCGTCACGGTCTCGGCATGAGCGACCAGATCGAAAACCGTATTATCGAAGCCAAGAGCCGCGGTATTTACGAAGCCCCGGGAATGGCATTGCTCCATATTGCTTTCGAACGTCTCGTGACCGGTATCCACAACGAAGACACAATCGAACAGTGGAGAATCAACGGCATCAAACTCGGCCGCCTGCTTTACCAGGGCCGCTGGTTCGACCCGCAGGCCATCATGCTCCGCGAAACTGCTCAGCGCTGGGTTGCTCGTGCAATCACCGGTGAAGTCGATATCGAACTTCGCCGCGGCAATGACTACACGATCCTCGATACACGTTCTCCCAACCTGACATACGAACCGGAACGCCTGACAATGGAAAAGGGCGACTCAATGTTCACAGCTTCCGACCGTATCGGCCAGCTGACCATGCGCAACCTCGACATCGTCGATACACGCAACAAGCTCGGCATCTACTCCAAGGCCGGTCTTATCGGCGGCAGCTCCAGCTCTATGCCTCTGCTTAAAGGCACCAAAGACAACGACTAATCTCGTTCTTTGAACAGATAAAATCCTTCCCGAGTCTTTCTTGGGAAGGATTTTTTCTTTAGAGAACAAACTGCAGAGCGGCTGGTTCTCTGCAGTTTGACTTTTTAGTATTTTTCTCTAGAAGCTAAGGGCGTCGTAATATCCCGAAAAAAGGATGGAAGCTCTCAAAAACAAGGCACCGAAAACAGCGAATATTGCACCGCCTGCGATTGCTTTATGGCTTCGAGTGGTGAGATTGATCAGAAGAGGAAGTGCTGTGCCGAAAGTGATTCCTCCGATCCAAAACATCAAAGCTTGATTACCGCTGATAAGAGCTTCTGCTCCGACTCTGGTGCCTATAGAAGCCGAACCTAAGGCAACATAGATGAAAGAGAAAATCGCAAAGAGCTTAGCTGTATCAACCCAAACCGAAGTTCGGGAGCACCAGCCGACAGATTTGTGGTCAACCAAGCCGAATGCTGACATCAACTCCAGCAAAGCGATGGAACTCGTAAGACCGGACATAATCCAAAGAACAGGAATGAGCGATGAATTCCAAATAGTCACCCCGACCGCCTGAGTGAGGAGAAATCCAGAGTAAATTGTGCTGCAAACACCAAGGACGGCAAATACCCCGTTAAATAAATTGGATTGAGCCAATCTTTGCCATTTGTCCCCTTTGAATACCACTCCGCTGCAAATCATGGAGTAGAAAAGAGAACCAATGCTCAGCAGTGACAGAAGGACAATGCCGATCATCATCCAAGACTGAAAGTTAAAGGAAAAGTCTTTAAGTGCGTAGAAAATCACGATCGGGAGATTGGTGAGGCGTCCTAAGTGACTTGTTACTAACGCTAATCCGGCAATTCCGCAAATCGTCAGGACATAGACAAAATTTTTCTGTCGAGTCCAATAGTTGATAAAAAATCCCATTCCGGACAAACCAATGAGCCAAAGGAATAATGCGATTGTCCATCCCCAATGGGTGGCTTGAAGCTGAGGAGTAACGGTGGATAAATCAATCATTTTTGCACCACGACAAAGAAATTAGGTTTTGTGCCTTTGTTCGGCATGAGAAGTTCGGTTCGGCAGGAAGCAATCTTTTGGGAAATTTCGCTTTGAGGATCTTTTACATCTCCAAAAAGCCTGGCCTGAGCCGGACAAGCTTGAACACAAGCCGGCTGCTCTCCCTGTTTAATAAGTTTCAAACAGCCTTCGCTCATACACTTCATGGGAAGTCCGTTATCGGGATGAGACCAGCGCGCGTCATACGGACAGCTCGCAACGCAGTAATTGCAGCCGACACATTTCTTGGGATCATTCCGGACTAAACCGTTTTCGTCGTAATAATTTGCACCAAACGGACAAGTCTTGACGCAAGGAGCATCTG
>ERZ791903.1046-NODE-1046-length-29972-cov-3.486212_pt1 | contig 29972 bp, 21 predicted proteins | sample MGYA00510148_ERZ791903 | MGnify/ENA primary metagenome ERZ791903 (study PRJEB30046, sample SAMN00792080) | human gut metagenome | study: EMG produced TPA metagenomics assembly of the A metagenome-wide association study of gut microbiota in type 2...
GTATCACATAGAAGTTGAACCTTCACTTTAAGTAAGAAAAATTCAAGACCGTATATCTATCGGGATGAACTAGATTTATATATCTAGATAAATGATCTTCAAATACACTAGATATACACTTTCTAAACTAAAAATTAATTTTGTCTAGCTAGCCTAGATAAAAGCTATCGATATATCAAATACTAAGAAGAATAGAATTTTTAGTTAAAAAATAAGGTTCTGTTTTAAAGACAGAACCTTACCAAAAGTTTTTTATTAAGTTACAGGATTGTAATTTTCTTTCCGGCAATTCTCGCTAAAAGATTCTTAATTCCTCCGGTCTTGAATTTAACAATCAAGACCATGTCGTCCCCTGCTCCCTGAGTGTCAAGGATGACACCGGGACCAAATTTCTCATGATTAATATTAATACCTGCTTTATAGGGTGAATCAGAATTCTGTTTAGCACGTATTTTCTGAGTTTGGAGTTTTTCTTTCTTTGTTTCAATAATTCCCTTCGCCCATTCAGGAACATTTGAAGCGAATCTATGGCCGGACGGTTTTGTAGATCCGCCATAAGAAGAATTGCGATAAGAACTTGAATAATTTTTGTTCGAGCCGGATCGGCTTCCCCAAGAGTCTTCATCTTCCGCTTCGTAACGTGACTCGAACGGATTTCTGCTCAGCCACTTGAGCGTCTCTCCCGGAATTTCTGTGAGGAAGGAACTCGGATAGCTTGAGAAAGTTCTGCCCTGGAGCATGCGTTCTTCGGCAAGCGTCAGATAAAGTTCTTTCCTTGCTCGAGTAATCGCCACGTACATGAGGCGGCGTTCTTCCTGAAGGGCCTTTTTGTCATTCTTGCTTCTGAAGTGCGGGAACATGTCTTCTTCCAAACCGGTAATGAAGACAATATCGAATTCCAAACCTTTCGAGGCGTGTACAGTCATCAGCTGGACAGCATCTTGACCGACCTGAGCTTGGTTTTCTCCGGCTTCTAAACTGGCATGAGAAACGAATCCTGCTAAAGCAGAAAGATTCTCAACCGCCGTGCCGTCGGAATTTTCCGTATCGATGGCTTCTTCTTTAATGAAGCCCTGAGCCGCAGACGTTAATTCCTGTAAGTTTTCAATACGCTCGCTGCCGTTCGAATCCAATTCGTACATATTCCTCAGGCCGCTCTTTTCAACAGTGAAGTCGACGAAAGCGGGAAGCGTCATTTCGTCTTTTGCAACACGCAGTGTGTCGATGATCTCCTTGAAAGCGGCAAATTTATTGGACGCCGCTCCGCGGATGTACTGCATAGATTCAAATAAGGAAATGCCGTTCGTCGTCGCAAAATCCACAAGGTTTTCAATGGACTTTGCGCCGATTCCGCGGGCCGGTACGTTAACGACTCTTAAGAATGCGGAATCGTCTGAAGGGTTCTCGGCCAAGCGCATGTAAGCCATAGCGTTCTTAATTTCAGCACGATCGAAGAATCGGAGACCGCCGTAAACCATGAACGGTATTCCGCGTCTGGTCAGCTCCGTTTCAAACAAACGGGACTGAGCGTTGGAGCGATAAAGAATCGCGATATCTTTAGGAGATACGCCTTTATCGATGTATTCCTGAATCGTAGAACAAACAAAGCGTGCTTCATCAAAGTCGTTATCCGAACGGTTGGCTCTGATCTTCTCGCCTTTACCAGCATCCGTCCACAAGTTCTTGCCCATGCGCTCAGAGTTGTTGGAAATCAAAGCGTTAGCAGCATCAAGAATATTGCCTTGAGAACGATAGTTTTGTTCAAGTCGGATCGGTTCTCCGATTCTGAACTCTTGAACAAAGGACATCATGTTGCCGACGTTGGCGCCGCGGAAAGCATAAATCGACTGGTCATCGTCGCCGACCGCAAAGACCGCGTTCGGCGGATTTTTTTCTCCCAAGCCGGCTAAAAGCTTCAGCCATTCATACTGGAGAACGTTGGTATCCTGAAACTCGTCTACTAAGATAAAACGGAAGCGTTCCTGGTAATGATGACGAATCATTTCGTTACGGCTCAAAAGCTCATAGGATCTTAAGAGCAGTTCCGCAAAGTCGCAGGCTCCTTCTCTCTGAAGCACGGCTTCGTACATGGCATAAATCTGAATATATGCCTTGTCTTTAGAGAACTTTGAATAGACCTCAGAAGCGCGCTTGCCTTCTTCCTTGCAGCGGTTGATGAAGTTTTGCACCTCACGAGGCTTGAACTCTTCCGTATCAATGCCGTTTGCCTTCATCACGCGTTTGATCACGCCGAGCTGATCGCTCATATCCAAAATGGCAAACGTCGCAGGAAGACCGGCTTCCTGATGATGCAGACGCAGTAAGCGGTTGCATAAGCCATGGAATGTGCCGACCCACATAGCACGCGGGTTGATCGGAATCATGTTCTGCAGGCGAGCCAGCATTTCTTTAGCGGCCTTATTCGTAAAGGTAACCGCAAGAATCTCGCTCGGATGAGCCATATTCTGTTGAAGCAGGTAGGCAATGCGGCTTGTTAAGACGCGCGTCTTCCCCGAGCCGGCGCCTGCAAGAATCAATGCGGACTTCGGTTCGGCAGTCACTGCCTGAGCTTGTTGCTTATTAAGCGATTCAGTAATGGATTGCATTCTTTTCTTCTCATCCAAAGGAGTGAGAAGTCTAGCAAACGCATCTGCACGTTGCAGGGACAGTGACGAACGCTTACTTCTTGGGTATGCCGATTGCTAGGCTGTTTCCTCCCCAACTGGCAACTCTTCCAAAAGATTGCAGAAAGTGAATTCCTAAAATTTTATTGATACTTATTAGAGATTGAGGCAACGAAAAAAAGGCTTTTCGCTGACTTTTCCTTTCAGCCGAAACGTTGTTAGAGACAAATTGCAGAATTATTTTTGTTTTATATATTCAATAAGTTGAACACAAAAAATACATAAATAAAGAAAAACGGAAATTTCATTTTCAAAATCTGCAACCAGCCCTTACCTAAGTCCGAGGCTCAATAGCACCGCTAGCGGTGTTTTTAGTTTTGTTACCGAATTTTAAGATTTTCTCAATGGTTCACGACTTAAGAGCCATCTGCTTAAACCTTAAAACTTGGAGAATTTAAATGAGCGTATCAAGAAGATTTTTCCTCAAAAGCGGTGCGTTACTTTCCTCTCTTCCGCTCGCTGCAACTGCAGTACATGCTGCGGATCCTGCCGCAACTGCTTCCAGACAGGTTGGTCCGGCTCCTGTTAGAACAACTCCGGTTTCCGACTACATCGTTGACGGCTTCAAAGTAAATCCTTCTGCTCCGATTGTGTTAAAGGGCCGTAGAGATTTAACCCCCGACGTCTATCGTAAAGTTGTTTGGAACCATACCCCTGTTTCTGTCGACCCTGCTGCCCTCAAACAAATTGATGCTTGGCGTAAAGAATTCTTGGACTTTTTGGCAGTCCACCCTGAATTGAACGTTTACGGCGTCAACATCAAACCGGGCGATGCTCACAAGCAGCGCTTGACCGAGGAAGAATTAAAACAAAATCTTTCTCAAGGCCTCAACACCGGTATCTCTTTCGGTGAACCTCTTCCAAACCGTGTTGTTCGCGGCATCATTCTTGCACGTACATCAGGCATGCTCGGAGGCAACTCCGCTTCTTCCGCCGCGCTCACCAGTCATATCATAGGCATGTTAGGCCGTAAGGAGCTCCCCGTTGTACCTCGCGAAGGCCAGGGCGGTGCAGGCGAAGTTTGTCCGTTAGGAACCTTGTTTGATAACATTCCGAGAGAAATTCATCTTGGTTTGAAAGAACCGATGACAATCATCAACGGCCATCCTACTGCCACGGCTCTTTGCGTGGACCTTGCGCTGCGAAGCGACGGTATCATCAAATTAACGGAACAAGTTTTTGCTCTGGCCATTGACGGTCTTACCGCCCCGAGTGAACACTTCGGAGTACAGCTGGAAGCCTGCTGGGACGACCCCGACGAACAGAAAGCTCTGCAGAACATTCGTGCATACCTTAAAGATGCGCCGGTACCTCGCCGCCAGAACGTTCAGGCAAGAGTGACGGTTCGTGATATTCCTCTCATCCTCGCCGCTGCATACAAAGCTCAACGTAACCTCAAACAAATTGCTCAGACGGTACTGCAGAGCTCCCACGATAATCCTCTCTGGATTCCGAAAGATCAGGCCGCTAAAGTCGGTGCTGAACCCTATGTTTGTTCAAACGGCAGCTACCACAGCCAAATCGCTATGAATGCCCCGGACGAAATCGCCAGAAACTACGCTGACTTGGCAACGGTTCTGTACTCTCTCGTTCAGTGCTACTACTCCGACCCTGTCGCTATGCCGGGACTCGACAACCTCATCTACGGCAACATGCAGATGAACGCTTCCGATTGGCAGGATGAAACAAGAATGCTCGGACAGCCTTCTCTTCTTCCGCCGCCGCAATTCGGCCAAAATGACCTTTGCTCTCCGTACATGCGTGCTTGGAACAAGGTTGACCGTTTGGAAAAAGTTCTTGCCGCTTTGGATGCCCAGGTTGCCTGCATGGCAAGTGAAAGTATCTTCATCCGCGGCGATCTCAAGACTTCTCCGGCTTTGCAGCCGATGCTTGACATCATCCGTAAGTTCAATCCTCCGATTGATGTTGCAAAGGGCGACAGAAGAACAATCGCAACGGAACTGGACGGTCTTTATAACTTCATGGCGGACAGCGCTATGGCTTATTCTTCCTTGGATCCGGAAAAGAGACCGGCACTCGTTCTGCAGACGATTAAGTTCTAACTTTTAGTTTCGTCTTTCAAACTTTCATATTGTTTTATTTAGATCGGGGCCTTCGGGCCCCATCTTTTTTGCAAAAAATGAAAAACTTTATTTGAAAATTGGATATCTGAGATTTGGCAGTTCCCAGCTGTGTCTTTTAGGGCCCCCTCCTATACTTTTGACTATCAATAGAGAGGGAATTATGCAAATACACAATCTTTCCTGGCTCGCAGATATAAATAAGCCAATCTTTACAAAAAAGACTGACTATCAAGCGGTTTTAAAAAATACATCTGGCCTTCCATTCATTACACCGCCGCTTCACCCTGAATTAATCGAAATGCTCGATAAAATCGGAGCCGAAGGTCGTGTAGAAGCCGGTGAAAAGTTTCCGATGGCATTGGACTCGGAAGATAGTTTCGTTTTAATCAAAAACGGTATCGCTGCTCGAGAGATTCAGCTCCTCAACAGCTCTTTAATTAATTTAGTGCTTCCTTCCCGTTCGCTATGCGGGGACTTAAATTTATTCACCAACAGAGGAATCAAAGAGCAGCATTTCTCAATAACTCCATGCCAATATGTACTGATATCTAAAAAACTCTTGCTCTCATTATTATTTAAAAATCCTGAAATTCTGAACGCAGCCCTCTCCGATATTGAGCAAATATCACTCAGCCATCAGCTTTCTCTTCTTATTGCCGGCAGTCTAGCGGTTGAGGAAAGAATAAAGATGTTCATCTTCGCCTGGGCCTCAAACTATTCAGAAGAAGCAGAAGAAGGCTGGCTCAAGATGCCTTTCATCGTCCAAAGAAAATATGCCAGGAGCGTTGCAAGAGCTTCACGGTCATCGCTGGACGGAATCCTAACCAAGTGGAAAAAAAGCGAATTGATAAGGACAGAAGGACACCATCTGTTTATCGCCTCGGAGTTAATCAAATCTTGCGCATCCGCTCTTTCTTGAAGAAATTAACAAAGACGAAAATATCTCTCGAGCAGCCAAATGCACGAATGAATGTTTTTTCATAATACGAAAAGGCCGATAACTTCGTGAAGAAGTCCGGCCTTTATACTTTTACCAGAGGGTTCAGCTGGAAGGACTGCTGTCTCAACAAAGGCAGAAAAAAGTTCTCAGAAAGTGCTTCGAAAAGAGGCTATTCTTTTTCTAAGAGTGTCTGAATTGAAGGCGGGTACGGTACAACACCCGATTCTTTATCTTTTAAAGTAATCCATTGATAAATAGGATCAATAAGCGAAGGAACTATTAGGGCCTTTCCGTTTGATACATCAAGCAGCCCTAAAGCTTTCCATTTTTCAAAAGTTCTCTCTATAACTAACGGGTTGATCGCCATTATTTTCCCGATTAAAGCAGTTCTGGGAAGACCTACCGTTTCTATTTTTACCTCCTTGCTTCGGTTTTGGTCTAACAGACCGAAGTTAGCCGCCCAGCTGCAAAGAAAAGCTTGAAGTCGACTCTCTGAATTAATAAGAGCTCTACAGGCAAAGACCATTCGATCTGAAATAGCGCACATCTCAAAGTGTCTCGCAAGTTCGAACATGAACTCCGAGTCATCTTGAGCTGCCTCTCGAAGCCGCTGTGAACTGCATTCTAAAATTTGAGAGGGACAGAGTGCGTAATAGCAGCCTGAGCAAGGTCTCTGTGTAAAAAAATTCAAATTCCCGGCTGCGATATGAAGAGGCGGCGCAATTCCGATGCCCTGCGCTTCAAACCCAGCCGGATTAACCAGTGATCTAGCACTGAATCCCCTTAGGTTGATGCATAGTTTGTCAACACGAGCACCAATCTCAAACAGCAGTTCCCCGGTTGTCAATTTCCTCTCGACCCCCAATTCCCGTACTTTTTCAATGATTTTCTCAGATACTCTTGGGGCTATCCACGGGAATATCGGAAAGTGTTCAACCGACGGAAGGCCACGGGAAGGGAACTTTTCATAAAAATCAACAAGCAGCTGATGCCAGTCGGGAGGGATTAAAGAAGAAACCACCATAACCTTCTCCGTTGAACCGGCAGCGATCCCTGCTGCCGATTCATTTTGATCGTTAGAAGAAATGCACCATGCCTAAGTGACCCACATAACGATTTCCGCCCTTGTCTCCCTTAAGCAGACCAGTGCCGTGTGCATAGGACATGACGGCATAGAGCATCGTCGCTTTGCTCAAGAAATAGTGATAGCCGACAGCCCCGAGGTGACGATTGAAATGATTCGGTCCTTCACGTCCGGCATCTTTTCCTCTGACAAATTGGTATTGACCTAGAAGGTAACCGCCAAATAGAGGATATTTATACCCGACGTAGAAAGAATTCATCTGGATACCTTTGCCGCTTTCGGCCGGAGTCAGGTCCGAACCGTAATCAACCATCGGACAGTTCCAGACATAACGCTGGTGAACTGAATAGTTGTAACCGAAATAAGCGGTACCAACCGGAAGTGTTACAGCTGTACCAAATTTAGCAGTAAACGGTTTTGCATCACCATGCCAAGGGCTCTTTGAGCCGTAGTGCATGCCCTCTGCGCCCATGACGAAGTTAATTTTTTCCGTCTTATAGCGTGCGGCAGCATTCCAGTAATGATCTGAATCATGCCAGGGACCGTTATCATCGGCTTCGTTGGCGCCATCGTCTCCGCTCAAAGAGTATTGAAGGCCGATTTCCCAATTAGCAATCTTAGGAGACAAATATAAGATGACATTGTCGCGCCAGCCCCACATATTAAATTGTGAAGCTTGTATGCCGGCGTCCAGGTAAGCACCTTCAAAAGGATCAACCTGCCACATCCAGCCATACTCTCCGGAAGCAGAAGTAAAGGCAGAAGTACGTCCGAAAGCCAACGTACCGAAAGTCTTGCTTTCTAATCTAAGCAAACTTCCTCTGTTAAAGAGCTTCCCTTTGGAAGCGCCCGTGTCAGCATCAAACCCGGATTCCAGAAGGAAGGAAACAGACAAGTCGCTGTTGATTTCTTCTCTTCCGGTCAAACCCCAGCGGGAACCTGCGTAAGTTCCGGAATCCATAGAAACAACAGTATCGTGCCCCTTGCTTTTCTGAACTTTAACGCCTAAGTCAACTGCACCGAAAAGCGTGACTTGCCCGGCTAATGCACAGGAAGCAAAAGTACTGAGTAAAGCTGTGCAAAGAATCGACGTAGTTTTCTTCATATAGCCTCCTCTTATTTAACTTTGAAATCAAGGTAATGACACTGATTGCAGTAGTTGACTGCAGACTCATGCTGTCTGTGGCAAGCTGCACAGTCATTGTTATGAGGTGCATTGTGAGGATTCATGGGTTTGACATCCTTGGTCTTTTCAATCAGCGCAGCCTTGTTATGGCAGACGACACACTGGGTTTCCGTAGGCAAATCATTCTTCATAGGGTTGTCGCCATGGCAAGCGGCACAAGGTACACCCTTAGCCGCGTGCATATCGGCTCCCATTTGAGGTTTGTCAGCGGCATAAATAGAAGCAGAGAGTGCAAAGCTCAGAACTAGAGTAAATAATCGGAGTGTTTTCATGATGTTCTCTTCAGGATGATCTGTTGTAATTGCGCTAAATAGAGGATTAACAACCTTTGAAGACTGCTGCTGTCCTTGCGGCAGTGCGTCCGATAATCATGCAGTCGGCGACGGCTACTGTTCCGAGACGGACCATACCGTGGACTCCGCCTGTAACCTCACCGGCGGCATAAAGACCGGCAATAGGTTTGCCGTCAACATCGATGACCTGAGCTTTGTCGTTAATTTCAAGTCCGCCCATCGTATGGTGGACTCGAGGCCAAAGACGTACAGCATAGAAAGGTCCCTTGTCATTGGGCAGAGAATCTGGGAAGAACTTGCATCCCAAGTCAGGATCTTGTTTGTTTTTGAGGAATCCATTCATACGCTCGTTCTGCTTTTCCAGAGCCTCATACGGAATATGGTAGAAGTCGGCCATCTGCTTAAGCGTATCGAACTTACCGATAACGCCGTTTTTAATAGAAGTTTCGAGCATTTCGGCGTTCATCGTCTTAGGCACCTGATTCTTTACGTTAGCAGCACCGGCATAAATCAACGCAGGGTGACCTAAGGCTACGATCGCATCCGCTCTCTCTTTTCTATTGCCTGTTTCTTTAAAGAAACGTTTTCCCGTCTTTATATCGACCATACAGCCGTAGCCGACCAAAGACTCTACGAAAAGCGGTGCTTTGCCGAAACCTTTTTCATCTGGGCTTGTCCATGGACCGAGCTGGATCCAGTCCATATGGATAGTGTTTGCTCCTTTTCTCTGAGCCAAACGGATCATTTCCCCGGTAGCACCAGCATGATTGGTTGAACCGAAAGCCTTCGTCAGTCTCGGATCATGACTCATGCGCATCTGCACGTTCTGGCTAAAACCACCGGAAGCAATCAGTACACCGTGGATGGAACGAATATTTTCAAAACCGGTCCCGTTGCCTTTTTCGTTGCGGTAATGGGTTTCTACACGCACGCCAAGGACACAGCCTTTTTCGTTAGTGATCAGATCTACTACTTTAGTGTTCAGACGAATGGGAATATTGAATTCCTTGCATTTCGCAAGCATGGGGTTAATAAATCCGGCCCCGCATTTCTCTTCCACTCCGTGACTCCGTTTTACGGAATGGCCGCCGTGATAATAGACTGATGAAAAGTGAACTCCGATCTCGTTCTTGAGCCATTCGTAGTTAGCCACGGACTCATCGGCAATTTTTCTGGCCAGCTCGGGATGGTTAATGTGGCCGCCGTGATGCATGATGTCTTTGAACATCAAACCAGGGTTGTCCTCGATACCCAGTTTTTTCTGCATATCGGTTCCCGCCGCAGAAATAGCGCCGCCGTTAATAATTGAGTTTCCACCCGGAGTCGGCATCTTTTCAACAACCAGGATATTCTTCATACCCTGGTAATGAGCTTCCAGAGCTCCTGCTAGTCCGGCAAAACCTGTACCGACAATCAAGAAATCTACCGTTTTGTCCCAATGAATTGCATTGTCTTCAGAAGCCAGCACCTTTGTGCTTAACCCTGAAGTTACAAGGCCGGCAGCAGAAGCTGCAAAAAAACGGCGGCGACTGAGATTTATCGTCATACCTTCCTCCTATCGTTAAAAAATTCTTAAATCGATAGGGAAAGTGTATGAACGGTACTGATTTTCGAGAATTGGGAAAAAAGGCTCTCTAGAACTCTATTTTCGAAAGAGAAATTTTCTATTTTTGAAAAACTATAAAAGACGAGGAACCTTCTCGACGTCAACCAAGGTTTTTTCTGTTTCTGCTAAGAGCCAGCTTCTGAACCATTGATGAGCGGGATCCTTTCCTCTTGGCTCATACCACACCATGGTGTAAGGATAAGTCGGCAGCTCTTTAGGACGTCCAAGAATTTCAATCGGCATGATCTCAGACATACGAACGGCAGTCTGAAGAGGTATAACCGTCGTTTCTTCCCCGTTTAAAAAATACGGAACACTCGTAAAAAACGGGGAAAAGAATTTAGTGTCAAATGGACAGCTGCTCACATCCTCTGAAAAAATGCCTAGATATGTATTTTCCTCGTTACGAACAGGGACAGTCGGCTGAACAACGAGATTAGTTTGAAGTTCCTTCTCCTTCAGCCGCTCACCTCTTCTTGCTCTCGTAGCAAGCAAACTATCTACTCTTGCTACATATACGAAGCTGTCTCTGGTTAACGCTTGCTTTTTGAAACCTGCAAAAACATCAGATAAAGGGTAGAACACGAAATCCAAAGAACCTTGCCGTAAGTGCGTGTAAAAATCATAGGAATAATTCTTGAAATGGATTTTCACGCCCGGTGCCACCTCTTTTAACTTAGGCAAAAGAGGAGCAAATACGGCGATGATGTCAATGTCTAAGCAACCGATAACAAATGTGCGTTCTAAGGTCCCCGGAGAAAAAGCTGCGTTTTCTTGAAGCGACTCAATATCTTTGATGATGGTTAAGACCTTAGGATACAGTTCATTGGCAAGTTAAGTTGGAAAGAGCCCTTGGTTAGAGCGGAAGAAAAGTTCGCCCCCGAAGGTATCCCTCATCTTTGTCAGCAGTCTGCTTGCCTTGGAAACAGACATTGGGTAACGCCCTGCAGCCTCCGACAAACTTTGATTTTCATATATCAACTTAAAAAGCCTCAATTGATCCGTATCAAGAAACATAACCACCCCTAGGACTCTATTGGTCGTTTAATTACTTTGGATTTTTCTTCTGATTTTAATGGCTCGGAAAAAAATTCCTACTCTTTAGAAGAAAGCAAACATCAAAAGATTTAATTTTTTTTATCCACGTAAATACGCGTCTAGGCAGTTGTCGGAGAGTCATGCCTTATGAAATGGTTTGGCAAAGCCGAAACTTTCGACTCCATCACCTATAATTGACACATTTTCCAGCTTCTTTAACTAAAAGAACTCTCATGAGAGAAACATACGATCCGGCGGAGGTTGAATCCGTCCAGCAAGCCCACTGGCGTGCTAAAGATATCTACCGTGCCGTCGAACACGCGCTCGACGCCGACGGTAACGAAAAACCGAAATTCTATGTTTGCCCGATGCTTCCGTACCCAAGCGGAAAACTGCATATGGGCCACGTTCGTAACTACACCTTAAACGACGTCCTCTACCGCTACCTGCGTATGCGCGGCATGAACGTCATGACCCCGATGGGCTGGGACTCTTTCGGCCTGCCGGCTGAAAACGCTGCCATCGCTAAAAAAGTGGCACCGGCCAAATGGACCTACGCCAACATCGCCGACATGAAAGCTCAGATGGAGCCGCTCGGCTTGGCCTTTGACTGGTCTCGCGAAGTCACGACCTGCAAACCGGACTACTACCGCTGGAATCAGTGGATGTTCTTGAAAATGCTCGAAAAAGGCGTTGCCTACCGCAAGACCCAGACTGTGAACTGGGACCCGGTCGACCACACCGTTTTGGCTAACGAACAGGTGATCGAAGGCCGAGGCTGGCGAAGCGGCGCTATCGTTGAGAAACGTGAAATTCCCGGCTACTACCTCGGGATTACTCAGTACGCAGAGGAACTTCTGAAAGACCTAGACCAGCTTCAGGGCTGGCCCGAACAGGTCCGCCGTATGCAGGAACACTGGATCGGCAAGTCCTACGGTGTCAACCTCGCCTTCCCGTACGAAATTGACGGCGAAAAGAAAGAACTTCGTGTTTACACAACCCGCCCTGACACGATCATGGGCGTCACCTTCGCCGCTGTTGCTGCCGAGCACCCGCTTGCTCTTCGCTTGGCAAAGGACAAACCCGAACTCCAGGCCTTCATCGACGAATGCCGCAAGGGCTCGGTTTCCGAAGCCGACATGGCCACAATGGAAAAGAAAGGCGTTCCGACAGGCTTCTGCGTCAAGCATCCGCTTACCGGCGCCGACGTTCCGGTTTGGATCGGCAACTATGTATTAATGACCTATGGTGAAGGCGCCGTGATGGGCGTTCCGGCTCATGACGAACGCGATTTCGCTTTTGCACTTAAATATGGTCTGCCGATCAAACAAGTCATCGGAAAGAAAGGCGAAGTCTTCGATGACAAAGTCTGGCACGAATGGTACGGCGAAAAAGAAGGCACCTTCTGCGTCAATTCCGGCAAATATGACGGAATGGATTTCGAACAAGCTCGCGACGCCGTTGCGAAAGATCTTGAAGCCCTCGGCTTAGGCAAGCTTCAGGTTCAGTATCGTCTGCGTGATTGGAGTATTTCTCGTCAGCGTTACTGGGGCACACCGATCCCGATGATCAACTGCCCGCACTGTGGTCCGGTTCCTGTCCCTGAAAAAGATCTTCCCGTCATCCTGCCGGAAGACTTAATCCCGGACGGCTCAGGCAACCCCTTAAATCAGGACGAAGCCTTCCTCAACTGCAAGTGCCCGAAGTGCGGCAGAGACGCCAAGCGCGAAACCGACACAATGGACACCTTCGTCGATTCCAGCTGGTATTACATGCGTTATTGCTCGCCTGACTGCGAAACTTCCATGGTCGACGAACGCAATGATTACTGGATGGCAATGGACCAGTACATCGGCGGTATCGAACACGCCGTGCTTCACCTGCTCTATGCTCGCTTCTGGACCAAAGTCATGCGTGACCTGGGCCTCGTCAAATTTGACGAACCCTTCAAGCGCCTCTTCACCCAGGGCATGCTTACCGCAGAATGCTTCTATCGTGAACTTCCGGACGGAAGAAAACGCTGGTTCTATCCGAGCGAACTCGACATCGTTTACGACGCTAAGGGCAGAATCGAAAAGATCACTGCCAAGGAAGACGGTCTGCCCGTCAAGTCCGGCGGTATCGAAAAGATGTCCAAGTCTAAGAACAACGTTGTGGAACCGTCTGCCATCATCGGCAAGTTCGGTGCCGACACCGCCCGCGCATTCGTGATGTTTGCAGGACCTCCCGACCAGAGCGCCGCCTGGAGCAATTCCGGAGCCGAAGGTACGTTCCGCTTCATGAGAAGACTCTGGAACTTCGGATTCACGCATCAGGATGTCATTAAAGAAAATATCAAACTGGATACCTCCAAGCTGAATCACGAAGAAAAGGCTGTTCGCCGCGAAATCTACACAGCGCTCAAACAGGCCGAATTCGACTTAGACCGCATGCAGTACAACACCGTTGTCTCGGCTGCCATGAAGATGCTCAATTCCCTTGATACCCTCAAGGACAACACATCCGAAGGCACACGCGCTGTGATCAACGAAGGCATGTCCATCCTGCTTCGCACTCTCTACCCGATCGCTCCACACATCACGGCTCAGCTTTTCGAAGATCTGGGCTACGATCAGCGTTTCGGCACTTCCATCGTTGACGCACCGTGGCCGAAGATTGATGCTCAGGCTATGGTTGCAGATGAAGTGAAGTACGTGATTCAGATTAACGGCAAGCTGCGCGGAGAAATCAACGTTCCGGCCGAAACGCCGAAATCTGAAATCGAAGCCGCAGCTTTGGCCAACCCCGACGCACAGCGATTCATTGACGGCAAACCTGTCCGCAAGATCATTGTTGTGCCGAAGAAATTGGTCAACATTGTGGTCTGATAAGGCTTAATGCCGCAGGTCCTCAAAGGGCCTGCGGTTTCATTCTTTTAGTTTTTCTGAGTGCTTATGAATTACAAAGGACTGACTCGCCGCTGTTTCATTCTCGGTCTTTCGGCCCTCGGCCTGACAGGCTGCGGATGGCATCTGCGCGGCAAGCAAAACGTTCCTTTCAAGACAATCTATATTGCTCTTGGCGAGAACTCTGCGGTTCGGGCAACCATCCGCCGCAACCTTGAAGCCCAAACAGAAGTCAAGGTTGTCAATGACCGCAAAGAAGCCGAAGCGATTTTTGAGCTGCTCGGACAGTCCCGCGGCTCCAATGTCCTGGCTTACAACACTGACGGCAGAGCCCGTATCTACAGTCTTCGCTTAACGAATACATTCAGAGTCGTTTTGCAGAACGGCGTCGAACTTCTGCCGACAACAACGGTCAGCGCCACTCGCGAACTGATTCGCGACGAAAGTGACGAAAACGGCAGAGCCAATCAGGAAAGACTTCTTTACGAAGAAATGGAACAGTCTTGTATCCATCAAATGGTCAGCCGTATGACCCACATTTCCGAAGAAGCTGTCCGAAAAGGTATGCATGAGCTGGAGGAGTCTTCTTGCGCAAAAATTAAGGCCCGACGAAAACGGTAATCTTCCTCGGCTTTGGTTTTTATTGGGCTCGGAGCCCCTGCTGGCCATCGAGGCTCAGGACGCCATCCGAGCCGCTGCTTTTAAAGCAGGTTATTCCGAACGCAAATCTTTTGTTTTTGAAGGCAACGCCGATTACTCGCCTCTTTACGAGGCGCTCGGCGATCAGAGCCTTTTCGGCGAAAAAAATCTTATTGAAGTTGTGTTTCCCAGAGCAACAATCGGTAAAAACGGTCCTGCCGCAGTGGAAGCCGTCATTGAGCACGCCGACGAAGACAAAATGGTCGTTGTCTCGCTCTTTGATTACGATTGGACAGCTACTAAAAAAGATTGGTTTAATCACCTCATGAAGTCTGCGGTTTGTATCCGCACGGATCCGATCGACCGTAACGCTCTGCCGCGCTGGATTATGGAGCGAGCCAAAGAGAAAAACGGGCAGACGCTGACGCCTGAGGCCGCAAACCTCATTGCTGAAAGAACCGAAGGAAATCTTTTGGCGACGTCTCAGGAAATTCAGAAACTCGCCCTGCTCGTCAACAAGCCGGAAATTGATGTCAGCGATGTGCTCGACGCCGTTTCCGACGTTTCTCGTTTTGATCAGGAATCGCTATTTCTTGCGATGCTTGAAGGCGACGCCGGACAGGTATCCAAAATTATCGATTCCCTGCAAGGTGAAAATGTCCAAATTCCTTCTTTCCTCTGGATGCTGACGGATGTTGTCCGCAATCTGCTCCTTCTTAATCGCGGACTTGCCGCCAGAACATTCGGACTCTCTGAAGCTCACCGTAGTGCGCTCAACCGAGCAGCTCGCCGAGCCAATCCTAAACTCCTTGAACTGATGCTTCATCGCTTGAGCGATGTGGATCGAATGAGTAAAGGACTCTTTGTCGAAAGCAGTGACGGGGACGCCTGGCAGGAATTAAAGGCTGTTTGCCTCATGCTCTCACTAAAAAGGAAGTAATAATCTATGGTTTCTACGAACGTCAGCCAAACGGCCCATGACAAAATCGCCGCCATCGGCAAAAAAGCACGCGCAGCCTCTTTGATCATGGCTAAGGCCTCCTCCAAACAGAAAAACGATGTTCTTCTGACCTTGGCAGATTTGCTGGACAAGAATCTGGAAGATCTGCTCAAAGCGAATAACCTGGATATTGTTGAAGCAGAAAAGAACGGTCTTTCTAAAGCGTTTATCGATCGTTTGACAATCACGGTCGATACGGTGGCACAAATGGCCGCCGGACTTCGCCAGATGGCCTCTCTAAGAGACCCGATCGGTGAAATAACTGATGTTCGTCCGCAGCCGAGCGGTATTGAAGTCGGCAAAATGCGCGTGCCTCTGGGTGTGGTCGCGATCATTTATGAGTCCCGACCGAACGTAACCATCGATGCGGCTGCACTTTGCCTCAAGAGCGGAAACGCTGCCGTGCTCCGAGGCGGCTCGGATGCTAAAAACTCCAACGCTTTCTTAGCAGGCCTTATTCAGCAGGCTCTCTCGAAAAACGGTATTAACTCCGACGCAGTTCAGATCATCACAGATCCGGACCGCGATCTGGTGGGCGAACTGATTACTGCCCGTGAATACATCGACGTTTTAATTCCCCGCGGCGGCAAAGGTCTGATTTCCCGCTTAATGCAGGAAGCAACCGTTCCGATGATCAAACATCTCGAAGGTATCTGCCACACCTACGTGGATAAAAGCGCTGATATCGATATGGCGGTCGCCGTTTGCGACAACGCCAAGACTCAGCGATATTCTCCCTGCAACGCGATGGAAACTTTACTGGTCAACCGTGAAATTGCCGGAGCGTTCCTGCCTAAGATCGGAGCCGTCTATTTCAAGAAAGGCGTTGAGCTCCGCTGCGATCCCGCTTCTAAGGCCATTTTGAAAAATTTCAGCCCGGTAAAAGACGTCACTGAAGCGGATTGGTCAGAGGAATACAACGCTCCGGTTCTCTCGATTAAAGTCGTTGATACCTTGGAAGAAGCCATCGATCATATCAACACCTACGGATCTCACCATACGGATGCCATCATTACCAACAATCTTGAGCATTCCGAAAAATTCCTGCGTGAAGTGGATTCTTCATCCGTCATGCTCAACACCTCGACACGCTTTGCGGACGGTTTTGAATACGGCTTAGGGGCTGAGATCGGCATCTCGACCGATAAAATCCATGCCAGAGGTCCGGTGGGATTAGAAGGCTTAACCAGCCAGAAATACGTCGTTTTCGGCCACGGCGAACTTCGAAAGTAAGATTTTTCCTGTGGTAAACCATCTTACGACGGCCAGCCGAAAGGCCTACAATTCAATTCAAACAAGTAAGGAATTTTTGTGAATACATTGCTTAAACCTTTTTACGCAGTCGTTCCTCTCTCATTAGAAGAGCTCTTCGCAGAGGAACTCAAAAAGCTCGGTATTGAAAAATTCCGTTTAGAGAAAGGCGGCTGCTGGTTCGGCGCGGAAATGAGCCAAATGATGCAGGTCAATCTTTGGACTCGTTACGCTTCAAGAATTCTCTTAAAAGTGGCCGAAGGTCCTTACCGCACGGAAGATGACATCTACAAACTTGCGAAATCCTTCCGCTGGGAACAGTATTTCACGCCTGAAAAAACCTTCAAAATCGAACTTTCTTCCCGCCGCTCTCCTCTTAAAAGCGTTGCTTTCGCCGCGCTTCGCGTCAAAGACGCCGTATGCGACTATTTCTGCGAAACCGACGGTCAGCGTCCGGACGTTGAAAAGCATGATCCGGATATTCGTATCTATGTCCACTTAACAGACAAGAACTGCATTATTTATTTAGACACTTCGGGCGAATCGCTCTTTAAACGCGGCTGGCGCGAAGCCAAAGGCGAAGCTCCGCTGAAAGAAAATCTTGCTGCAGGTCTTCTCGGACTTGCCGGATGGACACCGGACAAGCCTCTTCAGGATCCTTTCTGCGGCTCGGGCACCATCATCATTGAAGCTGCTACGATTGCCTGTAATATGGCTCCCGGACTAAACCGCCGCTTCGGTTTTGAGCGCTTCCGCGGATTTGATTCCACAGCTTGGCAGCGCATCAAGAAAGAAGCTCGTATGGCGGTGAATTTTGACATTCCGGTCAATTTAGCCGGCAGCGATATCTCTACATTAATCGTCGACCGCGCTCAGAAAAATGCTGTCTTAGCCGGTATTTCTCAGTGGATCAACGAAGGAAAGGTTCGCTTCACAGCCTGTGATGCCCGTGAAGTTCAACCCTCCTCTGAAACGCCGGGTTTAATCGTAACGAACCCGCCGTATGGTGAACAATCCAATCCGAAATCGGCCAGCGTTGCTTCCATGATGAAGAACGTCGCGGATAACCTGAAGCACAATTTTGCAGGATGGACAGTTTGGATGCTCACGAGCGATCGTGAACTGCCTCGCCAGATGCGGCTCAAAGAGTCTAAAAAAATCGTTTTTTTCAACGGTCCCCTCGAGTGCCGTTTCTTCCGCTTCGCCATGACAGCGGGATCCAACCGAAAGGAAGATGTCTCTCAAAAGGAAGCTTCTTCTGATTAATAAATCATCGAGGATAACCTCAACAAGGAAAATAAGATGGACACTAAAGATTTTGATGTAGTAGCCATGAGAACCGATCTTCATCAGATCCCGGAACTCGGCTTTAACGAACACAAGACCAGTGACTACGTCGCTGCCAAATTGAAGGAAATGGGTCTCGAACCCATCCGCGGCATCGGCGGAACCGGTGTCGTTGCCTACATTGACGGTACAGAACCAGGACCCACAGTCATGCTTCGCGCCGATATGGACGCCCTTCCTTTTGTCATCGACGGAAAGGACGCCTGCATTCACGCCTGCGGCCATGACTCTCATACCGCTATGGTTCTTGCCACAGCCGCCAAGCTGATCGATCACGTCAAGAAAGGCCGTGTGAAACTCTTCTTCCAGCCTGCTGAGGAAACCCTCTTCGGCGCTCTTAAGTCTTATGATGACGGCGTTTTAGATGACGTTGACTACGCCTTCGGTGCTCACGTTCGTCCGATCCAGGACATTCCTGACGGCACCGTCTGCGCAGCTGTTCGTCATACTTCCAGCACATTCTGCATCGTCGAACTCAAGGGCAAAGTCGCTCACGGCTCCCGTCCGCATCTCGGCGCCAGCGTTGTTGAAGCAGCCGTTCTCGCAACTAATGCTGTGAACTCCATCTGGGTCAACCCGAACAAGGCCTGGTCTGCTAAAGTCACTTCCATTGACTGCGCTTCTACTGCCACCAACATTATCCCGGACAAAGGCAAGATGATTCTTGATATCCGCGCCCAGGACAATGAAACCATGAACGAGCTGCTTGAAAAGCTCAAGACAGCCATCACCAATGCCTGCGCCTGCGTCAACGTCACCTGCGAAATCACATTTCCGGGCGGCGTTATTCCTGCAGCCGTTTACGACGAAGACTTAGTCGATCAGGTTCGCAAGACCATCGGCGAAGTACTCGGTGAAGACAAAGTTGCTAAAGACTGCGGTGGCGGCGGAGAAGACTTCCACTACTTCAAACAGAAGAAACCTGAACTTCATGCTGCCTACATCGGCGTCGGCACCGGCGTTACACCGGGCCTGCATGATCCGCGCATGACCATGAACCCCGAATCTCTGAGAAACGGTGTCAAGGTTTTGGAAAAACTGATTCTTAATGTTGTCGGCTAATCCGAGCAACTGGTAGGATTCGGAAGGAGGCTTCGGCCTCCTTTCCTTTTAGGAGCGTTTGACGCTTCGGACCGAGAAGGAGAATCTTTCAGCCATATGGAAAGATTCCGAAGCGACGATTGAGAGGCCCCTCGAGTCGTAATAGTTTCGGATGATTCTAAGCGACGGGCTGTTTTCAGGAACATGGAAAATATCCGAGACTTCTTTGGGCATCGTTGTCGCTGAAAACGCCTGCTTCACTTCCGCGCATTCCTGCCCTGTCACTTCTTCTGCTAAAGTAATAATGAGGTCATCGGATCGTTTTTTAATCAGATCCAGCACTTCCAAGGCATTCGGATAGATATAAACGTAGGTGACGACCACCGCTTCCGGATGGCGTTCTGATGCTACGCGGATATTCTTGAATCGAATGACTTCTTCACCGGGGATTAAACCCAATCGATCCGCGGTTTCTTCATTGAGGACCAAACGTTCGACGTTTTGGATGTGTCGTGGATAGAGATTACCGTAATGATCGATTCCTCGAATATCGTTGTATTCATTTAAGAACCGACCTGTGCGCGTTCTAGCTTTTACGCGGGTTCCTACGTGGGCTTTGCGTTCAAACAATCCTTGCTGAGAAAGGTACGCCAGCGCTTTGCGCATGGTATCCCTGCTCACATTAAATTGTTTAGCAAGTTCAATTTCTCCGGGGATGATCGAGCCAACTGGCCATTTACCTAAAGAAACTTGGAGCGAGATTTCTTCTGCAACCTTGTGCCAAATTTTCTTTTGCATAGAATAATTGTCGGTATCAAAAACTACAAATACATTGTAACGATACCGCCTGAAAGTTGGCAAAAAGTTTACGAAAAAGCCTCGTCCGAAAGGCTTAATCCGCTTGGCTTACAGGATTTTTAGGATCTAAGCAGTCGCCTGAAACGCAACTTGCAGCCAGCCGGTTAAACCCGCGGCTCCGGCTACCACAAAGATCAAAAAGCAAACAAATGTGATCTTTCCGATCCTCTTTCTGGCAAAAAGATAAATCAGCCAACAAAGAATAACGAGGCTAAATACAGCCCATAAATACGTGACGAAATCGAGCATAATCGGATCCTCCGGCTAGTTAATGTATCCACGCACTGTTGCGGAATGCGCAAAATTTTTCCGAAATAAGTATTCAGAAACAAACTAGAAATTGGGTGATCCGGTTGATTTTTTTTGCTCCTAGGTAATAAATGACTTTTCCATGACTATTTCACGGTAGTTCTTCCCGCCAATCTCAACATCGGTCTCAACCATAATCCGAAAGCCTCTCCGTTTATAGAGCGCAATGGCAATCTCGCTTTCAGAAAATGTCGATAACCACGCTTTTTGAAATTCGTTTTCTTGGATATACTCCATTGCTGCACCAAACAAAAAGTTTCCGAGGTTGTTTTCTCTCCAATCCGGTCTGACGGAAAACCATCTTAGCTGCGCAGACTCTCCTCGATCCACAACTCCGATGGTGCCGACAAGCCCCTGGTCATCTTCAACCATCCAAAGACGATTCCTTGGCTTCGGATCAATAACGTACTCAGCGAAAGTTGTTGCCACATAACCTTCAAAGGCAATCGGATAGTCGTAGTCAGAATGTCCGTAAATACCGGAAAACTCAATCAGCCTGCCGAGGTCACCGGCTTTTAGCTCATGCCTCAGTGTCAGTCCGGGAACGTCGAAAACTTCCATGATTAAAAAAAAGAAAAAGCCGCGGTACGTCCCATTGTATCTGCGGCTTAAGAGGCGGACACGATATTCGGCCCACGTCGGTATTTTTAAGTTTAAAAAATTCTCCTATTTCACCTTAAAAGCGAAGCTATGGCACTGGCTACAATAATTTTCTGGTTCATCATGTTGAACATGGCACAAGACACAATCTAGCTGAGTTCCATAGTGTGGGGACTTATGAGGATTTTGCGGCTTCACATCTTTTGTTTTCTCCGCAAGTTGCTCAGAATCGTGGCAAGCGGCACACTGCTTGATACTCGGAGATTCAATTTCTTTGTTCTGACCATGACAGGATTCGCATTGCACACCTTTTTCGACGTGTCTGTCGGCCCCAAACGGCGTCCCGAATGCGGTACAAGCAATAGTAAAAGATGCAGCTATGCAACAAAGAGTTCGGAAGAATTTCATGGAAAGTCCCCTGCGTCTTTATTCCCAAGCTTTAGAGGCAGCTGCGTGTTGACCGGCAATTCTACCGTTAATCAGGCAGTCTGCAGTACCGCAAGAGCCCAAACGAACGGCGCCGTGAACACCACCGGTTGCCTCACCGGCTGCGAACAAGCCTTCAATTAACCGACCTGAAATATGGTAAACCTGAGCTTTGTCATTTGTGTACAAACCGCCCATGCAGTGGTGAACTTTCGGAGACATTCTTGCGACATACCATGGGCCAGTTCCAAGCTCAACCATTTTTGGATTATAAGGACGGCCCACCTCATCCTTTTTAGTCTTTAAGGTCTCATTAAAAGCTGCAATCGTAGCCTTCAAATTATCGACAGGAATGTTGAATTTCTTTGCCGCATCTTCCAGTGTTTCAAATTGGAAGACGACGCCCCTTTCTAATTGTTTTTTTAGCATTCCCGGACGAATTTCGGCAAAGGACTTAGCGGTACCTGAGTCTCCGATCGCCAAGCATTCATGACCTTGATTTAGCTTTTCAAGAATTGCTAGGGACCGAACTTTTCGGTTTGCCAGTTCGTTAATGAATCGTTTTCCAGTACTAGCGTCGACCCAGACACCAAACATGGAGACATGGCCTGACCAAGCAAATCCGATACCAAAGCCTTTCTCATCCGGAGACGTTTGAGGAAGAATCTGGATTTGATCAGCTTGAATAACGTGTGCTCCTATATTCATCGCACTCTTCCAAGCCTCGGAAGTGGCTCCGGGTTGGTTTGTACTTTGAAATTTCTCAGTTAACTTCGGATCGTAGATTTGTCTGAAGTTTGAGTCAGCACCAAATCCTCCATGAGCCAAAACAACTGCGCGTTTGGCAGCAACATATTTAACCTTTCCAGACTGAGCTTTTGGAAAACGGTAATTTTCTCTTAGCTTGAGTCCAACTACTCGTCCGTCTTTATTGACAATGATTTCTTCCATCATTGTACGGAGACGAGGTTTTACGCCTAATTTCTCAAGCCCTGCTAATTCTTTGTTCACAATTTCCGAACCAGATCCGTTGATTGTAAAAAGGCTTCTTGGAACAGAGTGACCGCCTTCCTGCTTTATGTTTTTATCCTGATATTTAACGCCGAGCTCATTTACGGTCCAATAGTAGGCGTCAATAGCGTTTTCGCACAAAGCCTTTACCTTAGAAGGATGGTTAAGAGCGTCTCCTGCGGCAATCATATCTTTTGCCATTAGTTCAGGCGAATCTTTGATTCCTAATTTCTTTTGTTCAGGACTTCCGGGGACTGCAAAAATTCCTCCGTTGATAATCGAATTTCCTCCCGCTGTCGGCATCTTATCGATCACCAAAACGGATGCTCCGGCCTTTTTCGCTTCATAAGCTGCTGCCAAACCAGCAAATCCGGTTCCGACAACAATTACATCCACTGTCTCATCCCATTTTTCAGGTTCATTGGATACAAATGCCAAAGCTGACGGTCCAACTGTAAGGGCGATGGATGCAGCAACAGTTTTTAATAAAAAGCGTCTTGTGAGTTTTGTCATTTAAATTCTCCTTGGTTTGGATTCAAGAAGAAGTCTAGTTACGCCCTGTTTATGTCGCCCCACAAGGCTTCCAAAACAATTTGGAAAATTTGCAAGCAGACCTGGATTACCCGACTTTAATAAAAAAATAATATGGCGAAGAGTCAGTTTATTGACATCGCAACGCTCAGATTTTCCGTGCCCGACAAATGCCGATCACAGCAACGAAGGATCCAAGCCTAATAAACGGAAACCTCTTTCCCTTCTTTCATCTATTTCCCTTGTCGCAACCGACGCATACCATTTTGCGAATTTTCCAATAATCGAAGCTTCTGGAACTTCCTTTCGTGTGACAACGGAATATTGCCATCTCGGACGATGCCAATTATCCAAGACTTGGACGAGTTCTCCTCTTTGAATTTCGTCTAACACCATACCCAGCGGCACATCTAGGGAAATGCCGTGCCCCTTAAGAAGTGCATCTTTTATGTTCAGCATATCGATTTGCCGAATGGATTGTTTCCACATAATGACGCGGCTCTCATCTCTGAGGATAAGTCGAGATGTAATGGGAAAATCCGAACCGATTTTCAAAATGCCGACATGATTTTTTAAATCTTCCGGCCTATGTGGAAATCCATGCTTCGCAACATATTCTTTTGAGGCCAGAGGCATTGTGAAGGCATCCATGCAAGGGTACACGGCTAGCCGTTTATCCTCCGGACAGCTAGGAATAAATGCGACATCCACTTTATTTGTCAATACATCATCTACACCGCAATCTACGAACAATTCCACACTAACGTTTGGATGGTACTTTCTATATTCATCAAGCTGATTATTCAAATAAAAACGGCCAATCCCAATCGGAGTGGACAATCGAACGTTTGAGAAAACACCTTCCTGAGGATCAATAAAGCGGTAGAAAGCGTCCCACTCTTGCAGGCATGGAGCCAATTTCGAAACCAGTTCTTCCCCAAAAGGAGTTAATTTAATAGGCCGCTCCGAACGGTCAAAGATCCTACGCTCAAGATCTTTTTCAATTTGAGTAACGATTCGACTGACTTTTGAAATTTCAAGGTCTAATTCAATGGCAGTGCGAGTGATGCTCTTAGTCTGTGCAAATTTCTGAATTACTCTCCAATTTTCGATGTGATCGAGGCAGGAACTCATAAATTTCTTTCTTTAGGATAGGCAGCTCAAGAGGTGAAAAGAAAAAGCCGCAGTACGTTCAATTGTAACCGCGGCCAAGGTAGGAAAAGCGGTGTTTTCTTTCACCGCTCTTTTCCTTATTTCATTACTGTCGGAGCCTGATATTCATATTCCTTCTTCAAGATTTCCATCTTGTAGAGCTTCTTCAAGCCTTCATAGAAGGAAGCTTCATCGGCTCTGGACTGAGCTGTAAGGGCTTCTCCACGAATTTCATCGACTTGGCTGTCATCAGCTGCGGGCATCTTGCTGGATTCAACATAGCTGATCACATAAGCACCGTCAGGAACCGTCGTACCCGTGAAAGCAGGAAGGCTCTTAGCAGGAACTGCCATTTCAGCTTGGATCAGGGGCATGGACTGAGACTGGGGATTGATACGGGAAACGGTGAGTTCATGACCGAAACCTTCCAAATCCTTCTTAGCCTTGAGTTCGGCTAACTTAGCCTCACCTGCTTTCTTGGCCAAGGCAGAAGCCTGTTCAAGTTCGAGCTGATCCTTGATATCGCCCTTCACTTCGTCAAATGACTTGATGTGAGCCGGCGTGTGTTTAACGATACGGGCAGAAACCAGTGTGTTGGCTGCAACTTCAACTGCCTGCGTATTTCTCTTTTCCTGGAGGCAGTCCGGAGAGAACAGGTCTTCAATCACGCGCTTCGTGATGTACTGTGCATCCGGAGATGTCTTCGGAAGGCCGGACTGAGTCAGACCGTCAAGCGTATGAAGTGTCAGACCGTATTTTTCAACTGCCGGGTCTAAGCTGTCGCTCTGTTCGTAGACCATGTTGGTAAAGCCGTCAGCATTTTCAGCAAACATGGACTGACGGTGCTGATCCTGCCAGAGCTTAAGAATTTCACTGCGAACTTCTTCGAACGGACGAACGTGAGCCGGATTGATGTCCGTCACATGAATGATGTGGTAACCGAACTCGGTTTTAACCGGTCCGACGATTTCGTCTTTCTTAGCTCCGAAAACGGCTTTGTCGAATTCAGGAACCATCTGACCCTGAGTGAAGAAGTCAAGATCGCCGCCGCTTTCAGCTGTTCCGGGGTCGGCAGAGTTTTCTTTGGCTAACTGAGCAAACTTTGAAGGATCTGCTTTGACTTCGGCAAGGATCTTTTCTGCTTTAGCTTTGGCATCCTGGTCCGCCTTGGCTTTATCAGCTTCGTTGGCGTCCGGAGCGATCAGAATGTGAGCCGCGCGTCTGGATTCTTCGACTTCATATTTCTTACGGTTCTGTTCGTAGAAATCTTTCAGTTCTTGCTCAGAAGGCTCAGCAGTCATCTTGACGGTTTCAGGAGACATGACAACGAACTGAATGTTCAGGGATTCAGGAGCGCGGTAGTCGTCCTTGTGTTCGTCGTAGTATTTCTTGATCTGTTCTTCAGAAACCTTGACGTCTTTCATATAGGAGGACGGATCAAAACTCATCGTACGAACGACACGGGTTTCGCGAAGAATGCCGTTTAACAAGGCAACCGTCTTCTTAGGAACAAAGGTTGTCTGGGCGACGGAATTCACCAGCATGTCCTGAACCAGGTCTCTTCTCAGTTCATAAACAAACTGTTGGTCGCTCTTACCGCGGGCGGCAAGATAGTTTTCATACAGCTCAGGAGAGAACTGGCCGTCTTTCTTGAAAGCGTCTGCGTTCTTAATCACATTGATGGCATCAGCTTCGCTCACATTCATATAGTGGTGAGCCATCTGTGCCTGGAGAGCGCGTCTCGTTGCAATGTTCTGCAGGATTGCTGCATTAGCTTCCTGTGTTTCGAAGATGCTCGGATCAACGGCACCTCCTTCCTGCTGGCGCATGCGCTCAATATATTCGCGTTTCTGGTAATCGAATTCTTCAGGCTGAATACCTTTGCCGTCAACTTTGGCAATTGCATTGGCATCCGGATTCAAACGGCTGTAGCCATTAATACCGATAAAGACGAATGCAGGAATAATCAGAATCATGGCGATAAGCATCAGCCAACGCTTCTGGTTTCTAAAAGATTGGAACATTATGATCCTCAAGCTCTTAGCGAGCGATTCTTATTGGAATACAAAACAAAGGTCTAATTTTACCTTCCGCGGCAAATTTTGAGTGAAAGTTCACGTCAAAAACCTTGAATCTTGGTTAACTTTTGGAAATTTGCTGCGCATATGGATGAAGTTTTCCGTCAGCGCCTTGTTCTAAGTTAGAAAAAAGTGATTTGAGTCGGACCTCAAAAATATTTTTTCCCGCAAAATCAGTCCAGTGATGATTTTCGATGTAACAGAACGCAAAAAATTCCGATTTCGAGTTGCACGAATTTTTAATCTATGTAGAATTCGTTTCACTTTGATGACGCGCAAGCGTTTGAAAAGAAGGAGTGGTAGTTCAGTTGGTTAGAATACCGGCCTGTCACGCCGGGGGTCGCGGGTTCGAGTCCCGTCCACTCCGCCAAAATTCTAAAAGCCTCGGTTTGATTTCCGAGGCTTTCTCATTTTCAGCGGACTTTCAAACGCCTCCAAAAAATTATTCCTGGGTTCCCTGAGCAAAAGAACTGCTCAGATAGTTATCCAGGTCCTTGTCGCCTCTTCCGGAAATATTGATCACAACGACGTCGTCTTTTCCGAACTTTCTCTTTTCCAAGACAGCAAGCGCGTGGGACGATTCAAGAGCGGGAATAATGCCCTCTTCTCGTGTCAGCATGAATGCGGCCTTTAACGCCTCATCGTCTGTCACTGCTTCAACTTCCATTCTTCCGGTCTTTGCCAAATGAGCATGCAGCGGTCCGATACCGGGATAGTCCAAGCCGGCAGACAGAGAATAAGCCTCCTTAACGTTGCCCTGTTCGTCTTTCATCAACATAGTCTGAGAACCATGGAGGATTCCTTTTTCGCCGATACTCAGAGTGGCGGCAGTTTCTCCGCTGTCAACGCCCTTGCCTGCTGCTTCGGCTGCAATGAGATGAACTGACGGCTCGTTGATGAAGTGGTAGAAAGCGCCTGCCGCATTGCTTCCGCCGCCCAAACAAGCAACGACGTAATCAGGATTTTCTTTACCGGTCTTCTCTTTGAGCTGCTTTTTAATTTCTTCGCTGATTACGGACTGGAAACGAGCCACCATTTCCGGATACGGCTGGGGACCGACAGCTGAACCGATCAAATAGAAGTTTTCGGGGTCTTTCATCCAGGCTTCGAGAGCTTCGTTGACGGCATCGTTAAGCGTCTTTGATCCGCTGGTCGCCGGAACTACCTTTGCGCCGAGCATCTTCATTCTTTCCACGTTCGGTCTTTGACGCTGAATGTCAAGCTCTCCCATATAGACAGAGCATTCAAGCCCCATAAGAGCACAAACGGTAGCGGTAGCAACGCCGTGTTGGCCGGCGCCAGTCTCGGCAATGATTCTCTTTTTGCCCATGCGTTTGGCTAAGAGTGCCTGACCGATAGCGTTGTTAATTTTGTGGGCACCGGTGTGATTCAGATCCTCTCTCTTGAGGTAAACATTGGTTCCGTATTTTTCGGAGAGACGCGGAGCGAAATAAAGAGGAGACGGACGACCGACGTAATCTCTCAGAAGATCATTGAATTCTTTCTGGAATTCGGGGTCGTCGACATAATGGAGATAGGCTTCCTGCAGCTCATCGATGTTTTTCTGAAGCTCGGGAGGAACAAAGCTGCCCCCGAATTCACCGTAAAAGCCCTTGTCATCAACCGGGAGAATAGATTTATAGAGATTCATCTGAGGTACCTATTTAATAGAAAACTGGAAAATAAAAAACCACCGAGTTTTTTGCTCGATGGTTAGATTGGTTCTTTAGCTTCTAGGCCGAAGATTTTAGTAAGCATTACTCCAGCACCATCGAGTGAAATCGATGGGCCACCACCAACTGTGAGAGGTAACGCTGAAGTACATGGCTAGAAAATAAACTAAGTTATATCCGTAGGGAAAATCTTATCAAGAAAAAACAGGATTTCAGTTTTTTAGAAAACTTTTTTCGTTTTATTGTCTGAGGATTTTCCCGAATTCAAGAACGACAGGATGTCTGAAGTAATAGTACAAAAAACTCAGTCATCCAACCGTCCGGGTAAAGAAAAGTCCCGGAGCGAAATCACGGGACTTTGTTTTGGCTAAAACCTTTTAATCGGCCTCAGCCTTTTAGCACTCAAAGCTTACTTTTGATTAGTACAAGCCGATGAACTTCCACCAGGCCATACCGATCGTGAGCCAAATCACCACATTGATCGTTGTGATGATGAAGCCGTTGCGCCACCATTCACCTTGAGAAACATAGCCGGCACCGAAATAAACCGGTCCGCAGCCGTTGCCGTAGTGAGTCAGCGAAATCGGCAGGTTGGCGAAGCAACCGAATGTGATGGCAACCAGCATAGCCGGGACACCGCAGGCGGCGGCAACAGCCACGAACGCTGCGTACATAGCAGAAATACGTGCTGTTACAGAAGCGAAGCAGTAGTGCGAGTAGATATAAATAAGCGAAATAAGCCCGAAGGATGCAACCCAGCCCATATCAGCGGCAGCAACTGCTGTACCGATAAGTTTGGCGATCCATGCAATAAAACCGGACTTAGCAAGCGCGGTAGCCAATGCAACCAAGCCGCCCATCCAGAACATTGCGTCCCAAGCACCTTTTTCGGAGAGGATGTCTTTCCAGTCCAAAACTTTGGCAATCAGCATGATTGCTACGGCAAGCATAGCAACCGGTGTGGCGCCGAGTTTTGTCCAGGAACCTGTTGCCCACAGAGCCAAGCACATGACGAACACGAATGCGAGAACTTTTTCCTGCAGGCTCATCGGGCCCATCTTTTCGAGCTCGTTGACAGCCAAATCACGAGCATCGGGAATGTCTCTGATTTCAGGAGGGGAAAGCTTGAGCATCAGAACTGGAACCAGGAACAAGCTGATCAGACCCGGAACGATAGCGGCAACTGCCCAATTCATCCATGTGATTTCAACGCCGACGGCGGTAGCTGCCAAGCCAACGCACAGTGGGTTGCCTGCCATAGATGTCAGGAACATCGTGCAGGTCACTGCGTCAGTGTGATAGCCGACCTGCATAAGGTATTTACCGATTCTGCCGGCTGTGGGTCCCGGCTGAGAACCGAAAGCATTCGCCAAAGACTGAACGATCGGATAGAAAACGCCGCCTCCTCGAGCGGTTGCAGAAGGCATAGCCGGAGAAACGATCAGTTCGGATAACGCGATGGAATAGCCAAGGGTCAGTGAAGAACGGCCGATGTATTTAATAATAAGGAAGGCAATACGACGGCCGAAACCGGTTTTGATGAATGCGCGGGAAAGGAAGAATGCGCAGACGATCAGCCAGATTGTGCCGTTGCCAAAACCCATCAGAGCCTGACCGGTCTTCAAAACACCGGTGATCGCGCAGAATGTGAGTGCAATAAATGCAACCGCACCCATTGAAATCGGCTGAAGAATGAAGCCGGCGATGGTTGCTGCAAACACGGCAAACAAGTGCCATGCATTAGGCGTCAAACCTTGCGGTGTTGGGCACACCCAAATCACAAAGCCTATCGCCAAAACTATGATCCAGTTCCTTAGAGTTTTACTCATAAGAATTCCCCTGAGGTTGTTGTAGTGACTTCTTTTGGAAGTTTCCTTTTGTTGTGTTTCTAACCCTAGGCTAACAATTAGAAACACTCTTGATTCTAGGCTTTATCGTTTAAGAATTCTCCCCTAGGACCTTTTCTCTAAGTGAAACCACCAACGAAGCGGAAGGTGATTTGCTTATCGCTGAGCCTCTTTTACAACAGTTCTCTTTAAGCATTCCTTCGCCTTTGCTTTCTTGTTTTCAAGGACTAAATCGATTGGAAGGCATGCTCGGCAATAAACTTTTACAAGTGAAAATAATTCAGAGTTGCACCTTTTCGAAATTTAGGTAGAATTTCGACTTCTCCGGCAACGCGAGCGAACGGAGAGACAAATGGAGTGGTAGTTCAGTTGGTTAGAATACCGGCCTGTCACGCCGGGGGTCGCGGGT
>ERZ791903.1085-NODE-1085-length-29259-cov-4.371559_pt1 | contig 29259 bp, 21 predicted proteins | sample MGYA00510148_ERZ791903 | MGnify/ENA primary metagenome ERZ791903 (study PRJEB30046, sample SAMN00792080) | human gut metagenome | study: EMG produced TPA metagenomics assembly of the A metagenome-wide association study of gut microbiota in type 2...
GGAATTGTAACAAAATTATCGTCTGAGCGTTCTATAAATATTATAGCGCCTATGGGAACGGTTTCGTTGTTAGCAATTCCGCTTCCGCCGTCAAACGGAGTTCCGCAGCATAGCGGGACTTCGTTTTTAATTTTCACAACAGGCTTATCGTCATTGAGAATATGAGCTTTTGAGCTGAATCTTTTCAGCCACATCTTTGTATGAGTGGATTTGCCAACGCCTGAATCGGCGGAAAATAAATACGCTTTTCCGTCAAAAACGAGTGCCGAGGAATGCACAAGCATAGCGCCACGGTGAATTATTTTGCGGTTAAAAATTGACGCCGTTGCAAATTCTTCGGCTTCATCAATGGTTGAACCTTCAACCATACGGCTCAACAGGGAATTTAAGTATGAGTCTGACGGTATTGCAGAAAAATCTGCACTTCTCTCCCCTTCATACAAAAACGGTTCGGACAATTTTTTTAAGTAATCAAATTTTGGTTCAATTTCAACGATAAAATCAGCTATTAAGTATTTTGGCAAAGCGTCCTCCGAAATAAAACAGACTCACAAAAAAGTGAGCCTGTTTTTGTATTGGTTAGTTTAAATGAACGATAAACTTCTGAATTTCCGTTGCGTCAACTACTGTGATGTCACCGTCGTTGTTATAATCGGCAAGATGTTTTTGTTCTGCCGAAAGCTCAACAATACCGACAACATACTTCTGCACAAGGGTTGCATCTAAAATATTAATCCCGCCATCCATATTAACATCACCAACATCATAAGCAGAAATGCCGTTAAACGGAATATTGTTAGCCTTTGCATATTCCTCAGCATAAGAACCGTAGCTGCCCTTGATTGTTACATTCGGAGAGTTTCTGAAAGCGTTAGAAGCAATAGAAGTCACGGATGTAGGAATAAACACCTCAGATAATGATGTACAGCTTCCAAAAGCAAATCTTTCAATTGATTTTACGGAATCAGGAAGATCAATACAAGTCAGTGAAGAACAACCATAAAAACACTGTTCTGTAATTTTATTTACTCTTGCATACAATCCAATTTGAGTCAATGCCGTACAATTTTGAAAAGAGCCAAAATCGAAGGAATTAATCCAGTATGGTAAAACAATTGATTTGACATTTGAACAACCGGAAAAAGATAAATAACCAACGGAGCGAAGATAATTTGCATTTGTAAAATCAATAGATGTAATATTCCCGTTATTTATAAATGAATAATCAGCTATTGACCTAACGTTATAATTATCTAATCTATCGGGAAAAACAAGCTCTGTTTTGTTGTCATTACAACCATAAACAGTAGCATTATATTTATCATCCGGAAGATAGTAAAAGCCGTCCGATGTAAGGTATGTTGCGGCAAAGCATTGTTGTACAGCGGTTAACACGATTAAAGCAACCACAGTAATGCATAAAAATGTCTTTTTAAATTTAATCATAATAATCACCTGAAAGCGGGCAGAGCAGTATATAAAACACTGCTCTGCACAAATTTCACCTAAGCACCCATATCACCATTATCGTTGCCATCATTACCGTCTGATCCTATACCTTCCGGATTACTCGGATGAATATAATCAGTAAGCAAAGTTTCAAAATCAAATCTTACGAGATCAATAATGGGTGTTTCATAATTTTTTTTCATAAACTTTCCCTTTCTAATCATTGCTGAGGTACATAAGTCTTATTACCGATATCATTCAGGTTAATAACTACAGGTGTTTCTGAAAGAGTAACATTGTTATCAACAATTACATAAGAATACACCTGAACATAATATGACTGGTTAGCCTCAGAATTCTTGAATCCGTAGTAAGATGTAATTCTGTTCTTGTTGTCAAGATCGGCAATACGGATTGAATTTACAATAACATTTTTCTTAGCAACAACATTATCAGAATCTGTTACTGTAACAGCCTTTGAGGCGGTTGCAGATGTTGATTGATGTTCTACAGAACCGCCATCTGTTGCTTTATTTGAAATTGCAGTTTTAAGTTCTTCTTGATTAACGGTATAGTTACCGTCTTTTTTACTGCCGACAACCATAGCATATCCGACTTTAATGTCATTACCGGAGTAATTATTCAACAGTAAGCCATTATGATTAAACATAAGGTTAAAGTCAGCATACAAACGATCGTAGTCTGTACCTGCCAAGCTGTAAGAACCAGTATCATCTTTACCTGATACCGTATCATTCCAATGGTTACGAGAGTACTGTAAGAAATTAATTGAAGAATCTGTTGACTCATCTTTATGAGTACCCTTAACACCATAAACAGCAACTACAATATAGTTGTCATAACCGGTATAAGCAAAATTCTGACCGTATGCTTTAGTTACAAACTCTTTATTCTTTGTCATTACATACCAGAAACTAAAGTCACCGTTTTTATCTTTATATGCCTCCGGCAAACCTTCAATATCGGCTGTCGTACCTGTATCTTTGGCTGAAATATATGAACCGTCTTTGAAGAATCTGTTACCAAAATTTGTTGTAATATCTTCAGCAGGAGAATCCGAGACAACATGGAATGTAGCAGTAACATTTCTGTCATCAACCTGTGTAGCCGTAATATCAGCAGTTAAAGTTCCGTCGGCTTTAGAACCAAATTTAATTTGATTAGAATCCCATGTGATATTCTGTTTAAAATTGGATTCAAACGGAGCTTTTGCCATTACAAATGACTCACTGAGTTTAGTCTCAGTACAACCATATTTGCTAATATCATCCGCAGTTAATGTGCCGGATACCTTATACACCTTTGTACCGTACAAACGAGTATCAAATGTATATTTAATCTCGTACTTAACACTACCAAGCGAAAGCTGTGAGAAGTAGTTCAATACCTTAATTTTTTGCTGGTGATCAGTTAAATCTTTATCAAACAAATAGTCGTCAACATTAAATGAAATATCAGCTTTGTAGGTATTGGTAGATGCATCTTTTGCTACGGTTACAGCAGGCACTGCACCTGTTTCTGTATTCACCAGCTTAATAAAATCTGTTGAATAGGAATAGAAATCAGTAAATGTAGTAGCCTCACCGGGTACTGTTCTCAAAGTAATTTTAATCTTATTGCCCTGACCATATGTAATATAGGCATTGGAAACAGTAATATCACTTGTGGTTTCGTCATAAGAATGAATTACATTATCTGTTTTGTCAAGAACATCAACTGACACATAACACTCACCAAGACCTGTCGTATTGGGATGAAGCTTATGAGAAATTGTAAGTGAGCCTGACGGAGCTTTAATAAATCTTGCAACATAAACATCGTTGTTGTCCTGCGTAACAGAAACGCTGTTCTCAACAGTAGATGTAAGAGGTGAATATTTACCTTCACTCAAAAGATACCAACCGACAAATATGTACTCCGATGCATGGTCGGTATTAGCAATAATATTAAAAGTATTGCCTGAACCTGTCTGACCTTTTGCTTCGGTTTTTTTATAGTATTCATCATTGGTAAAATAAGCACTTGTTCCGGTTGTCAGACCCGTGTATTTGCTGCTGTCATAACCATCCTTTGTATAATCAACTTCACCGTCTTGATAATAGTCACGGCAGAAGTCGGTGCCGAGCGTACCGCTGAAAGCATCCAAAGTGTCAGCATATTCAATTACCGTATGAGCAGTAACATTGAGGTTATCTTCCGAATAATACCAACGACCGTCATTTCTGTACGCATCTTCATTCTTATTAGGTTCTCCTTCGATAGAGTTATTACTCTTAACAGTCTGTTCATAAGTAATCTTAACAGGAACACCGTCAGCGCCGGCGTCCTTAAATGCCTTATACGCCTCTGCGTCTGAACTTGCGCTCAGTTTTTCGTCACCTGCAGAATATGTTTTTGTATCGGCAAGAATATCTGCATAATTGTTATAGAGAAGCGATGATGAAGAAATTACATCAACAAGTGAATATTCTGTTACACTGCCTGTGTTAACATCCGGCTTATAAACCGCCCAACGAGTTGCATAGTAACCAAAATATGTCTGTTCATAACCGTTAGAGATTACTCTCCAAGGATTTTTCTTTCCGTCAACGGAAGAAGCGTCAACTTTTTGATTATAAAGGTCGACCTTGTTGCCATAGAAGTCGGTAAGATCTTCCCAACCATTTGCATATAATGTGTCCATAACATCGGCTGAAATGGTATCAGGATATGTCACGCTTGTTTTGTCACCCTTACCGGTTGAATCATCACCGAAATTGTTGTAACCTGATGTGCCGGAAGGTACATACTTAAAGGAGAAAATAATCTCCTGCGACTTTCTTTCAGTTGAACCGCTGATTTTTTGTTCATAAATCTTTAAAAAGTCGTTGTAGTCATATGTCTGTCTATTTCCCAAAGAAGACACTAAACCATTATGAACATCATCATAAAAATAGTTGTTAAGTGTAACGCCGGCTATAGTACCACCTTTATATTTAATCGGCAAATCAACATAGCAACGACCACCGCTCACAAGCATTGGCTGACCCGGATAATTGGAAAATACATCACCACTGGTACCGCCGCTGTAATACGGATAAACGGCTATTGTATTACCCCAATCCTTCTTAACAGTATCATCAAAGCCCGTAACATAAAATCTTACGGTTTCTGTATCAGCAGATGTTTTGTAGAAGTAAACAGGAGTAACCTCAATTGTATCCGTCAGCTTTGTAGTAGACTTAACATAATAGTCGAATGAATATTCGTTGCTCTCCATATTGCTTGTCTTTGGAAGATATGTTTCACCGTCAACACACCAACCTGCAAGATAATATTCCGAATCTTTCACTTTTGTAGTAATAGTGAGCTTAACCTCGTTCTTTATATTCTCTTCTGAAAGGTAAGCAATTTGCCACGATGAAGAAGATTTGGTGTCAACATCAACATCATATTTAGTCTTATCATAAGAAATGGTTGTAATACCCTTAGTATGCATATTATTGGCATACTGTTTATCCATTCTGCATGAACCGTTCTTAGCATAAAGCTTTGCTCCGTTATGAACCTTTACAACCGGAGTAACCTGATAGTTCTTTGTTCCCTCATTATAAGAAATTGATAAGGATACAAGTTCACCGCTATACTGGAACGCACCAAAATAGTTACCATTATTTTCTTTTCGTTCGGTTTTTAAATTATCCCCTGCTTGATAGCTTTTAGAATCGTTTACAGTAATATCAGAAGTATTGTAGTATAAGTCATTATTATTTAAACCATTGCCTGATGAAGGAATTTTATTAGTCACAGCAAAATAATACCATTTATTTTCCTCAAAATACGAGGGATTAAGGTATGCTGTATATACTTTATTGTCTGTTGAAGAATAAGTACTGATACCGTTAGTCCAATTTTTTATTTCTTCACCATTTCCCCAAGCAAGGAAATGATCTTTAGACGCAGTACCCTGTGCAAAGGAAGCAGAAACCGTAATATCAGCAGTCGGATAAATAGTTGCTGTAGCTGATGTCATAGAACCCTCAGCAGTATAGCCACTCTCGGGAGTGATTGACCAAGAACTGAAAGAATAAGAAGAATCAGGAACTGCAACGAGTGTTACCGGAGCACCTTCTGTCACGGTTACTGTCTTTGAACTTCCGTTTGCTGTAACGGTACCGTTTGTTATATCGCTTGCGATTGTAACTTTATATTTATTCGCTGTTCTAAATGTAGCTGTAACCGTCACATCTTCATTAGGCATTGTAAATGTAGCCTTATTACCAACAACCTTAGCAGGGGTGTTGTTGAATGTTACTGTTTCAAGAACATAACCCGAAACAGGCGTTGCTTCTACGGTTACAGTATCACCCTCATATGGATTATTTTTGTCAACAGAAATTTTACCGTTTGCAATGTCAGGATCAACAGTAACACTATGCTGTGCACCCTGTGTAACAATAAATTCAGGAGGGTTTTTGCCCGGATTTGTTAATCTGATAGTGTAGGGCTTGTCACTTTTTTCAACATAATACACATTTCCGCTTGCTTTTTTTGTGGTATAGTCTGTATTTAGAGCAACTTTTAAACCACTCGGGTTATCTGAACCATAATTGATTTTGGCAGAATCGATAAGGCGAAACTGATTATTAGTTTGATTTGAATTTTTAGCATAAAATTTCAAAGTATAATTGTTATCAGCATTAAAACTCATAGTCTCGGAATAATTAGACCAACCTATGGAACTAGAATCACTTTGCGAAGCATATACTGCACCTTGTAAACCGTAAGCAAGAGGAGGTTCTTCAATCCAAACCTTTATCTTTCCGTCAGTTGCTGTATTGAGATGAATGGTATAACGCTTACTTGCAGTAGGATTACCAATATAGTACAGACCCTTAGTTGCCGATGAAATTTCTACAGTATACGGGTTCTCTGCAGTATACTTTGAATCTGTAATATTAATAGATTGATCGTTATCGGTTTTATATGTTTTATCGTTATTATCGATAAAACAAAAAGCATCATTGCCACTTTTAATATCAGGCGAACTAAAGGTATAGGTATAATCACCGTTACCGTTGTCCTTCATAGGGACACCATTATTATGTGTAGTTTCACTTGAAGTATCAGCACCGCCTGTAATAGCCTTATGACCTAAGATATAATACTGCTTATTTGACTTGAGGTTTTGGTATGCATTTGTCAACTTGTTTAATGCAGTTGTGTATTTATCAGCATCAGAGGCATCAGCATTAGGAAGTCCTGTGAGGAGATCCTGTGCGGATTTAAGTGCTGTTGAGAAAGCTACAAATGAATCTTCTGTATAACTGCCGTCAGATGTACCCTTTACATTGTTTACATAGTTTTCAAGATCAACATACGCTTGCTGAGTAGCTGTGTAAGCTACAGTAACAGTAACAGAAACAGGTGAATTTGTTGCTGTCATGTTCTCATCGTAGTTTGACTTAGCGGTAACTGTGTATGATAATTTATAAGTACCCGGCTCTTTAGCAGTAAATGTGTAATCACCTGTAGTAGTATTTTTTACAAGACTGTACTTGTCTACAGAAACAGTTGTACCATTAGCGTCTGTAACAGCAACTTTTTCAGAGCCTTCAACAATCGTTGAATTTTCAGCTGCCGTGTAACTTGCAGTGATTGCAGTTGAACCAAGAACATTTGCATCTGCAATTGACTGACCGAGAACATTAAATGTTATGGTAGGAGCGTCAATCTGCTTAAGTTTGCTGTTTGCCTTAACGGTTACATTGCTTGCAGGCATTGTGAATGTGTAAACACCTGATTCACCGCCGCTCACATTTACAACTTTGTTGTCTTTGTCAGTGACAGTAATTCCGTTAAGTTCATAAGCATTGTCGGTAGCTGTAACTTTTACGGAAACCGTAGAATTATATTCAGCACTTTTCTTTACTACTACACTATAGTTAGTAACATCTTCTGTATTGATGTTGTAAGAAACAGCAGAAAACTTTGCATACGCAGATACAGCTTGAGAAATGTTATTTACTGTATATGTAACATTGCTTGCTCCGTCTATTGGATTTTTGCAATCGGCATCGCTGTACCAACCGTCAAACTTGTAACCCTCATTAGCAGTTGCTGTGAAAGTTACTTCGCTGTTTTCTGCAACACCATCGCCTGAACTAATATTGCTTGAACCGTTTTTAGCTGTTACAGAACCCATTGATATATCATTAGAACCAAATGTTACAGAATAAGCAGTTGCAGATGTGTAGTATAACTGCATATTGCCGTTTCTTGTATCAAGCCAAAAAGTAATATTTGATACATTCTCTTGGTTACTAATATAGGTAAGAGTTTTAGTATTATCTGTACTACTGATTTTTTCAAGAGTAGATTTATCATCTGTAGAATTTAAAACCTTTGGTGTATTATCTGTTTGATTATCTTTACTACCGTACTTATTAGATGATGAATCTATAATGTAGAAATACTGCTCTAAGTTTTTACTACCAACTTTTTCTGACCACTGCTTAGGTGTGTATTTTGACTCGTAATAGTACAAACCTTCAGTATCTGATTCAGTAAACTTATAATTATTATTTATTGATTGTACCCAACCATCTGTACCGTCTTGTTTAATACGACCTGCAAGATAATAATCAACAGGAGCAGTAACTGTAAAACTAACCTCGGTGCTTGTGACAGGCGAATAACCGTCTGCTGAAACTGTGACCTTATACTTATAAGTGCCGGCTACAGTCGGGGTTACAGTAAGAGAATTGTCAGCATTCTTTACTTCAGTTGCTGTGCCACCAGATATCTTATTATAAGTATAAGTAAGATCACCCGATTTTGCACTAATTACTGTAGGTGTAAGAGTAACGGAATTTCCGACTTTTACAGATGTAGGATTAGCTGTAAGTGTTACGCTATCAGCTACTTTTACCGATGCGGAATACTCTTTCCAACCAGCTGGACCCTTAGTACCGTCGCCATAATAAATCATGGGTGTAGTTTTCCAATCATCAGGAAGAGTAAGGTCGCCGGTTTGTTTACCATCACTATTGTTAAAAATAATATTAGTAGCAGAATTATCGACATAAATAGAATATATTCCATTTCCTTCGTTGTACATATCACTTCCAGGCCAAGTGTACTTACCATCAGTATTTTTGTCGGTATATGTATTAACACCTTTAGTATTAAAGGCATACGCACAGATACTACTCCAAGTATTCAATCCCTCTTTGTTAACAGTTGCCAAAGTTGAATCTAAGTACACTTTAGTTGCATTAGACAAATCTGCGGCATTAACTGTTGAAACAGTGCCGATAAGCATTGTTGACAGAAGCATCATTACCGCAAGGATGACGGAAACAGTGCTTCTGCCTAAATGAGAAATTTTTGTTTTCATAATTATTACCTCCATAACCTAATATTTTGGTTTTGGTTAGGTTCGGGGTTGACCTTTACCGCCTGACCAACGGTGAAACATAATCGGCAAAGCCACGGGATTTTGCAATTAATTTACAAAAAACAACGTAAATTAAGCCGAAATTTGTATCCTTAGCCTGTTTCAGTCAAAATGTGAACACTAACCCATATTCTTTATAGTAGATTATACCATTTTAGATTGATTTTTTCAATTAGGTTGCAATAATTTTATTGTGTTTGTTTAATGTGATAGTTTTGTGTTTGTTTTTACATTCAGTTTTGCCGTTTTGACAAGATATTTTTATGTTATGCACAAGTTATGGTGCGTTTTTTGTAGAATTCGTCTATATATCGGTGTTTTTAATTATTCAGATTAAGAAATTGTTATGTCGTGTGTTACAAATTTGATAATGTTATTTTGCTGAAAGTTCAATATTTGAATGTTGTAAAGTAACATTATAAAATCAGTTTGACGGAAAATTTTCCGCCTTTGCGTGACGGCAGTCCAACGGGCACAGCTACGGATAACCGTGCATAGTTTAATATACAAATAAAAATGCCCGACTGCGGTGTCGGGCATTTTGTTTGAGATTATATGATTTTGATTATTTATCCTTGCTTAAAAGCATACGGTCGTTTTCAAGCTTTGAACCGCTTGCCTTTTCAAACAATTCGAGGAGGTGTTCTACCGTAAGATTTTTCTTTTCTTCGCCTGAGATATCGAGGATAATTTTGCCGTCACTCATCATAATAAGACGGTTGCCGTGAGTAATTGCGTCATGCATATTATGAGTTACCATAAGTGCCGTAAGGTTGTTTTCGGCAATGATTTTGTCGGAAAGCTCAAGCACCTTTGCGGCTGTTTTCGGGTCAAGGGCGGCTGTATGCTCGTCAAGCAGGAGAAGCTTTGGCTTTTTGATTGTTGCCATAAGGAGTGTTATTGCCTGACGCTGACCGCCTGAGAGAAGTCCTACTTTTGATGACATTCTGTCCTCAAGTCCGAGGTCGAACTCTGCAAGCATCTGACGGTAACGAAATCTTTCGTCAGCCTTTACACCCCATGAAAGTCCTCTTTTCTTGCCTCGTCTTGCGGCAATTGCGAGGTTTTCTATAATTTCCATATCGGCTACCGTGCCTGTCATCGGGTCCTGAAATACTCTGCCGAGGTACGGCGCTCTTTTATGCTCGGGCAATGCGGAAATATCCTTGCCGTCAATGAGAATCTGACCGCAGTCAACAGGCCACACGCCTGCAATTGCGTTGAGTGTTGTTGACTTGCCTGCACCGTTACCGCCGATTACCGTACAAAAATCACCGTCATTGAGGGTGAGATTAACTCCGCAGAGCGCCTGCTTTTCGTTTACTGTGCCTTTATTAAAGGTTTTCCATACATTCTTGATTTCAAGCATTCTTAACCCTCCATCTGTGCGTTTTTAGCATTCATTTTTGCAACTTTCTTGAATGAAGTCTTTCTCTTTTTCTGGAGATACGGAACTGCAAGGAAGATTGCAACGATAATTGCCGTGAAGAGCTTTGTATCGTCTGTCGGCATCTTGAGCCAGAGTACGATGCCCATTGCGATATAATAGAGAATACCGCCGACAATTACAGAGAGCATTCTGATGATGAAATTCATGTGCTTGCGGAAAATTGCCTCACCGAGAACTTCACCGATGATTACAGCGGCAAGACCGATTACGATTGCGCCTCTGCCCATGTTGATATCCGCAAAGCCCTGATACTGAGCAAAAAGTGACCCCGAAAGTGCAACAAGTCCGTTTGAAAGTGCAAGAGCAATTACCTTTGTAAAATTGATGTTAATGCCCTGTGCCTTGCTCATTGCAGGGTTTGAACCTGTTGAGCGGATTGTTGAACCCTGTTCCGTGCCGAAATACCAATACATTGCGGCAATTACAACGGCACAAATTCCAAGACCTACGAGAATTGCCATATTTATATTGCTTGCAGAAACAACAAGCGTATAGTTTCTGTAGCTGATTGGGAGGTTTGATTTTCCCATAATATTCAGGTTAATTGAATAAAGAGCAATCTGTGTGAGGATACCTGCGAGAATGTCGGGGATTCCGAGAAGTGTGTGAAGAAGTCCCGTTACAAGACCTGCCGCAAGACCTGCAAGGATTGCTACGATGATTGTTGCCCAAACGGGACAGCCGTTGATGAGCATAACTGCGGTTACTGCACCGCCTGTTGCAAATGAACCGTCAACGCTTAGGTCGGCAAAGTTCAAAAGCTTAAAGGTGAGAAATACACCAAGTCCCATAAGTCCCCAGATTATACCCTGAGCAATATTACCCGGAAGTGCGGATAAAAAGCTAATTGGATTAAGAGAACCGAAGTAGTTTGCTAAAAAATCCATAAAAACCACCTATACATAAAATATCGGGGTGTCGCTTGCACGGCACCCCTGCCAATATTATTTTTCCGAATATGAATTATTCTGCTTTGATTTCTGTGTAACCGTCGGGAACTTTGATTCCGTATGTGTCACAACGATCTTTGATATATTCTTTTGTTACATTCGGAGCGGCCTCAACCTTCATCTTTGTGATGTCCTCGCCATTTACAAGAATGTTGTAAGCCATTTCGCCTGTTTTTCTGCCGAGTTCGTCATAGCTGATTGAAAGAGTTGCAACACCGCAGCCCTTGCAGATGCCTTCTTCGCCGGCAACAATAGGAGTTTTTGCGGCTGTGGCAACATTGTCGATGATACCTGTGTTAGATGCCGCTGTGTTATCTGTCGGGATGTAAAGAACATCGCTCTCGTCACAGGCAGTCTTTGCAACTGCGGCAACATCGTTTGAATCTGCAAATGAATATGATTTTACAGTATAGCCTGCATCCTTGAAATAAGGAGTGATTGTATCGCACTGATACTTTGAGTTAGCCTCAGCCGAGCAGTAGAGAATTCCGACATTCTTTGCATCGGGGAAAAGCTCCTTGAGCATTGCCGCCTGCTGATCAAGCGGAGCAAGGTCTGTTGTACCCGAAACATTCATACCCGAAACGCCGTTCCAATCAGACTTGTCGAGCGCTGTGCCGTAATCTGTGATTGAAGTACCGAGAATCGGAATATTCGGTGTTGCTGTGTATGCTGCCTGAAGTGCGGCAGTACCATTGCCGAGAATAAGGTCATAGTTTGAAGAAACAAACTGGTTACAGATTGTAGCGCAGGTTGCGGAATCGCCCTGAGCGTTCTGCTCGTCAAACTTTACATTGTCTGCACCGAGTTTCTCAGTAAGATAATCTTTAAAGCCTTTTGTTGCGGCATCAAGAGCCTCGTGCTGAATAAGCTGACAGATACCGATATTGTAAACCTTACCGTCCGTGCCTGAATTATCTGTCTTTGAGCTTTCTGCAGAACCGCCGCATCCTGCAAATGCGAGTGACATGGAAGCCGCCGCAAGAGCAACTGCGACAATCTTTTTAGCTTTTTTCATTTTAATTTCCTCCTAAGCTTTCAGCACTTTCACGCTGTAAAGCATCATATACTTCTGCACTTTTATGCAATAAAGTGTTTTTAACAACATAAATTATAATACATAAAAACGAAACTTTCAATAGCTTTCACTAATCTTTATTACAAATAACTGAAATAAAAGTTTGTTTTTGGTTATTTTGCCACCACATTTTCGTCACCAAGCTGATATTTGAGTTCTTTTATCATTACAGGATTGATATCAACCCACATTGACGAGGGGGCTTTCACCTTTCTTTTAGTGTCGGTAAGATAGAAAATAACAGGAGTTCTGCCGTCAAAAATGTCAAGAACACGCTTTGCACGATTGTATTTGTCGGTATTGAGGTCATCAATACGCAAATACAGCGCCGAAGGCTTTTGTGTATCATTTTTCACGGTTTGCATCTGATGATTTTGCGAAAAATGTTCTGTGTTTTTTATTACAACAGGGTTATTTTTGCAATCCTCGTTTGTACGGGCAGAAACTATGGAATCGCAGATAATTTTCGGCTCTTCATTTTCTTTTAAATTGACAGTTCCACGGAACAGCATCGCACCGCCTGCACCGAGGAGAGCGGAATATTTTTCATATACATTCGGAAAAATCACGATTTCAAGCATTCCGTATCTGTCCTCGGCATTGACAAAAGCCATAATCCTGTTATTTTTTGTAAGCTGGGTTTTCAGCTTTGCGACTATGCAGACAAGGCTGACTTTTTTCCCGTCAAAATACATACCGCTGTCATTATTGATTATATCGCCCGTTTTGTCGGCATGGATTGCTTTTGAAAAAGTTGTGTATTCATCGAGCGGATGACCGCTGAGATACATTCCCGCAATTTCGTTTTCCATATGCAAAAGTTCAGAAACGGGAAATTCGGGCAAATCGGGAATTTTGGGCTTTGATGATTGAGCATCAACTTCTGCATCATCAAAAAACGACATCTGACCGCCCGCATTTCTTCTGCTTTCGTACTCAACATCGTCAAGAACGGTTTTACTGATTGCAAGCAATTGTCTGCGATTTGCTCCGAGTCCGTCAAATGCACCGCATTTTATCAGACTTTCAATTGCTCTGCTATTCATATTTCTGCCGTAGAGCCTTTTGCAGAAATCGAAGAAATCTTCATAAGGATTGTTTATGCGCTCCGAGATGATTTCATCTATGAAATTTCTGCCGAGATTTTTAACGGCAAGAAGTCCGTAACGGATATCATTTCCGCTGACCGTGAAATGAAGATTGCTTTCGTTGACATTAGGCGGTAATACACGGATTCCGAGCCGTTTGCACTCAGTGATATATGATGCAAGTTTATTTTGATTGTCAAGAACACTTGAAAGCAAAGCCGCCATATATTCACGGGGATAGTGACATTTGAGCCATGCAGTTTTGTAGGAAATGTTGGCATATGCCGCAGCATGGGATTTGTTAAATGCGTAGTGTGCAAAGCTTTCCATTTCATCATAAACGGAAATTGCCGTTTTTTCATCAACCCCACGGCGAATGCATCCTTCAACTATGATATTTCCGTCATCATCAGTAAGACCGTGAATGAATATTTCACGCTCCGACTCCATTACGGCAAGTTTTTTCTTGCTCATTGCACGGCGCACTATATCTGCTCTGCCGAGACTGTAGCCTGCAAGCGTTCTGAAAATCTGCATAACCTGTTCCTGATAAATTATGCAACCACTTGTAACTCCGAGAATTTCCTTTAAAAGCGGATGTTTGTAACGAATATGCGACGGATTGTGACGACAGTCAATATAAACGGGAATGCTGTCCATAGGTCCGGGACGATAGAGTGCCGTAACGGCTATAAGATCCTCAATTCGCTCCGGTTTTAGCTGAGTGAGGACATTTTTCATTCCTTGACTTTCAAACTGAAACACACCCTCCGTGTATCCTTTTGAAAACATTTCAAAAACTTTTTTATCGTTCTCATCAACCATATCGGGAGTATAGTCGGGATTTTTATGCTTTATCTGCTTTTCTGCATCATTGATTACGGTTAAGTTTCTGAGCCCGAGGAAGTCCATTTTTAAAAGACCGAGTTCTTCAAGTGCCGTCATGGTAAACTGCGTTACAACATTATCGTCATTTTTTGACAGCGGAACATAGTCGCTGACGGGCTTGTCGGTGATTACAACACCTGCGGCGTGCATTGTTGCGTGACGGGGCATTCCCTCAATGCTCATTGCAACATCAAGCAGTTTTTTTATCTGCGGATCGTTATTGCATCGACTTCTCAGATCGGGACTCAGTTTCAGCGCTTCCTCGATTGTCATATCATGTTCCATAGGAACAAGCTTTGCAACAGAATCTACTGTCGCATACGGAATTTCAAGCACCCTTCCGACATCTCGGATTGCACCTCTTGCCGCCATTGTACCGAACGAAATTATCTGTGCAACATGATCTTCGCCGTATTTACGCACAACATAGTCGATAACCTCTCCCCTGCGTTCCTTACAAAAATCGACATCAAAATCGGGCATACTGACTCTTTCGGGATTGAGAAATCTTTCAAAAAGAAGATTGTACTTTATCGGATCGATTGCGGTTATGCCTATGCAGTAGGCACAAAGTGAGCCTGCACCCGAGCCTCTGCCGGGTCCGACAGGAATTTGGCATGATTTTGCGTAGCTTACAAAGTCATTTACAATGAGGTAGTAATCCACAAAACCCATTTGCGACACCGTGTTGATTTCATATTCAAGTCGGTCAATCAGAGATTGGTCGGGATTTTCGCCATAGTGTTTATAAAGCCCTTCATAGCATTTTCTTCTGAAATAATGCAGATGATCTTCATTATTAGGAACATCAAATCTCGGAAGCTTGCGTACACCAAATTCAAAATCCACATTGCACATATCGGCAATTTTCTGTGTATTGTCGATTGCTTCGGGGTAACTTGCAAACACCTCACGCATTTCATCTTCTGTTTTAAGATAAAATTCCGAAGTTTTGAACTCCATTCTGTCGCTGTCATTGACTGTTCGGTTGGTCTGAATACAGAGAAGAATATTGTGAACCGTACTGTCCTGTTTTTCGATATAGTGACAATCGTTTGTTGCAACAATGTCAACACCGATTTCACGGGCAATTTTTATAAGGCTTGGAAGTATCCTTTTCTGTTCCTCAATTCCATGGTCTTGAAGCTCTATAAAAAAGTTCTCACTCCCGAATATATCACGGTAAAATTCTGCCTTTGATTTTGCACCGGCATAATCACCGTCAAGTAGCTTTTGAGGAATTTCACCCGCCAGACAGGCAGAGAGGCAGACTAAGCCCTCATGATACTCGGCAAGGAGTTCATCATCAATCCTCGGCTTTGTATAGAATCCCTCCGTAAAGCCCTTTGACACAAGCTTTATAAGATTCTGATAGCCTGTATGATTTTTGCAAAGCAAAACCATATGATAGTACTTTCCGTAGGATGAGGTCTTGTCAAAACGGCTTTGCGGTGCAACATACACTTCACAGCCGATTATCGGCTTTATACCCTGCTTTTTGCATTCCTTATAAAAATCGACTGCACCGTACATTACACCGTGGTCGGTGATTGCGAGTGCAGTCATTCCTTTTTCTTTTGCGGCTTTTGCAAGTCTGCTCAGACGGCAGGCACCGTCAAGCAGACTGTATTCTGTATGAAGATGTAAATGTGTAAATGCCATTTTACTCACCTGTTGCTTTTGCCTTTATTTCACCGTCTGAAAAACGGAGTGTAAATTCATCTCCGCTTTTCAGCATTTTTGCGGAATTTACCGCCTTACCGTCTTTTTCGGCAATCGAATAACCTCTTGAAAGAATTTTAACGGGGTTGAGTCCTTCAAGTTTTGCGGCTGTCTTTGTAATGTCGGCAGTCTTTTTATTTATTGTTTCCTGAACAAAATGCTGTATTTTCGTTTTGCAAAGTTCAAGAGATTTTTCATATTCAAAAATTCTCTGTTGTGGTGATACAACAGACAGCCTTGTTTTTAATTCTGTAAGAGCATTATATTCCTGTCTTAATTTCAATGTTGCCATTGACGCAACATACTGCTTTTGCGATTTATAGTAATCAACAAGCTCCGCAGTATCGGGAACTGCAAGCTCTGCCGCCGCAGACGGAGTCGGCGCTCTGAGATCGGATACAAAATCACAGATTGTAAAATCGGTTTCATGACCGACAGCGGAAATTACCGGAATTTTACAGTTGTAGATTGCATAAGCAAGGTTTTCATCATTGAACGCCCACAAATCTTCAATTGAACCGCCGCCCCTGCCGATTATGATAACATCACAGGCGTTGTATTTATCAAGTTTCTGTACGGCATCAATAAGTTGGGCGGGAGCATTCTCGCCCTGAACAAGTACGGGACACATAATTATGTCGGCAGACAGAAATCTTCTTGAAAGAATGTTGCGGATATCCTGAACTGCCGCACCTGTGGGAGAAGTAATTACACCGATTGAATTCGGAAACGGCGGAATTTTCTTCTTATGTTCGGGAGCAAAAAGTCCTTTTTCGGCAAGCGACTTTTTAAGTTGTTCATATGCAAGCGAAAGCGCACCTATGCCGTCGGGCTGCATATCTTCAATATAAAGCTGATACTGACCTGTGGGTTCATAGACTGCAACTCTGCCACGGCAGATTACTTTCATTCCGTCGGTCGGTCTGAACTTTAAATTACGGGCATTGCCGGCAAACATTACGGCTCTTATAACGGATTTTTCGTCTTTGATTGAAAGATAGATGTGTCCGCTTCTGTAGTGGTCGGTAAGGTTTGAAATTTCACCCGTAACAAAGACAAAATTCAGCCTTGCGTCATTTTCAATAATTGACTTTATATAGAAATTCAGTTGTGAAACACTTAAAACTCGTGGTTTGCTAAACTCGGGTGTGTACATCGTTATACTTCCTGTATCCTAAATATGCAATTCCTGCCGAGTTATCTGCCGAAAACTGCGGCGGTGCGAATATTGCATTGTATTTTTCTTCAAAAGAATTTTTTATTATTTGATTTGACATTACTCCGCCTGCAAAGAGCAATGGAAGTTCTCCGTATTTTTCAAGCAGTCCTTCGGTCATTTCGGACAAGGTCTGTTCAATATATTTAAGACAGTATGCCGAAACATATTCGGGAGATTTGCCTTCGTCAATCAGCTTTTTAGAAAGATTTTCAACTCCGCTCAGACAACAATCACAGCCTTTGAGAGTTGGTTTTACCTTGATTTTTTCTATATTTTTAAGGGCAAGCTGTTCAAGCTGAGGACCACACGGGAATTTTAAACCAAGCATAAGTCCTGTGCGGTCAATCGCCTGTCCTGCATTAAGGTCGAGAGTGTGTGCCGCAAGTTTAACGGAAAAGCCCGTGCCGAATCCTTTGGCAAATACTGCCTCGGTTGTACCTCCGCTGACATGGAAAGCGATAAACTGCTTATCAAACAAATCTGTTCTCTGCGAGCCGAACAATGCCGCCGAGATATGTCCCTCCTGATGTGAAAATGTGTAAAGAGGGATTTTCATTGCGGAAGATAAAATTTTTGCCGTGTTCTCTCCAACGGTGAAACACGGCATATATGAGCCGTCAACAGGTCTTGGACGGCTTGACGCCGCAATTGCGGCTATTTTGCTTGTATCAACATCTTTCAAAAGTTCTTCAATAAGCGTGTGCAGCTGTGCTGTGTGGTGAAACACAGCGTCACTCTGACGAAGTCCGAGCTGACCTTCTTTTACGGGAAGAAGTTTTTTCTGCTGAACCATTTCGCCCGTTTTGCTGTCGTAAAGGGCGGTTGATGTTGTGTAATTTGAAGTGTCAATTCCGAGAAAAAGGCTCATATCACTTCTCCGACTTTCCCGAAAATTCACGGGAATATGTGCCGAGAATACCGTTTACAAATTTGCTCTCGTCGATTGTATATTTCTTGGCAAGTTCAACAGCCTCGTTGATTGAAACGCTCTGCGGAACATTGTCAAGATACTTCATCTCATAGATTGCAAGGCGAAGAATTGCAAGCGACGGCTTTGAAATTCTTGAAAGAGTCCAGCCCTTTTTCAGGTGGCTTGCAATGATTTCGTCAATCTCCTCATGCTTGTCCTCAATGCCGGAAACTACAGCCTGAGCATATGCGCAAACACCGCCTACAAACATTTCCGAATTATCATCTATTGTTTCTTCAAGAGGCTCATCGTCAAAAGACTTTGAGAACAAAAGCATAAAAGCCTGCTCTCTCGACTCACTTCTTGTAAGATTAACCTCTTCCTCAAAAATATCATTAACTTCAATATCATTAGTTACATTGTTCATTTCATTATCCATATTAAGCCCAACTTTTCGTTAAATTAATTTAATAAAGGTAGTTATTATCATCAAGATTATACCATAACTGAAATTGAATGTAAATAAGAATTGACAAAGATATCTGTGACAAATCATTTGAATTTCGGAAATTTCTTTCTGAATAACTCTTCAATAATTTTAGTGCTCTCATCACAGCCGAATGTATCGGACTTTATGCACAAATCGTAGTTATCTGCATTGCCCCATTCGGAAGATGTAAAGTATTTGCAATGGTCGGCTCTTTCACGGTTTACCTTTCTGACCTTTTTAAGAGCATCGTTTACGGAAAGATTATCCCTTTCGGAAATTCTCTCTGCCTCGGTATTTTCATCGGCTGATACAAATACATTGAATGTATGCTTTTTGTTTTTGAGAATCTCGTTTGCAAGTCTGCCGACTATTACGCAGGATTCATTCTGTGAAATGGTTTTTATTACATTTTTTTCACGGTTAAAAAGGCTTTCGACATTCGGCATATTTGCGGTATCAAGCGGTCCGCCGTACCACGCAAAGAAATCGTGAAGTAAAGGATTTTTAATTGTCTGTTCATTCTTTTCAATAAAATCAGGAGAATAGCCGCTCTTCTCAACAACAAGTTTTATCAGCTCGTTATCGTAATACTTAAACCCAAGACTTTCGGCAAGTGCCTTTGCAATCTGTCTGCCGCCGCTGCCGTATTCCCTTGACACGGTGATTACATATGTAGGATTCTGCTCATCATCAGTTTTTTCATCAACCTGAACGGACGGAGTCTTTTTAAGAAGTTTATCTCTGTATTTTCCGAAAGCTTTGTTGATAATGCCGAGAATAAATCCGACAAGAAATGCCGCAATTACTGTTCCTGCACCGACACTGCCAAGGCTGTGAATCATAATCAGACAAGCCGCTGCCGACACTACCACCATAGTGATATCAAAACCCATTTTTATCTTTGAAAATTCGATTTTTGTAACCTGTGAAACAGCAGACATTACACCCTCGCCTGCGAGCGGAATAACATCGGCAGGAAGATACAGAAAAATTCCGACTGCGACAATAACGGAGCTTGCAAGCACCATTAAGATTCTGACAATAAGATTATCGGGTGTCGGAAAGAATGATGCAAGGTAGTTGCAGAATGTTGTAAAATAGCCGAAGATAACGCCTACGGGAATCTGCAAAAGGGTTATTAATTTAAAGTTTTTGCGAAGTAACAAAAACTGAATGAACACAAGAACAATGTGGAATATGATTGTTGCCTTGCCCATTTCTATGCCCCATATGCAGGTCATTGTGTATGGGATTGAGCTTACGGGAGATACACCGAGATTTGATTTTACCGAAAGTGCAATTCCGATTGTCATTATAAAAAGACCGATAAAATACATCGGCAATCTGATTTTCATATTTTTTAAATTCATTACATAACTTCCTTTTCAAAATGCTTTGTCATATTTTCATACACTTTTGCAAGCAGACTTTGGAACACTTCCGTTTCTTCTTCTGAAAAGCCGTCTGTTGCAATACTTTCTACGCTGTCAAATTTTTCATTGAGATATCGGACATACTCTTTTCCCTTATCGGTGAGAAAAACATAGAGTGACCTTCTGTCGCCGCCAAGAGATTTCCTTGCGATATAGCCTTTGGTTTCCATACCACGCAAAATCACGGTTATGGACGCAGGCTCAATGTGACAGCCTGCCGCAATATCCTTTTGTACACAGCCGTTATGGTCTTTTAGGTAATCGAGTATTTTCGGCTGACCCAATGTAAGTCCCGATTCTTTGATACTGCCGAGAAGTGCCTTTTGCACAAGCATATGGTCAGACATCAGCAGATAGTGAATTGACTCTTTCATACACAACCCTCTCTTTAATAGTTTTAATTCTAATTGTTATAATTCTAATTATATATCCGTTTAAATCGATTGACAAGTTTCCGGAAAAATTTCAGCCTATTGCGCAGTATTCTTTGTGAACATAGGAATATTTTTATGCATAAAAAAAGCAGAGGACACTATGCCCTCTGCTAATTTCATGCCCCTATTACCGATATATCGTCATAATCAACCTCATAATGAGTAACCACGGCATCGTCAATAATCAGAACAGATGTATCGTCAAGCTGAGATTTCGGAACAATTACCGACACACCTTGATCGCTTATATAGCAAAGGCATTCTGAAAATCCTTTGGCTTTGACAATACTTTCAATGCTGTCCTGAATTGTAAAGGTTTTGAGAAGCTCTTCAACATTCTTTTCAGCCTCGCTTTTGTCGGCATCAGACGAGCTTTCAAGATTGAAAATTTCTTTTGCATCATCAATTATTTTATCCTGAGTTGCCTGCCGCTTTGTCCTTTCGGCTGAAAAATAGCTTTTGCTCTCGTTTGAAAGTGCCGCCGTCTGCTGTACCTCATCATCCGACGCCGAAGCGGTTGCACTGACATATGATGCCGCTCCGAGTTCTTTGGCACTTTTGGGAGTTTTTGCCCCCGAAAGCTGCCAGTTTATGTACATAGCCGCTGAAAGTGCAAGCACAAGTGATGCAAAAACGATATATTTTTTCTTAGATTTCATATTACTCCCGACCTTTATTCTGATAATTTTGTAATACATACTTTTGCTGTTGAAATATCAAGCGCTTTTGTGACTGCATCGGTGACACGCTCAACCACAACAGGATCATCACCGCCTTCACACACTACAAGCACTCCTCTTATCAAAGGTTCAATTTCCTTTGTTTTGGTGGTGCTGTTGTCAAGATAAACATATTCAACGGAATTTTCCATTGTGAGCAAAACTTCCGTCTTGCCTGCTCCCTCAATTTTTGAAATCACCGTCTGCAAATCATTTTCTATTTTTGTGCTGTATGTTTTTACGGAAAATGCTTCATCTCCTTTTCCTGATGTCAAAGAACCGAAATCAACCCAGTTTGAAAGAAATATTAAACCTATGCCGATAAGACCGACAACGATTATGATATTTCTTATTTTTTTACTGTCAAGCATTGATTTCAGCTTTGAACTTGTTTTGTCTTCCATAATTCACTCCGTCATAATGTTTGGTGTAATTCCGAAATTGTCATAAACAATTGACGATACAAGATTTGTGTACCGAACAAATTCTTTGTCTATATATATGCTGATTGACGCTATGATTATGCCGTTGTTTTCAACTCTGCTCAAAATTATGTCACACGATTTGATTGTTATATTATTCTGTAAAAGAAGATTTTTTAATGCAGTTTCAAGATTTATCTCCGTCTGCTTTATAACGGCATTGCTGTATGCCTCATCATTTGTCGATATTTCTTTAACAGAATTTTGTTTTTCCTCAATATCGGTATTAAATGACGATACGGCATTTTTTACGGGAACAACCATACAGCAGATAATAAAAGCGCCTAAAACAAGGCTGATGATTTTCTTTGTACTGCCGTCTGTAACAAAGGTCTGAACAAGCGAGCATATTAACGCAGACGCACACATTACAACAACAACCGTAAAAAGTCCGCTCATGATGAACCACCGCCAAGCATAATTACTGCCGCCGTTGAAAGAATGTAAATTGACATAATGCACAGCAAAACGGCTATGAGAGTTGAAAAGACAGACGATATGTTTTCAAGCAGTTTTGCCGGACCGTTTAGATTGAGAACCTCTGCCGTTGATTTGCCGATCCAAAGGGTGAACATCCACATTACTCCCTGCAAAATCACAGGCATAAACACAATTGTAACGGACAGAATCACTATTATTCCTATTCCCGATTTTAAAAGTCCGATACTTCCCTGAACTACCTTGTAGGCATCCGAAAGTGCCGAACCGACTATCGGGATAAATGAATTGAGGGTAAACCTTACAGCACGGGTTGAAACATTGTCAACCGAAACGCTTATAAGCTGTCTGAATGTCAGCACGGCTGTGAAGATTGTCATAGCAAAGCCCAAAAGCCACTTTACGCTCTTTGAAATCATTGACATAAAACCGCTGAGATTTACGGACGGCGATACGGATGATGTTATTGACAGACCGAGAAACATATTGAGCAGAGGAACGATTATTTTTGATGAAAGCTGTGACACACCCTCCCCTGCCCCTATCATAACGGCATAGTATGATGCCGAACCTGCCACAGAACCCGAGCTTGCCATAATTACAGCCATAACAGGAACATAGGCAAGCATTATATTTGATGCTGTGCAGATTACCGAACCCGTTGATGCGATGACTCCGACAGCGGGAACTACTGCGGCACAGGTTATGCAGAGCGTTGCGGTTATGTTCAGCGAGTTTGAAATATCACAGGATAGCGAACCGTTGTAGGCACTGATTACGGAACAGAGCAAAAGCAGGGCGGTTATATTGACAAGACCTTTGAGCGGTGAAGAAATGTTGCCGAGTGCAAGCGAGAGAATTTCACCCGTTACATTTTCAAAAGACAGGTTGGCAAGCTTTGAAAAATCTCCCAAATCAACGCCCATATTCTGAAGGCTTTGCTTTATATCGTCGGACAGCGAATCAAAAACATTTGACATATCATAAATCATTTCACCTTCTTCAGCGTTTGCACAAACGCATGAAAGAGCGATAAGCACAAACACGACAGTAATTATTACAACACTTTTTTTCACTTCTTCACCTCAACTGCCTGCAAGTGACAACACGGTTTTTAAAATATCCGAATAAAGCGGAAGTGCCGTTACCGTGACCATAATTTTTCCGGCAAGCGAAACATTTGACGCAAGCGACTGACTGCCCGAATCCTTGCAGGTATTCACGGCGAACTCGGTGACAAGGCATATTCCGATTGATTTCAGCAAAATTACTATGTAGTCAATGCTTATTCCCGATGACGCTATGATTTGATTGATTGTTGTAACGATAGCCGAAACCTGAGTAAGCACGCCGATTAAAATAATAACAGAACAACTTATACCGAGCATTACGGAGATTTCCGCATTTTTGGGTTTGAGCATTACGCAGATTATTACGGTCACAACGGCAAGCACGGAAATTGACAGAATATTCATATTAAAAACCGAAAAGCTGTTTTATTGTGTTGAACAGAGTGCTGATTTGCGTTATTATCAGCGTCAACACAACTATAAGTCCGGCAAGCGAGGTAAGCATTGCCTGCTCCTCTCTACCGCTTCGTATGAGAAGTTGGGTAAGAACCGCAACAATTATGCCGACAGCGGCAATTTTGAAAATAAGTTCAACATCCATTACTACCTCTAAATCATCATAAGGGCGATTGCACTTCCTGCAAAAAATCCCATTGTTTTATATAGCTTTGATTTTTTTGTTATGGCATCAAGGGCTGATGAAAGCTGTTTTGAAAATGACACCTCGTAGAGTTCAAGATGTTTTAACTGCCCCTCCGTATCGGTTTTTCCGAGCTGACCTCCGAAATCGTTCAGCATTGAAATGTCGGATTTTGAAAGCGGTATTTCAGAAGATAATTGTTTTACCCTTTCAAGCCACAATTCGTCAAAAGGTCTGTTACATTCTGAAAAAAGCAATAAATCAAGGCTTGAATTTTCTGCACAGGAATTAACCAGAGTGAAGATATCATCACCGCTGTAGCGAAGATTTGTTGCAAGCAATGATATAAATTCCGTGAATGATTTCAGAAAATCTCTGCGTTTGTACAACCTGCCCGACAAAACAAAACCTATCATTGTACCCGTGCAGACAACAAGCAAACATCCTATAAGTTTAAACGGCAAAGTTGTCACCTACCTGCGATATTTTTACAATTTCACCTGCGTGGGTTCGATTTGACAGAAACACAAGCGTTTGAAATGCACCCGTTTTCATGAGTGAAACCATGTTTGCTTTCTGTTTCAGCTCGTATTCATTTGCACAATGTGTTGATGAAATTATCCGAACTCCGCAGTTGACCGACTTTTCTACGGCATAGATATCTTCTTTTGAGCCGATTTCATCGCAGATAACAATTTCGGGAGCCATACTGCGGATTGCGTGAAGCATTGCCTCGCTCTTGTTGTATGAATCATAGACATCGCACATTCCGATATCATTCTGAAATTTACCCGATGCCGTGCCTGCAAGCTCTCCTCTTTCATCAATCAGGGCAACATTCTTCTTGCCCTTGGTTGACAGAAGTCTTGCAAGGTCACGAAGTACGGTTGTTTTTCCGCTGCAAGGTGCTCCGCATATGAGAACACCTCCCGAAACGGCAATTATCTTATTATAAAGAGAATCCGCACAACCCTTATGCTCCCTTGCAATTCGGACATTGATTGATGTTATGTCACGGATATTCACAATTTTTCCGTTGTTTACGACCGCTGTTCCGCAGATTCCTGCCCTGTGACCGCCGTACATCGTGACAAAGCCGTTTACAATTTCATTCTGTCTGTTATACACGGAGTAGTTGCAAATGTTGTTGAAGGTATCGACAATATCGGCTTTTGAAACAACAAGCATTGCACCGTCAAGGATTGTATTGCTAAGTCCGCCGTTTTGCGTTAGATAGTATGTATTGTCGGGACAGACAAGTGCAAGCGGTCGTGAAAGCCGCAGTCTGATTTCCTGAACCGAATCGGCTAATTTAGGCGCAAGCGGTAAAAGTCTGCGTGAAATATTCTTGCAAAGGCAGTTGAGTGCCGCCGTAAATCTCTTTTCGTTTTGTTCAGCAAGCATATTTTAAATTCCTCCCAAAAGAGTTTGTACAATAAATACTATGCAGACAAGCACAGTCATATGTCAAAAGGGCAAAAAAATCCCCCGACATAAATCGGAGGATTGAAAATTGTTTTATTTGCTTTTTATTTCACTAAAGATAGCCTTATATTCTTCATCGGTGTAATCACCTGTAAAATTAATATTGCCGTCAGTAATTTCAACATTTATATACGGGTTTGAAACCGTCTTTCCGTTAATAACAAACCGAACAGCAGAACCGATATTATTTTTAGTGTAGTCTGCAAACTTATCAGTTCCGTCAGCTGTAAGCTTCATATTTAACACCATACCGTTAATATCATCAAGCAAACACACATACTCGATTTGAGATGACTCAATAATAACTTTGTTTTCATCTTCATTATCACGGATTTCTACATTGGTCGGATTATAAATTTTCGGCAATTCAGCATTTGATGTCTGAACTGTTTCATTAACCGAGGTTGAAACCTGAGTAGTTGTATTTTCAGCAGAAGTATCATTACTTTTTACATTTCCGTTACAAGCAGATAACAAAACAGCAAGTAAAGTTACGACAGCTAAAATCAAATATTTTTTCATTTTAAGTACCCTTTTCGTTATAATTATATAACAACATAAACAGTGTCAAGTATTTATTGTAACTATTCCATTGACAGCATTTCTTTTAATTCTTCTTCGGAAATTATTGTAACGCCTAAGGTTTGGGCTTTGGTTAGTTTACTGCCGGCATCTTCGCCTGCCAAGACATATGAAGTCTTTTTTGAAACTGATGAACTTGTTTTTCCGCCGTTCTGTTCAATGAGTTTTGAGGCTTCACTTCTTGTCATTGTCGGAAGTGTGCCTGTGAGGACAAAGGTTTTGCCTTCAAAAAGACCTCCAGTGTTTTTCGGCTGAGAGGGTTTCATTCTCAGACCGAGTGATTTAAGGTCGGCAATAAGCTCCTTTGTGCCGTCAAGTGAAAAATAATTTTCAAGGCTTTCTGCCATAACAGCACCGAAACCGTCTATTTTTTCAAAATCCCCAGCCTTTGCGTTCATAATATCGTCAATTGTTGCAAAGTTTTCGCAAATTATCTTTGCGGCTTTGAGACCTATGTTACGGATTCCGAGTGCAAAAACAAGTCTGAAAAGTTCGTTTTCTTTTGATTTTTCTATTGAAGAAATAAGATTCTGAGCAGATTTTTCAGCCTTGCGTTCAAGACTTGAAATATCTTCTGCTTTAAGTCTGTAGAGGTCGGCAGGAGATTTTACAAGTCCTTCGTCTGAAAGCTGTTCAAGAATTGCCGGACCGAGTCCGTCAATATCCATTGCATCACGGCTTACAAAGTGAATAAGATGTCTTGTCAGCTGAGCCGGACAGTCTGTATTTGTACAACGGATTGCCGCCTCTCCCTCATCGTGTGTAACGGGGTTACCGCAGGACGGGCATACTGACGGAAATTCAAACGGCACGGCATTTTCAGCGTGTTCCTTAACTGACAGAACTTCGGGAATAATCTCGCCTGCTTTTCTGATTATAACCGTATCTCCTACGCAAATACCTTTTTCATCTATAAAATCTTTATTGTGGAGTGTGGCACGGCTTACTGTTGTTCCGGCAAGAAGTACGGGTTCAAAGTTGCCTACAGGAGTAAGCACACCTGTTCTGCCGACATTGATTTCAATATTGAGGAGTTTTGTAGGCTTCTCCTCGGGCGGATATTTATATGCCTCCGCCCATTTGGGATATTTTGCGGTACTGCCGAGAAGTCGGCGGCTTGCAAAGCTGTCAACCTTGACAACAGCACCATCAATTGCATAATCAAGCTCTCCACGCATATTTCCTATGCGCTCAATTTCCTCAATCACTTCGTCAACATTATCGTAAACACTGTAAAATGCAGTCGGAAAGCCGAGTTCCGTAAGATAATCAAGCCCCTGAATATGGCTTTCAATCGTCATCCCTCTGATTTGCTGGATATTGAACACGAATATATCAAGACTTCTCTGAGCGGTTATTTTTGCATTTTTCTGACGAAGTGAGCCTGCGGCGGCATTTCGTGGATTTTTAAAGGTTTTTTCCTCGTTTTCTTCCTGTCTGCGAGTGAGTGCATCAAACGAATTGAACGACATATACACCTCACCACGAACCTCGAGATATTCTGGTGCATTCGGAATACGCTTTGGCAGACTTTTAATTGTCATAAGATTTTCGGTTACATCTTCACCTACAGAGCCGTCGCCACGGGTTGAACCTCTTACAAAAACACCGTTTTCATATTCGCACGATACGGAAAGACCGTCAAATTTAGGTTCAACAACATAGCGTACATTCGGCACGGTTTCTCGCACTCTTGCGTCAAATTCACGAAGCTCTTCGTGTGAAAAACTATCGTGAAGGCTTTCCATTACAACCTCATGAGTAACGGGAGAAAACTTTTCTCCTGCATTACCGCCGACACGGTTTGTCGGTGACATAGGAGATTTGAGTGACGGAAATTCCTTTTCGATATTCTCAAGTTCACGCATGAGCATATCGTAATCGTAGTCGGAAATTTCCGGTTCATCCTGATTGTAGTAAAGGTTGTTGTGGTATTCAAGCTGTTTTGTAAGCTCTTTGGCACGATTCTGTGCTGTTATAAAATCCATTTTGGTTTCCCCATATCATAAATTTATCGGTAAAATAAGTATCTGCACCTGTGTTTAAAATATTACCTGTTATTAACCTGTGAAGTTCCTTTTTCACGGAGGAAGGTTGATTCAAGGTCTGCAAGGTGAAGCTTTACGGCAAGCGGATACTTGTCATAAGCCTGACTGATTGTGTTGCTGTTTTTGTCACCAAATTCACCCATATGCCAACGAATTGCCATAGCCTCATCAATTTTAAGGTGCATTTTGCGTTCAATGAGAAAAACAGACTTTTCACCGTGACCGTAGGGAAACTGATCTTCAATTGCATAATACGGCACTTTTTCCCACTGACCTGTTTTTTCATTCTTAACATTTCTGCTTGAAACCTTGTAGAACTGAGCCTTGCACAAATCGTGAAGAAGTCCGCAGATTGCAAAACTTTCAATATTGTCGGTTTCTTCATCATAGTGCTTTTCCATCATTGTATTGAACACGCTGACGGAGTGCATTACAAGACCGTATTCACAGGCACAATGATATTTTGAACTTGCAGGGGCGGTAAAAAAATCAGTTCTTTTGAGCCATTCCAGAAGCTCGTCAGCACCCTGTCTTGTGATATATTTGTTGTAGATTTCAATAAATTCTTCCTGCGGCGTCATATTAATCCTCCTCATATAATTGTATTTTTAAAAAGGCAACAGCAGATAATCTGCCGTTGCCCTGCATTAAAAGTTTAAAAGATTTACTTTGCTGAAGTTGTAGCTGTTTCCGTAGCCGCCTCGGTTACTGCTGCTGTAGTAGCCTTTGCAGAACCGTCATCCTTTGTATAGAGAATGTCATTGAGCTTGAGTCCGTTGCTTTCTACGGAATAAGCAACATCCATTTCAACTTCATCTGTGTAATAGTACTTGATGATGATTGTGCCGTTCTTGATTAAGTAAGTACCGTCAACATTGAGTGCGTCTGACTGGTTGATTTCAACAGTACCGTCATCATTAAACTTGTATGTCATCTTAGCGTAACCGTTATCATAAGTCCATGAACCTGTGATTTTCTTGTCAGCCTTGAAGTCCTTATCAACCTTCAATTCAGGCTTAACCTCTGAACCTGACTTGAGTTTCACCTTGTTGGCAGCAGTTGAAGTTGAAAGCTCGAGAGTTCTGCCAGAGAACATATTACCCGAAACAGCGTAGTTACAGCTTGTTTCATTGCCGTTAAGCGTCATGGCAAGTGTCTGATTACCCGAATCATCTGTTGAAACCGTGTATGTACCGTTCCAAACCATTGAACCGATTCTGTAATC